>JGI26058J51888_1000826_pt1 | contig 11796 bp, 8 predicted proteins | sample HigsolmetaSP110D_FD_51888 | JGI IMG/M metagenome (IMG submission 51888) | reverse complement strand
AAAAAAAAAAAAAAAAAGAAAAAAAACAAAAGTGACGATGCATACCCGGAACGTCAGTCTCTCCAACAGCACTCTTCACGAACTTCAAGACCCATCTCTCCTCCCTCTTCGCGACCAGCTCCCAGCACAGAATACGGTCTTCAGCCAGATACATATTTGCCGTAAAGACGTCTGCATCTTTTCCGTGCAACGTCTCTCCCTTGAAGTACTGGCTCAAAGGCCCGTGGCCGGTCGCGTCGTTCTGCAGAGCATAGTACCGATACGCACTCAGAGCTCCAGGAAGCACAGTGATGTACCCGAAGACCGATTCCAGCGGCTTATCCAGGATGTTCGACATCTTGTACTCAAAGTTCTGGGACGCCACCAATGGGTTCAACAGTCCCAGCCAACCTTTGCCCTTGCCAGCTTTAATCTCACCGGCCGCACCGGCAACGTTAGAATCCTGATCGAATGCCTTCCAAAGGTGGTAGAGAGCAGTCGGAGCTGGCTTCGTTCCAACGTCCAGAAGAATGCAGACGTTTGGTTGCAAGGCACGGCCGAACGCGTTGAAGAACCACCGATGCGAATTGAGCTTCTTCTGGTTGCGCTCCTTCAGGCAGAAGATAACTTGACAAGGGACGATTCCCTTCTCGGCTCCCTTGAACTTCAGGTCCGAATCAAGGGACACCTGGGTGGTGTACTCGTAGACGTGAGCTGTGACCTCCTTCTGGTTGACGATGTTCTTTGCAATGCCCTCCTGGTAGATCCCCATAGCTGCCAGAGCGTTGAGGGTGCGAGGATGGACCTTCTGACGACCGTCTGCAATGATACACACGACGATCTTCTGCCAACCATCCTTTCCCCAAGTTCGCGACTTGGTACGCGAACAGAAATGGCTGATATTTCGCATGATACCGTGCATGGTCCGAGTAAAGTCGACCTCGTTTTCGTTATACATCGTGACACAGATAAACAGCTCAGTCTCACGCATTGTGCTTCCAATTTGCTGGCGCAGCTTGTACCCCCTATCAACGAAGTCATCCGGGTCGCAGGTCACAGCGGTATACCGCATGTGTGTAAACTCGCGCGCGTCTCGTCTGGGAAGGAAACTGTGCAGGATCGTTGGAATCTTACACTCCAGCACCAGTTCACCGTTGATCAGTCGGACTTCCTTCTTCGCCATCTGAGCCGGTCGGACACCTCTGCGGACCTGCTTTCCCTCCGGAGCAGGACCGTAGTAGAGTTTGGGATCGGCCATCTTTTCGCTGCGGTCGTTGTCATAGGGGGTGACCTTCCTCAACTCCTCCTCCCTCTCATCCATAACAACGGTAGATTCGCTGTCATAAGATCTCACACTCGCCCTCGCGTCATTTCTAGGATCAAACGTCCTTCCTCCGGGGCCAAAGACATCATCATTTGGGTAAGTGTCATCAATGTCAATACTCACCTCCGAGCCACCAGGTCCGGCTGCTGGTCCAGAAAACAGTGGTGCCGGAGGCAGCGGCCGTCTCGGGCTGCCCCCATACCTTGCGCTTGGGCTGCCAGGCCGGGGATTGCCGTTGACATCAGCAGGTTCGTAGCTGACACTCGAGACTGACGGTGCAGGCGGTGGCCGAGCCCAATCTCCGTGAGATGATGGACTCCACGGTCTCGAGGGCGAACCCGGCCGGGAGGAGAACTCCGAGTCATCCGTGACCGACGGGGGAGGCGGGAAACTTGGAGGGTTGCTGATGCTCGAGTCTGGTCGGGTGCTCGGGAAAGAGATATCCGATCCTCGGCGCTGGTGGAATTGGTAAGGCGGTTGCGTAGGTGGTCTCATCTGCGACACACTGCATGGCACCTTGTTAGCATGCGGTTCTTCCGAAAATGCCCCCTGTGGCAGTGGACGTCTTTTCGGGGAAGTTGTCGCTATCGACGAAGGGGCCTCAATTGGGGCATTGGCAGAACCCGTGATGAAGTTCCTGCCAACAGACGCCCTGTCTCTCGCAGATGGGTGAAACAGCGGCAAAGGCACAGTCAAACTGGGTATGCGAAGCTTGGGTGGGGTAGGAAATGTTCCATCTGCGGACCGGGTATTCTGTGATTTACTAATGCCCGGATTTACTTTCAAGTCGAGTTCCTTTTCAGGCTCGACAATCACAATCGAAGGCTTCTTGCCAGCCGCTGCGGGCGGGAGTACAGGAAAGGGTCCAGACAGGGTAGATTTAGAAGACAACGCAGGGTTTGGGGCTGACGATGGTTCCATCGGCGGGGAAGCTGGTGCGTCCTTTGCCACGGGTACAGAAATAGAGGAAACAGGAGGCTGAGCAGCCCCGGGGGGGGAAACATACGGTCTCATGGGCGGCGGCGGCGGCTGTCCGCTCGGGTAATGAGCGGCACTGCTCCCCATGTCTGAGATCAAGTCATCGTCGATATCCTCGGTCGTAGGTAACAATCTCATGGTCGGTCCATGGTGCCTGTTCGGGGAGACGGGCGACTCGAAGGACGACGTCTCTGAGAACGGGTAGGCGGGTGGCTCGTCATCGTAGATCGGCCCCGGCGGGGGGAAGTGGGACGGGTTGGAGCGATCCATGGAACTTGTTTATCGCTGTCTCTCAAACCGACTAAGTCGAACACATAGCCCTCGGGACAGGATGCGATTCGGGTCCAACGGAAGAGCAACTGCGCCGCTGCCAGGCGTTGGAGATCGTTTCTCAGGGCTCAATGGTCAATTTCGATCGAGTATTGTCTTGGGTTGTTGTCGCTTCGAGTCTGTGTAATTGGGGAAATGGCTATAAAAACTCCGGATCAGATCTAGTCTTCTTCGAATTCTGTGTGCGTGAAAGTTCACTCACTGCCAAGTTGTGCCGTCCTGAGGCTAGCAGCCCTAGTTGCCCGGTAGAGCTTGTAGATAAGAACCGTAAACAATCAGACAGCTCTATTTCGGATGGAAGATAAGTTCAGGGGAAAGCGCGCATCCAATGTCAACGGGAATCGAAGGCGAGACACTGGCAAGATAGAGGAAGAGATCGAAGCGCCTGGATAGCAGGATACGGTGTGTCCAGGCACTACTTGCAGAGGAGACGTGCGTCGCCTGGTGGGCCAGGCGATCCGATGTTTCGCTGCGGCCCGGGCGGTCGATGCGGGCGGCGCCCCAGCGTCTCCACGGCAACGCGCCCGGGGCATCCCACCCAACCACACGGACCACGAGCTGAGCCAGGGACATCTTGTCCAGGCATCTTACTCGCCAGAGATTTAATGCCTGCTAAACTAGTCTGTTGACCTTCTGGGAGTTTGCAGGCTTGTGACGATGCATAGATCCTTCGGGAAACTTTAAGCGCTGTACGTACTACGTGTACATGTGCCGAACAAGGAGTAATTGTTCCCCGTCATCGACGAAGCGAACCCGACAGTCATACAGGAAGAAATACCTCCTTGCAGTCCCACTATTCACCCTGCGTTGCGCTACAGGTACTACCTAATTGACAGGGGTATCACGGCATGCAGAAGCCGCTCACAGGCAATCTCAATACAAGTAAGGAGGAAAAAAGAAATGTTCAGTAGATTGTTAACCAAGCAGAATAGTCATATCATCAGAAGCATGCACTTCGTATATGCAAACATGAATGCTTTTTTTTCCCATGAGGTACACAAAACCTCCCGTGGTGACCTGAGCTGGATTGAGCGGAGATGTCCATCAGGAAGGCCGCAGATTTCCTCCGATCAGAATGACATTGGAGTCTTCTTTTGAATCCTTACTTTTCCTTTCGTCGCATAATTTTGATAGTGAGCCAACCCAAGTAGCCGAAAAATCAGAATGCTTTTAAATATCGACAGCGAAGGACCGGCACCGTTCAAATGGTCGACGATCCGCCCTCAAAGGCATATTTCCACCGCTTCACACCGATGTTCATCAATCTTGAAGATCAGATCTCCGGTCCGAACTTTATTGATCACTGAGCAGCGGCTGGCGCTCGCGGTCCGTGGCCTCTGGCTCCACAATGCGTCTGAACAGGATATCACGGTTGGAGTACTTCGTTGTCGAGATATAGAGAGATCCCACGAAGAAGGTGGCAAAGATGACAAAAGCGAAGATCCACTGAAGCGCAATGATCTTGATGGCGAATTGCCTCAGCGCGAGAGCTATTCCCAAGGTCAGTGACCCCGTTCACGTCTCGGATGAATCAGTCAGTAGATGTAGGCTTACAGAGCGTCAGCAGACTTAGACAATATCCGAAGATATAATCCTGGTTCACAGCAACGTGGAAATTTCCAAACACGAACAGCACCCAAATAAGCACGTTCGCGACGATCCTCGCCGGGAGACTGTTACTCCCGACCGCGACGGCACCGTTCCAGAAGAGCGCGGTCAACGTCCACGCGTAGGGTCCGGCGACCGCGGGGAGATGGACAAGCGCAGGCAAGGGACGATGGATCCAGTACGCGGTGGCCTGGCTGAGGAAGTTTGCGGCCAGGATGACTTCGGCTCCCCAGAAGTGGTCCCGCACCCAGAGCAGGATCCACGCGAAGACGAAGAGGTTGTTCAGGATGAAGTGGCTCGCGACGCCGCAGGCTGCGTGCACCAGCGCTGCATCCCGGGAAAAGAGATGCCAGACGTAGGTGAGCTGCGAGAGCAGGAGGAGGATCCTTTTGACGACATATGTCAGCGACGACTGTGGCGTGCTAATATGTATCCAGCAGATTCTCTCCCGCGATGCAACTGAGATCAATTGAGCCATTAAGAAAGATATCCTCACCAGTATATGCCCGTCACGCGGGTGCTCTGGCTGAACGGGGTGAGATGCTTGTTCGCCTGCTCCCAGAGCCTATGACCATTCTTGGTGTCGTCGGGCTTATGCACGGAATAATAGACGCCTGCGACCACGACGAGAGCCCAGGACAGCGGTACAAGGATGCGGTATACGACCAGGGAATTCCTGCCATACGCCTCGCGCTTGGCGAAGGGGTTGTCTGCAATCGGTGGGAGAGTTTGACGTCAGTCACAACAAACGGAGAAACGTTTCGGAAGAACGTATACATGGGTCACAGGAGTCTCACAGAAACCCATGGCGAAGACGTCTCAGTCCACCCAGCAGTAATCCGGTCTGTCCTCAGAGTCTCAACGGATGAGGTGACGTAGATCGAGTACGCCGATGCAGAGGCAACGTCAAGAATGGGTAAGCAGTGGGAGGTCACGTCGACCACTTCTTGTATCTTGGAAGGAATAGAGTTTCGGGCTCCAGGACCATGGAGAGGAAAGGAAAAATGTCCTCCAACACAGGCAGCAGCAGCAGAATGTTATGTATCTCTCCGGAGGAGGCGAAGCATAGTCCCGCCCTCTGCTCCGTAGGAAACGCAGCCGTCCGAGGCCCTGTCGTAACACCCCTCTCCACATGGAGTCTGTAACCGCCCGTCCCGTCAGGACGTCGCTGGCAAATAGGGAGCGCGCGGCACCCCGGTCTGCATCCCCGCATCCTCCTCGAGGGTCTCCTGACGAGCTCTCGACCTCTGGCCGTTGCGGAGGGCGCGCAGTGCTATGGACAACGCCAGAGGAGGCGGCCATGACGAGCTCTGCAAGAAGTCCAGATTCCATTGTTCGAGCGAAGCCGTGATACGTCGATGGACGGGCAGCAGGAGTCGTCATGTCCGTGCGCACGAGGCTGTGAGCGGAGCAACAGAGAGCGTGCGTTAGATACGGGGTATGAACGAGGACGGATGGCTGGATGGTCTGACATCGGATCGTCAATCGAGGTGAGTACTCCGTACATGTACACTAGGATCGGTGCCATGCACTGCAGATCCGTCGGCCTCCCGCGCAGATTATTACCTCATCGTCGTAGTGCTGCACATTATTATAAGATGTAGGACGGTAGGTACAGTCGTCTCCAGATGGTACTCATTGCCAGTACATACAAATCCAAGTACTTGGGAGCATGTACCGTTACATGTACCCGATACCAGCAGCACAGGAAGCTGCTACTTCTTGCCCGGAGTCCCGGACTATCCTGTAGCACCCAAGCTCTGTATGTCTGTACAGCCCCCGCTCCAGCTGTCCAGCGGTCCAACCGACCGTCGACATCGGACAGGCACTGCAGCATCTCCTCCATCCCTTCCATCCCATCACCTGACCCGTCACGGAGATCAAGCCCTCTCTGGCGTTTTCCGCGACACAGGGGCCCTCCCAAGGTTCTCTAGCTACAACCTAGGCCAGGTGACAAGGTTGACACCCTGTCGTCATACATCATCCATCCATCCACGCCCTCGAACCGGCTAATTTAGTGCGAATCGGCCATCTCCTGCAGCCGGCCTGGACTGAGATCCGCCAGGGTCCTGCCCACGGGCCCCCCAGTGGCGGGCGGATCTGGAAACAAGGGTCAGCAGGACAATTCTATTTTTCCTATTTTTCCTAGATTTGGGCTTGTCTCGAAGCTGCCCCGTTTGCTACGTGCGGGGTACATACGTGCTAGCTGATGTGCTGTGCACGGACGTGGTACGACTACTACATAGATCTACGTCCCCCAGAGGACCCTAGAGAAATCTCAATCGAGGCCACCAGGACCGACCTATCCATTGGACATGCCCAACAGAGACACAAGGTCCTCCATACCTCAGACGTCTATGCATCCTGCCGCCAAGGTACCCAGGAGCCCCATACCTACTGTACCCTACTTTCATGTGAATGAAACTTGGTTCACAGACTGAGCTCCTCTTTTTCTGCTCTTCAGTCGATATGAAGGCACTGACGAGCCCGCTGCAAATATACATCAGCAATAACCGCCGAATTGCTCCTTTTCAGCATCTGAGAATGAGAAAATAAGCGATCACTCATGAATACCTTAAATTATGATTGGGACGGGGAGCTCAGTCAATATGACTCCACCCCTGGCTGCTATATACTAGTAGTACCCTCACTCATTCAACTGTGACTCAACCAAGAACCTTAATAGATCAAAATAAATCCGTTCCCATTCCATGTTATTAGTGGACATTTATCAATTATCAAGATGGCAAGACACTCCTACATATATATACCTAGGTAGCAAAAATATGTATGGGTAGCAGCTATACCTGCTTGTCGATATTCCATCTCAAGAAACATGTCAAGCTCAGCGTGTCTAGCACTCTCTCTCCATGGAGACTTCTCCAAATGGCTCTCCGCATGGGAGTGATTCTTTCCTCCACTGGGTGCTCGGCATGGCGTCCTCTCCTATGGAGCACTTGTATTGAAGCTCTCGTTTCCATTGGACCTTTACTAAAGTATGGAGCCATTGTTGTTTCTCACCTGAGCGCCCCCTATACAGTCAAGTCAGTGAGAATTTCTTAGTCCAGCGGCAACTGACTAGAGGTAGCGGTTGGTTGCTAAACTAAGCACCCAGAGTCGAAGGCACGACGATTGTGAAGCTCTGATAAATTCTGCAGTTATATTCCATGAAAGAAACTGAGATATACTTGCAAATAGTTGTCAGGGGATATGTTGTGAAGCACAAAGTCCTGAGTCCAGTGTCCATGTTATGCACAGTACAATCCATCAGGATGGTCCCACAGTCATCTTCATCAGAAGATGACATGTTGTCTTCATCAGAGGACGACTATCATTCTTCTTTTCCGCACAGAACATAATACCGCTCATAATCATCAGGATTTCGAGATGAGAATTCCTCAGGAAATCTAGAAGGATCGAAATGGAGAAATCTAGCCAGATTAGTCACATCTCTCATAGCAATAACGCTTCTGTGAACAGCAATATCGACAGGCCGATAATCAGGAGGGAGGAACAAAAGATTGTGATTGTTCCAAGTGATCCACTCTTTCCTATAATCCAAAGACAACAGTGGCCTTGGCGGGGATAGATTAGGGCTGGAAGGCAACGGATGTGGGACTGGAAGAAAAATTCGATCATATTTCCACCAAAAGTACCAGGAATGTGTGTGTTGGAGTACGACGCACAGTTTGTTGTCATATTGACCAAATGATAACTCCGTCAACTCGCACATGCGGAATCGTTTCTGCATCTGATTTGAGACATCAAAGGCAATGACGCTGCTGGGGAATCTTTTGAGCTGTTTCTGACTTGAGATATCAAAGACAATGACACCGTCGCACCGCTTACAAGCTAAAAGCTTGTTATCGGGTGAGAATGCCACCTCATGAAATAGTTCCTTCTGATCGACGACCCGAAGGGTTGAATACGCCTCCAATCTTGCCATTTCCCACAGCCTAAGTGTCCCGTCATCCAATCCACAAGCAAAATATTTACCGTCAGGAGAGAAAGTCCCACATGATGGGTGGGAAGGCACATATAGGACATGGCTTACTGTTCTCGTAACCATGTCCCATAGCTGGATGGTATCATACCGGGACTTCAAGGCAAGAGTATGACCGTCGGGAGAGAATGCAAGGTCGTAGCCGGATGCTGCATCTAGAACAGTAGATATTCTTCCTGTTGCTGGATTCCAAAACCTTCCCGTTCCTGATTCGAGAAGATCACCGCTTGGGGAGAATGCGAGAGCTGCAAACATCTCTCTTGTGCTAGCCTTTCGCATATCATCCAAAACTTCAGCCGTCGGATCCCAGAGTCGGATCGCACCATCGCCTGTTTTGGTGAGCAAGTGACCATTTGGTAAAAATGCCATAGTAACGACCCAGCTTGGAAACTCGACGAAGTTGTATTGTTTTCCTGACGATAAATCCCAGATCCAAGCAGTGTTCCGCACTGTTGCAGCAGCCAAATACTCGCCGTCTGATGAAAAAGTTACAGATGTAATCATACCGAGATCGTAGTGGAGAACAGGTGATTTCCCATCTAACATATTCCAGATTCTCAAACAACCCTCTAGATAACCCAAGGCCAGAATATCGCCGTTGGGAGAAAAGGCTCTCTCCGCCAACAGTGTCAGGGCAAGTATAAATACTTTTCCCAGTTGTTGTATCAAGATCAGACACGTAGGCAAGAAGACAACAGTCATGTGAAAATGCTGTAGGGCATGGAAAGTCAATATTGTCAATGTCACGATCAATGTGGCCTTCCAGAACAGACGGTAGTCTCTCTGCTGTCGGATTTCTGATCTGGATGACCCCATCAGGACATTCAGCAATAAGGAGCCTGTCATCTGGGGAATATACCATTGTTAGAAATCTCTGTGTATGAAATACCTCTGGGGCACAGAGCTCTCCGGTCACTGGGCTGTAGTGTCTAACTGTAGAGTCAAACCATGCAGTGGCAAGACTATTACCATCATGCGAGAAAACCATGTCCTTAATCGACCCAGAACTCCCATGTAGCGCTTTACGTAATGTTCCTGTTGCCAAGTCCCAGAACTGAATATTGCCATCATTATGGGATGATCCGACAGCTAGGGTCTTGCCATCAGGTGAGACAGCCATCGTCCTCATAGCTCGGTAACTGTTGTCTTGATAAGTGTGAAGAGTCTGTATAAATCTCCAGTTTCTTTCAACTTCTGAAAATTAATCCATCCAGGAAGGCACCTGGTCTTGGAACTGGTTCCTAATGACACTATTTTCGGGGCTGAACACAATAGCGGAGCTGTACACCTGAAGAGGTGCCGTTTCAATAGTTGATCTTCGATTTTTGATGAATTTATTAATGTCGTTGACCAGGAGATATAATCTGGTTTCACTGCGACCCTATATCCAAAACCTGTGAATACAGTGAAAGAAGTACTTAGGGCCGAATTACGATACATACCATGACCATGTCATTCAAAGTCTCAACTACTTCCATGGCTTCGTTAACCTTCTTCATCAAACTAAGGGCTTCCAGCCAGTGGAGGAGGTGCTTCTGGAGAAAATGATGTACCGGTCCACCATCCTCACATAGGTCAACCTCACTTTGTCGAGCATGACCAACCCAGTAACAGGCATATCGAACTTCTGCTGAAAGATATTTTTCCACCTTTGCCCACTCCACTTGACTAGCAAGAGTGCCCGGCATTTGAAGGTTGCAAATGTCTGCTTTCAGTGTTTGTGACTTTATCTCAAGACATCTCTCTGCCAAGAAGCGATGGCCCTTTCTTCCATCAATCCAGAAGTCATGGGCTTGGTCACGGTCTTTGCTGAGAAGGAAATCACGAAAGGAGGGATGAAGCAGTCGGATTGGAGCTGTCAAATTTGTCGGAATATCCAACACAGATCGGAGGCGACCTAAGAGTCCTCTGAATTCATTTTCCGGGGCCGAAAGCAATTTTTGTAGATTGTCGAAAGGTAGAGAGTCCTGAGGATGACAACCGATCCTACAATTCGTCTGAAGAGTTCATATGCCTTCTCCTGCAACATGCATTGCGCTCCAATCGCGTGTCTTAGATCTGGACATACATCTGATAAAGTTGGCTCAGCGGTCCCATGCCCGTCGTATCTTCCTTCAAAACCTCTTTCAAGCTCCAGTCAGGGTCAAATGTTGAATTTTCAATGAAACGACATGCTGTCGCTGCATAGATGAATAGAGGATTAGCTCTCTCAACCAGAGTATTGATGGCCTCTTCTCCAGGCCACCCAGACGCCAGTCCATTCTCCTCTCTAATCCGACTCAGCTCTTCTTTAATGAATGTGGAGATATCGCTCTTCACGTCGTCCTCAGGAACAGTTTGGATGTCAAGGCTCCGGCGTATATCTACCGCATCTACATTGAAAAAGCGATCAATAGGGTGATCAGGTCTGCTTGTAATGAAGAACCTCAGTTTTAACTTCTGCAAGTCATCCTTTGCAGCACGGAGGACGTAAAGAATGTCCCTAATCTCCTTCTGAGAGTCGCACTCGTCCAAGGCATCAACCACAGAAATCAAAGGATACGGCCAAATGATTTCGTTCATAACCCTAGAGACCGGATGAAGAATGAGCTTCTGGAATTGGTCACGGAGACTCTGGTCATTTATGTCCCCATCTTCAGCTATGGCTTCGCAGATATATTGCCTAAGGCTGGACCTAAGAGGTGATATCTCTGCTAGTTGCGCAGCAAGTGTGGTAAAAAGCACTCTGGCACCGCTACGGTTGCCTCTTCCCCGGGAGAAGAAGAAGCTGCCACCAAGGCAGTTGTCCTCCGCGGATGTCTTAGCAACTGTGCGTGCGACAGTTGACTTGCCAGTACCTGCCATACCACTTAACCAGAATAGACACTCAGCATCGTGGTTCTCTATCCAACTTGCAACCAATGCGAGGAGGTTGACTCGAGTATTTGTAAGGCACATTGAGGGCTCTCTGTCACCAGTATAACAATTTTAGGCAGCACTGGCACGATTAAGCTTCTTTAAGTACGACTCGTGTTTCAGAAACTATACCGACTTTAGTATGATAATAACAAGACAAAAAGGAAGAGGGGAGGTGGATCAGAAAGGGCACATGCCTCGATATCAGCTCTTGTTTCCTTTTGTAAAAATCCCTCGAATTGCGCCTTGATTTGAAGGACGCGGTTTTCAATCTTCCCAAGAATATCAGCATTGATCTCCCTTAGATCACTCGTAATTCTTTGATCCGTCTCTTTTTGTGGTCAAGCATTGTAGTCCAGTCATCCGCAAGGACAGCATCTCTGAGAATGCGATGTGGTGTCGAACGCGAGTATTGACAGGCAACTCGGATTTCATATTTCAATATTTCTGTATATAGCTGAACCGTCTTGCTTTCAAAAGATGCTCTCAGATCAAGAAGAGACTTCGCCTCACTCGCATGACTGGTGAAAATATTATTATCAACTGATGCTCTGAAACAGTTAACAATGGCATACCTTTTGACAGCCGAATATTACCACTATGACCTATCGGTATGCCAAGAATTTTATCAGCCTAGTCAGCACCAGCCGATCCGGACTATCATAGGTCATAACCCCTG
>JGI26058J51888_1000796_pt1 | contig 12734 bp, 6 predicted proteins | sample HigsolmetaSP110D_FD_51888 | JGI IMG/M metagenome (IMG submission 51888) | reverse complement strand
CCCCCCCACCTTTCTCTTAGCTCTTGCAAGTATTACGACAGGAATTTGTAACTGTGCGGGCAGGTCTTCTCAGATTTGGAAACTACCGAGAGGGACACTCGCTTGACTACGTATCTACTTACTACCTACCTACCTAGGTATTTACTACCTAATCTATTCACCTATCTATCTGTCTCAATTTTCAGTATCCCTGAGAACAAGAGAGAAAAAAAGTCCTCTGACGAGATGACGCTTGCTTTTTTGTTCCCCTTATCGGTCGTAAACAAAACTCTACAGAGAGATATTACTGTCTACTCTTTACTTTCGGATCGAAGCCGGCTAGCGAGTAGTTGTACAGTACATGTACGTACATACATACGTATGTATGGTCCATGTCGACAGCGACACCTTTGCCCATCCACTGCCGTTTAGTTTAGAAGAAAAAAAGTGACTGCCACTCGACTGAACCCGTACGCTCTCGTCAGCTCCGTTTCGGATTTTGCTCGGTGTTCTTTTTCATGGTCGGGGAGGAGGAAGGGTGAGAGTCTTGATGTAAGGGTCTCCATTCCAGACCTGAATGAATATAATTTCTCGCCCTAGAGGAGGAGAACAACGAAGATGTACATTATATACATATGTACAGTACAGTACTGCCGCCTGACTGGTCTCCCGAATCTCATACCTTGAACTAGTCAATCGATTCACCGAAACATTTAGAGAGAAAAAAAGGATACCAAAAACCGCGTGCTGGATAAGGAATTTAGGAAAGTATTGGAGAACTGAACTGGATGATGATTAATTGAATGAAGATGGGAAGGGAAAAAAAGGAAATGTCCTACTTATGGGACTTCTTTATATATTTAAAAGAAGGTTGACAACAGGGATATTACGGGAGTCATTTCTGGAAGATGAATATAATATAATATAATATAATACAGAGGAAGTACAGACATTCGTTTTCCCATTTCCTGCATTAGAGACTGCTAGTAACGACACGGAATTTTTAAGAGTTAGGCTGTGGATAGCAATGTATAGCCTCCGGTTGGACTCTATATCTGCCTATATTCTCCGAGGAAGCTTGTGAATGCCGGGTTCGTCGTTATGTGTGCTCCGGAATGGTTCTGTGGCGCGATCGTCGATGGTCATTTCAAAAAAGGACTGCGAAACCCCGGCGACGCATAGCCCTTTCGATAGATATGGGAGTGCTGCTTGCCGTATAATCTCTTAAGAGGAATAATAGATGAGTTCAGTTCCAAGTGTCTGGACTATCAATCCGGGAAACAAACCCCTATCGCGTGGATAAGGTTGATTCAGCGCCAGCCAGTCCGAGTGTCATGTCTGCAGTTATTTTATCTGTGAACATTTGAGACTCGATATGGACTCTACTGGGGTTGGACTGTTCGAACGTGATGGGGCTCACGTACTCTATCTATAGACAGTACATACTGATTGCACACGCAACTCGACATACTATTACTTAGCACTGGTAATGAATGCTCAATATGTGTATGACTGCGTGGTTGTACATAGTAGACCGATCAGCCTACCTCAGGAGATATATATTGCATATCAGTTCATGTGGATTGTCAACTGTCTTCGTCCACGACCTCCTTTCTTAAGAAGTCTTATATATATATATATATATATATATAATACGCGGCAACTGGGTATTTCTTGTTTGTCTGAGCCTGGTAGCATCTTTTCAAAGGCCTACCTAGGTGTTCGATCGCCTCTCCTCGATTCTACTGCGTCCAAACCCTCAAACCAACGCCAACAGTCAGTCTGAGAGGACCGACAGGACAGCTGAGAATTGCCCTGAGATCGTACTATAATATGCTTGCATGCCTCGACAATACAAGAACAAGCTTGGCCTGAGGTTATGTTTTACCACAACACTAAGTAACAAGGCGCAGAGCTCATGTGCTGTGCGGTATTACCATCTGAAGGACCGTTGGATGTACAGTGCTCAGAGGCTCGAACAAAAGGGCAAAAGATTCACTTTTTCTGTTGCGGAAGCCCGCAGGGATGTAACGATGTTTGTTTAGTGATGGCATGATGGCAATTGTTGCCGTATGGTCAGTCAGTAAAGATGATTGCTGGCTTATTATTGGAGATTGGATCATAATGCTTTATTTTCTTTGGAACCTAAACAAGGCGGGCAACTTTCGGTTGTATTAGTCGATACTTTTTTTTCTTTCTGCTTAGTTTAGTAAATACATGGTCAGCTGTATTGAGTTCCGTACGAGTGAAGCCTGCAGATCTGCTGGTTCTTTAGTTGAATGATAAATCATCGTCGTGTATCCTCCTGTTTTATGCATCTAGATCAACATATAGGACCTGTGATTTAATAAAGTGTGTGAGAGAAAAAAAAAACCCTTCCTTTGCAAATTCTGCCTTGAGATTGTTAAACGCCTCCAATCTGTCTTCTGATGGATTTTTTTTTCTTCAATGCAGTTCACCTAGTATTCTTTTTTTCTATAAGTGCTTTCATGTTGTGGCGTACGTGTGTGTTGCAGTAATACTGTATCCTCTTCCTTTCTTAGAGAGGCAGATCCAATGATATATGCCTGCAATCAGACCCATACTGCAATTCTGTAGCCATTCTGTAAGTTCTAAATAGTGCTCTGGATATCTTGCAGTTTTCAGAAAGTTCAGGTTCAAAACCATGTCTATTTTCTGTCTTTTGTGTGGTGGCTAGCCAGAGGGAATCAACTTTCTGTCTTTCTCAGCAGCCTGCCTAGCCATGGCCCATGGAACGTAAAACCGACAATTGCTCTATTCTAGTTGTTGTGCTCGTTGTTGATATCCTATTCTATCTTGGCGTCGCCGAGAATAATCTCTTCTCAGCCTGAATGAAGCTTCACTACGAGGAGACGCGACATTGGTTGTGCAACCCACCAACCCAGTGAAGATACGACATCTTCCTCTCTTACAGCAGAAGAATTATGTGTTGTAGAGTTCTCTCTCGCCCACTCATCCAGAAAAGGCCAGTCTCGCTCACTGTCACCGGCCACTACCTGAAGCAGACCAGATAGTTAGACGTTGGCCTGATGATGATGGACTTCGGGCTTTTTTCTTTATCCTCTCTCTTCTTGTTCCCTTTCCCCCCTTGCAGAAAGAGAAAAAGACATGGTGACATTTCACATCGATTTTAAGTACTGCTTCTGTTTTGACGGCCAAGGCTTTTTTTTCCTTTTTTTTTGGCTTTTCGATCTTGGTGACAATGAATGACTACTAACCTGCCCGAGTCCCTAAGAGACACTGAATAATGATACAGGTAGATAACCGTTAATCTCTTCAGACACCTACTACTGCGTGAGGATAGGGTAGATGTCTATCTGCTGGTTGGATATTAACTTTTTCCCTCTCGATGTATATACGATAGTCGGCTGGACATGAAGGCTAACGCCACTTGGGCAGATATCTTCAAGTCCTAGCAAGTAAGGTAAACATCGTCCATTTCCATCCAGAACGGCAAGGAGCAGAGTCACAATGGCGAATCTTCTTCTGTGATATGATAAAGACTTCTTTGATGCATCACAAACATCAGTTGAGTGATTGAGACATATCTCATCTATCTATTTAAAGCTCCTGACGGTGCTTCTGTAGCTCATGAAGGGGGATTTCTGACATGATCTAAGGTGTTTGGTTTGGGCAGCATATGCTAAGATGCAACAACCGTGGCTGAAATTGTTGTCTTCACTTCATCCGTCCTTCTACGGATAGGGTCGACCAGCCTACAGGACTATGAACTGGCGCTGTCCGGGGCGACATTGATCTGCCAGCACGAATGGCCCGACGCCGGGTGTTGCAGGGTGTGGCAAGCAGCCTTGCGGCGTAAAGACGGTGCCGAGCTGGCCCACCTGGTCGCGCTCGTCCTGATTGACATACTCGGTCATGTCTGTATCTGTCTGCTGGCGAAAGGAGAGGTTGCACCAGTCACGTTGTCCATGTTGTAGTAGTATATATAGCCATGGCTGAAATATGCTCATTCAGCAGGCCTTCAGTGTGCCAGCTGCTGCCTGGGTAAGACGGCCTGTTGGGTGTAAGCCTGATGCTGGAAGCTAGACAATGATCTGCAGGCCCTACTTGCAGAAGATGTCCTGCAGCACAGCAGAGTAGAACTCATGATCTGGATCTGATGGAGTTGTATTGGTTGGGGAACGCACAGTTTGTCGATGATTGCCTTGCTGGTCTGGCCAGCCTTCCAGTCCTTATATGTAAAAAGGCAGTGCCGGGCTCCGGATGCATGTAGCGGTAAACATGCCACCGTTTCTTGGTGCCTGCCTCTGCGAGGGCTAGGCTTTTCCTCCCAGTCCTCTGGGATCTCCTCGTCATCTGAGGGGTTAAATATTGAAATTCCATTCTGTCTTCTGGGAGCACAAGGGACTCCTTCACCTTCACATATGCCTCCTTACAAGCCTTGCCTGTCGGATCCTTTTCCATGTCAGGTGGCATGTGCATGGTCCACTGAGAAAGGAAATTCTCCAATTCCATGCCGTACATCCTGATTTGGATTGGCACACAGCCGGACATTCCCCTTTAATGAGAATGCGATCCATGGTTCAATTGTCAGGGAAATCAGCTTTTCAATTGTGCAGGACAGAGACTAGTGGCAAACAGGATGCAGGTGACTGATAATAGGAGGCAATACGCACATCAGTGCCTGATTCTCCGGTGAACTCGACCTTGCAGGGAAAGACACTGAAACCAGGTGGACCAGCGATAGAGCCGGGCTTATTTCCTCCGACTGAATCTCTTCACTTCGTGGCCGCTGTTATCCAGAGCGTTCACAGATGCACCGGCCATATCGGGAGAATAGAGGTGCCGCAGGATGTCCGATGGCGGAAATAGATTCGAGAGAGGCAGGCTCTGAGGCCGGCTGACGCGATGATCAGATCGCTCGAATGATCCTGTTACTTATTTTGAACGTTCCCACTTCACATTGGACAGCGGACTCGAGTGTAGTATTCTGGCTTGGATAATTTGTTAGGAATAAAACAGAGATCCTGGTTCATGTCGTAGACGATCGAGCCTTGAGTCTCAAGGAAGCGTCGTGAGGCACATGGCAGCATAAGAAGCCACATGCAAGAGGTCACAAAACGCTGGATATTGTCTTCGTACTAGGGCTTTCGGGCCGAAACATGGCACTGCAGAGCAAATGATGCTCCCAACGACGCCTACAGCAGCGTGAGCTCTACTCTTCATAACACCAGATCGGGACATGGTAAAGTACAGTACATGTATGTAGATACAGGGGACCTTGGCTGATATTACGAAATGGCAGCATTTTCCTCATCGGAAAGTCAGGACTGATATCGGGTCTCGAGTGCTGCTGGATACTTTATTTGTATACCAGAAAGGGCAGGAGGAGATGGCAGGTTCATGCACACCGCTTATACCTAGCTGTGGGTAAGCTCTTCTGATCTTGAGGACCACGTCTGCGTTGAATGGAAAATGCCGCCAGACACCTTGTATGGCGTGCGGGCATGTCGAGGGCCACGTTGGGCGCCCTAGATACAAGACTTCTGGAACGTCTTGATACCCGGAACGTTTGGAGATGGAGCCCACGGGGGACGAGAAGAGCTTCACGCCTCCGAATCAGACCAGAGTGGTCTACACAGAAGAACAATGCCCGCAAGGTACCCTGCAGCTGTGTTGCTGTTCCATCTAGGGCTAGCACGAGTGCGATCGAAAGTGTCTTTTCTGCTGAAGAGACGGTCGATCATCCCAACACGGTATATCTGCCGTCGCATTTCAGGGAGCACAGTCAAAGGGAAGACGAAACCCCACCTTGGACTTGGAACACCGCCAGAGCTCCAGCGACTCCATGTGGAGAGGTCAAGCGGTGCTACCGGCCGGACCCGGTTTCGTACGACTCGAGGGCTGAGCAAAGGGCCAAGCGACCGTGGAAGAACATCAAGTATTGTTCCTGGCGGTCTGCGCTCGAATCCACCGGCGTCGCTTGGACGAGGGCTACAATGGTAGCAGTGACCTTCCCTATCCATACCGGTGTCGGTCCAGCCACCGGGTCGCTGGGGAATGCCTTGCGACTCGGGCACATGATCTGGAAGGCCTGCCGGATCCGGCGAAGGTGATTCTTCTTGCTGTGCCCCTGCGTCTCGGCGGAGGGACATGCAGGCGGACTGGCACGGCATTGGCCGGTGGGAAGAGCTCCGTCGCGCGTTCCTGGGCGAGATCGCCGCCGGGATCCAGTTAGCAACAGCGAGCAGGGCATACACCAAGAGGAGATTCAAGCAGGATCTGCCGTGAAGGGTACGAGTGCTCCGTAGGACGCAGGAGCAGCGCGCACGAAGAGCGCGATCCGGCCGTGGGTGGCCCACACGCGCAACGCAAGGAAAGAGACCATCATGAGCGGCTGCAGCGCAGACGATCTTGCGGACGTTTCGCAGGCCGGGAGAATCATCGGTTCATGCAGAGACTTCCGACGGCGAGGGGTGCGCCGGAGGAGCGTCTGGGCAGCCGAGGGCATCCCTCAGGCGCGGCACACGACGCGAAATGAGGGGGCTGGTGGTCGCAGAAGAGGCGGAGGAAAAAGGACGCGTTCGACGGTTGAGCATGACCCCCATTCTTAAGCCGCTTCGAAGCCCGGATTTAGACTAGACGGCCTGGCTGACCGATATGTCGTGCGCCGTCCCGGGGCGTAGGGTGCCCAGTGCGCACGAAGCGTTATCGATAGGCGAATTTTTTTTTTCGTTTCATCAAGGCAGCAGTATTTTTGGGCCTGCAAATCCAGTCAATTGACGACCAATTGCTCGACACACGTCCCAAAATATACATGTATCTCTTTCTCTACATATGGATATACATGTACTACGGAGGAATGGATTATATCTCGGCGGGGAGAGGAGGGAGGAAGCAACGGTTGATCGTCGCGTCCCGCGCGGGATCCATGGGTGGCAGGAGGCGGTGAGGCGGACGCGACGGACCTCGGGCCCAGCAGAGCCCGCCTCGCGTCGTATCCACCGGACATTATCACCATCGGATTATTGGGATGGGAAGGGGAGAAAGAAGGAGAGGAGAGAAGGTAGGAGGTGCTCTGCTCTGTGGCGGCCAGGAGACATACAGACGTGTCGTGGACGTGTGGAGCTCGGCATGGTGGTGTTTGACATGGAGGGGTTCGACGGAGGGGAAGGGCGCGAGCACCCCGTATTACCATATCAACATCATAACCGAGGCTAGGCCCATCCTGTTGCATGCCACAGGCACCCTTTCTCGATGCCTTGCGGTCGTCTATGTAGGGTTTCGGAAGGGAGGAGAGAAGGGCCACGTTGATGTTGTTCGCGCGAGACACGTGGATCCGGCGGGGGGTGCGCTTCAGCAAGGGGAGCGCTGGATGTGGGAGGAGGGGGAGGAGGAGGAGGAAGAGAAGGTTATGAGGACTCAGAATTTTTTTTTTTTTTTCATAGAGAAATTAGAGGGACTCGTAGAGAATCCGACAGAGAGAGCAAGAAGTTTCTGTGCGTGTTCTGGCAGCGGCCAACGTAAGGGGAGGCTGGCTAGCGTGTCGATAAGATACGTGATACGTGGGCGGCGCTGGAGGGACAGCTGGCTGCACGCTCTGCTGGCAGGACAGGTCCTCACCCACAACCAGATACTGCATGACTGTGATGTCTGCTCTTTTATTTTCTTTTTCTACTGCTTCTCTTTCCACCCCCCTTTCCCCATATTCCTCACAGCGGACGGCCGCTGTACCTGCGTAAACTCGCGGTCGCGGGCCGGCGCGGTGGCGCGTCCCGCACCGGCGCTAGACCGCTCTGGGAGGGCGTCAACAACAACGCGAGCGCGTGGGACGCCGCAGCGCATGCACTCTTCAACGCCTCGCCCGCCTGCGTCTCTCGTCTCTCTCGCCGTCTCCTCTCCTCCTGTCGACTACAAGCATCTGCGCCGTCTGCGTTCTCCAGGCGTGCTCGTCTGCTGCTCTCGCGAGCGTCCTCAACCTGTCTCGCATCTCCGCCGGCGCTCCTTGCCATACCCCAACTTGCATCTCCCGCATTCACGCTTCTGCCGCCGCGCGCGGTCGCCTTCCTGCCACCCCCTTGCGCGTCTTTTCTTCTCCCAGCAGCCCTGGGAAACGTCGCTCGTGTCTCTCCAGGCTCTCTCCGCCCGCTCTGACAGCCGCATCGCTCCAGCCGGCCCTCGACAGGTCTCCGTCGCGCCTTCCAGACACCAGACACATCCCGCCGCCGCCGCCTGCCGGGTCTCGGGCGCGTCTGTTTGTTCGGGGTCGGCAGAACAGGGCGCATGGCGCCGTCCACAGCCTCGAATTCCTGCGGCTCGCAATGGTCTCTGTGACGTCTCTCGCCTGACACACGCGACTCGACTTCATCAGCATTTCCAGTGCCGTTTCCAGGATCTCTGAATCTGACACAGTGAGGTCTCCTGTCGTGTGCGCGCATCGCTCTCGATTCATCTCCAAGCCAGCCTGAGATCCGCACTGCGCGACTCCCCATTGCCCTCCTCTCGCGGTATACCGTTTGGCATCAGGGTGGTCGTCGAAGAGGCGTCCTCGGTGACGTGAGTTGGAGTGGACAGAATAGGATCACCCTCTTTGCTCGGTATAGGCGCGTGATACATTCTCGACAATGGTCGCAACGTTTTCGCCGCACCGCGACGCGGGCGGCACCCTCCATCTTCCATCCCCCAGCGGGATGCATCATGTCGATGCGGGCTCGGCCATCAGGCAGCTGCGCCGGTCGTTGTCGCGCTCGCCGTCCAAGAGCTCCGACTTTCGCCTTCTGCCCTCCCGCGCGCAGAACACCACGCCGTTCATCTCCTCTCCGCTCTCCCCCTCGCGGAGGGCCAGCCACGGGAACCTGTTTCTCGTCTCGACCGGTTCTTCCTCGAACCAGTCTCCGTTCGCCATCCCCCATCCGTCCAGCGCGAAGATCACCCGTCCTACGATGCGCCGCACCGGCCCGTTGCCGGCAACCCGAACGCGGACGTCGCCCAAAAGTCCGACGAAGCGCGCGTTGAACCCGTTGACCGACCAGGGAAACGCGACTCCCGCCCCGCCGGTGACACTGGCACCGGGTGAGGAGAATGTGATCGCGACTCCTGCCGTCGTGCCCGCGGAGGAGACCAACAACCGCGGCCCGGACGACACGGCCGGCGCCAACGCGTCTACGGAGAATATTCTGCCGCCGGACGGCATCATGGGTCCGAAGCCCACGCTGTCGCGCGTCGAAAAGCGACGAAGCGAGATCTTCGGGGGATTTTCGTCTACGGCGAGCCCCCTCAAACGCAGCGACGGCATCATGGGGCTTGACCAGGTCAGCCGCGGGAGCCCATCCGCGAAGAGGCGCAGTGTCCACAGCGCAAGCTTTGGGGCCGATTCCGATTTCAGTATATTTGACAACATGGACAGCACCAATGACGATGATAATGACAACGACGAAGGCGGACAGAGCAGCGCGGGCGAGCCCACCGAGGAGTCTGCGAATGAGAACGACGCGCCTTCTTCTTCTGGTCCGGCCCCGAGTCCGCTGTTCAGCCCCCTTGCGGACGTCCCGAAGCGCTCCTCGTCGCTGAGGAGATCGACCCTCCAGCAGCGCCAGTCACTGTTCTCGAAACCACGGACGAATCTGGACCAGCCCGACTCGCCTGCGACCAGCCCAGCTCCGACCATCCGCCCGCGCATGTCCTTGGACAGCAACCTGTTCCAGCAGTCGGGTCGCGACAGCCCCTTTGTCTCGTCGAACACGTCCGGTGGCTCCCTGTTCTCCTCGAACCGGCAGAAGGACGCCCCTCATGCAGCGCACCCTCTCTCCAGGACGATCACCCAGTCCTCCTCGGGCTCGAGCCTGGCGGATGATTCTCCCACCCATGAGCCGGTCCACAAGCCCGAGCGGCCGAGGGCCGTCTATAATAATAATAATAATAATAATAACTTTTCCAAGTCGCTTCCAGTGGGTGCGACCAGACCTGGCACCGGACGCGAGTTCACGCGGCATGATTCCACCTCTTCAACAGATTCTTTCGCGACTCCGGAGAACTATAAGCTCGTGAAGCCCCTCCCCGCGGCGTTCATGTCCACCGGACTGATCTCCAAGAAGAACCGTAACCTGGTGGATGCCCAGGGCAATCTGGGATTCAACAAGCACATGCCGGATACTCCGTGCAAACGATCCATCAACATGCTCCCCACCGCGCAGAAAGCGTCTGAGAAGCCGAAGCTGGTCCGCCAGTCCTTCGCGGCTCCCTCCTCGCCGTTTAACCCGCAGACCACGCGCCCAAGCTCCGGTCCATTCGCCCGGGGCATGGGCATCTTCGGCAGCAACTTGAACAAACCGGAGCTCTCACGCCGCAGCAGCTTCGTCAGCGTCGACGGTGACGACACGTGCCAGTCGCCTTCCGCCAGGCACGATAGTCCGTACATGAGCGACTCCGATCTACCTCCAACCCCAACAAAGCAGGCTTTCTTCCCTTCCAGAACATATCCGCTCGCCGGTACGCAACTCGCCTCCCTCGATAAGTTGTCGGAATCCAAAGGATCGACCTGTAAGTTCTCCCCCATTGGAGCATCTCCACTGGGCACGGAGGAGGACAGTGATAGCATGATGGACGATTCGCCGTCCGCCAACCTGAGCTTCAAATCGTCCCATTCTACGCTCCCTCCTCCGTCATGTCTTTCCCATCGTCGCCCCGTGGGTGACTTCTATTCCCCAAGTCCCCATTCGAGGAAGAACGTTGCAGGTGTGCCCTCTGCGCAGGTGGGACATGCTAAAACAGGTTTTGTGTCTGCAGCGAGTCCTCTGAACAACAAGTTCGAGCGTGCCTCGCCCCGTACGCCTCAGGAGCATATCCTCCCGCCTGATCCCAGCGGACTGTCGATATCTGGACCGAACGAACAGCCCTTGGCCAAGCACGATTTCGACCCTGCCGCCCTGCCCGCGACCCCGACTGGACCGCGCGACTACTTCCCGCAGACGGGGAAGCGTCCCAGCCTCTCTCTGAGCGGTTACAGTGCCCCGGACGTGGACATCAGTCTCACTTCGCGGTTCGACAAGGTCGAACTCATCGGAACCGGGGAGTTCTCGCAGGTGTATCGGGTCTCTCAATCCCAGCAGAACACCGAGCCGTGCACATCCATCTTCTCCCTCCCATCCAGTGCGACAAAGCCGCCGACAGAGCGGGTGTGGGCGGTGAAGAAGTCCAAACAGCCCTACGCGGGTGCAAAAGACCGTGAACGCCGTCTGCGCGAAGTGGAGGCGTTGAAGGCCCTGACCAACTCCGACCACATCATAACCTTTGTCGACAGTTGGGAGGACAAGGGCCACCTCTACATTCAAACGGAGTTCTGTGAAGAGGGCAGCCTGGATGTCTTCCTTGCCCAGGTGGGTCTCAAAGCGAGACTGGATGACTTCCGGATCTGGAAGATCTTGCTCGAGCTGTCTCTGGTATGACGCTTCCCCCAGTTCCTGTTTCACATCCGACAGAGGCCTAATTCGGATTCCAGGGATTGAAACATATACATGACTCTGGCTTCATCCATCTTGACTTGAAGCCGGCGAACATCCTGATTACCTTCGAGGGCGTGCTGAAGATTGCCGATTTTGGCATGGCCACACGCTGGCCCGCCGCCGAGGGAATCGAAGGCGAAGGAGACCGCGAGTACATCGGACCCGAGATCCTGCTGGGACAGTACGACAAGCCGGCTGATATCTTCGCGCTGGGCCTGATCATATTTGAGACCGCGGGGAATGTCGAGCTCCCCGATAACGGAGTCTCCTGGCAGAAACTCCGAAACGGCGATCTCAGCGATGTTCCAAGCCTGACATGGAGCGAGGACACATGCGTCTTCCGAGACGCGTCGGGGAATCCGCTGTCGGAGGAGCCATCATTCGAGGATCTCTGTGCGTCCGACTCTGGAGACGAGGAATTCGGGGATGATGAATTGGCGAGGAGACGCAAAGCCTATGAGCGGAAGGCCGCTCGTTATGCCCGGAGTGGCGAGCTTGTGGAGCCCCCGAGCTTCATGGTCGACGCGACCCATGAAGAGGCCTTGGACAGGATCGTCCGCTGGATGATTTCGCCCGATCCTGCAGATCGTCCTACCGCAGACCAACTTCTGCAGACGTTTGGAGTCCAATGGGCCGAGCGCAGGCGTCGTGCTGGGGCTACGGTCTATGAAGGGAACTGGGGTCCCGCTGACGAAGTTCTAGCGGAAGATGCTGAAATGATTGACGTGTAACCTATACCACGCACCACGAGAGAGACACTTTGGGGTACTGGATATCCACGGCGCTTGTTCGAGTGACGGCGTTGGGCAGCTTGGGATTTTGTATTGTTTGATGATTCCGCGAATGACCGCAGCTATGCTGTGATGGCATTGGGCGAAACGGCTGCTACAGGGACACAGGCTGTTGTCCGGCCGGTTCAAAAGCCATTGAGGGTTGGAACGGTCTTTGCCACTATGAGAGATGGGGGACATTTTCCTTTTGACTTGGTATTTGTGCTGTGTGTTGATTCATGTGCACCTGGGGCGGCTGTCTGTTTATTCATTATCTCATGATGACCAGGTTGGCTGTTTGTTTGACATTATCTGTGGGGCTATTCTGGTGTTTTCTGTGTGGGATTTGCTCTATGATTTCCTCCTGGACTTGTTTTCTGTCACGTTTGCTACCGACTCTGCGGGTTTTCATGCCAAAAGGTGTTGCACATCTGCATTGGATCACAAGGGACTGTCTTGTTGAGATTGCTCCTATCTTTAATATTCCCCCTCCCCCCCCCCC
>JGI26058J51888_1000789_pt1 | contig 12909 bp, 15 predicted proteins | sample HigsolmetaSP110D_FD_51888 | JGI IMG/M metagenome (IMG submission 51888) | reverse complement strand
CCCCCCCCGATTCGGGTATTTCTGTAGTATTCAGAAGGCAGTATATTTTTGCAAAGTTGTGCATTCATTCAGAGGGACTTGAAGGTAACAGAGAGAGATAAAGAGATAGAAAGCAAAAAGAATAACAGAGTTCATCAATATAGACTATAGTACTGGTAATAACATCTACTTGATAGGCTGCACCGTCGCTCTCCTACTTGGGGTTAACCACCTGGAAAGTAAGCTCCGATGACATTGGTATGGTACTAGTAGCCATTGGATACCTAGAGAGCACACTTCTCTTTCAGAAGTGAACCGGGAGGGCATCTATGGATGCCATGTATGTAGTAGTCTTTAGATACAGCTTGATGCGGGGAAGAGGCGGAGGCGGGGCCCGATATACCATGCTTTTGCGCATCAGGTGCTGGAAGATATCCCAGTTCAGGTGTCCCTCAATATACTCCATATGCAGTATGTCAACTCAGATCCATAGATATCCCAGAAGACCAATCGGGATCCGTGACGATGCACAGAAACAGACCCCCGACAGCTAGGAAACGCAGCGAGGGGTTGCCAAGATCTCTCACGCATTGAGACCCCCTGGAGAAGCACGCCGTCGGAAGTATGAACATAGGCTGCTTGACCACACATAAGCAAAGCGACGATGCCGGTTTCCCGAGCCCCCGGATCCTTCTTCGTGCAAAAGGACCGCCGCGATTCGTGCCTTTGTCCTCCGTCTTCCGCATGGCTGGTCGCCTTGCCTTCTAGCAGGGCTAGGGCCGGATGCACCCGTGACGGCCGCATCCCGGTCTCCCATGTGCGATGCCCTGGCGGCATCTCAGCCTGCATATCCGACCTTGATAAAAAAAAAGTACGAAACTACCAATGGCGCTGTCTTCTGGCCTCACCGGGCCTCTCGTCTTGCTCGTCTCTCCAGGATTCCGTTGGGTTCTCATTGCTGACCACTGATCCCGGCCCTCTCTTCCTCATGACATCCTGCCAGCTGCTTTACGATAGGATGGAAGGTCAGCAGCCCTCACGTCCAGCTCGGTTCTCCAGGATGTTTTCTCCGAGATCAAGGTCCATGGTCGCCCAAAGGCTGCGGGGAGATCCGGAGATAGGATGTTTGCCCGTCTATCAACGCTACCACCTCCCCCCGCCCCCAACTGCTACCGCAAGCGACCGCCAACGCTAGCTGAGACCCCGGCCTGCGGCACAATAAGAATTGAGGCGGTCCGCCTGGTGGGCTGGGCTGGGACATACTGCGTAGGTTTGCTCTTGCTTATTTGGACTCTTCGTTTCGTCTGGTAGTCCCTTGGTTGGGACTGTTTCATGTTTCGTCGTTTGTGGCATTTTCCTGTCTCTCCCTAAATTGAGAGGCTTTTTTATTATATAAGAACCTTCGCAGATTCAGAGAAATGATGTAGCAGCTGCGATTGGACAGCTGTCTATAGCAGTTTACGACCATGCCTGACCTATCTCTGACCCAGAGCCTGGAAATAACGGTGTCTCGCTCTGGGTAAGCAGCAATTATTTCCCCTTACCATGTATGGTCTAGACACGGGGGCCAACAATCTCTAGGAGAGATGCACAGCCAGACGTTGAAAAGGAGAAGCGCAGCTTTGAAGACAGTGATTCGACCGCAGAAAGCCGATCATCAGTCGACTTGGGAGACAACGGTGCTGTCCGAGATGGCACAAAGGATCTCGAGGCCGGAGATGTTGATCTTGAGCGAAAGGAATCTCTGGTGGGAGAGCGGAGCCGTGAAGTAGACGACCGCAATATCGTCTGGTGGGACGGTGACAATGATCCTGCAAACCCTATGAACTGGAGCGCCGTAAAGAAGTGGACCAATATCTCCGTCATGTCCATGATCACGTTCCTTACGTATGTGTCCATAAGACTTTACCGAGCGCTTCATGATTTACTGACTATGGATAGACCTCTCGCGTCTTCCATGTTCGCCCCTGGCGTGTCACAGCTTATGGACGAGTTCAACAACACGAATGAACTCCTGGCAGGCTTCGTTGTCTCCATATATGTCTTGGGACTGGCTTTCGGTCCGCTCGTGCTGGCGCCGCTTTCTGAAGTGTATGGCCGTTTGATCGTCTACTCGACATGCAATATCTTATTTGTGATCTTCACCCTTGCTTGCGCGGTGTCTACGAATATCAGCATGTTGATTGTCTTCCGTTTTCTCGCGGGCTGTAGTGCGCCCTTATCCATCGGCGGAGGGACAGTGGCAGATCTCTTCCCAGTCGAGCAGAGGGGTCTGGCGCTGTCGTTCTACACCCTTGGCCCCATTTTGGGTCCGGCCGTTGGGCCTGTGGCAGGGGGTTTCCTGTCGCAGGCCAAGGGATGGAGATGGATCTTTTGGATACTGACTATTTTTGTATGTCTTTGAACTCTATCTCTCTTCTCGATGCCTTAAAGTACTTACATGAGCTCAACCGCAGAGCGGCGCCATAACCCTTGTGCAATTCCTCCTCATGAGAGAAACATATGCCGCCACCCTCCTCGCCAGAAAGACCAAGCGCCTCCAGAAAGAAACCGGCAACACGCACCTCCGCTCGAAACTCGACACGGGCATCCCGCCGCGCGAGATCCTCCTCCGCGCCATCGTCCGCCCGACAAAGATGATCCTCCTCTCCCCGATCAACATCATCCTCTCGGCCGCCTCCGCCTTCATCTACGGCATCTTCTACCTCCTCCTGACCACCTTCCCCCTGGTGTTCCAGCAAACCTACTCCTTCTCCATCGGCATCGCCGGCCTGGCATACATGGGCCTCGGCGTCGGCCACGTCCTCGGCATGCTCGTCTTCATCTGCACCAGCGACCGGTACATCCGCGCGCGCGCCGCAAGCGGCAAGCCCGTCAGACCCGAGGACCGCCTCCCCTTACTCCTCCTCTCGGGCCCCTTGATCGCCGGCGGCCTATTCTGGTACGGCTGGGCCGCGCAGGCCAAGACGACGCACTGGATCGTGCCGATCCTCGGCTCCGCCCTCGTGGGCGTGGGCAACATGTGCTTCTTCATGCCCGTCATGGCGTACCTGGTCGACGCGTTCACCATGTACGCGGCCTCGGCGCTCGCCGCGAACACGGTGCTGCGGAGCGTCGGCGGCGCGCTGCTCCCGCTCGCGGGGCGGAGCATGTACGCGACGCTGCGGTTCGGGTGGGGCAATTCGCTGCTGGGATTCCTGGCGCTGGGGTTCTGTCCCGCGCTTCTGCTGCTGTATCGGTTCGGGGAGAGGATCCGGGTGCGGTATCCGGTGCAGTTGTAGTTGTAGGGCGTGGTGTCGTCAAACATTGTTGTTGTTGGGGGAGATAGTATATAGTATTGTCGTGTTGTGTCCGTCGCCTCTGGAGTTTCTTTTCCTCTAGGTCTAGATTTGGACTTTCAATCGATACTTCTAGGAGAGATGCGTCTAGGGTTTTTGTAAAATAAACGATGCTCATACGGATCTGCAGGAGAAAAGGAAAAATGGGGAGCGGGGATGAGGGGAAAATAAAATCCAAACGTGACTTTTTTTTCATGATGAACAAGCAGGAGTCTTTATTTTCGGGCTCTTTCTTTCTCCTGAGCCAGTCAGAGGAGGCTTGCATGGAGTATATTGATGCTTCAATTTTCAATTCATCAATGCATTGGTTACTTTTGAATGCAGTGATCGATTGACGAGCGTATGTATATATGTTAGGATGCTGGTTTGAATTCGGGTATATAATATGATAGACGTCATATCAATATGGTCGAAGGCACAGAATCTGTATCTTTTCGATTCTGTCCTGTCTCTATTTTGACTAGTAACCGCGCGTCGCCCGGCCACTTCATAATAATACATGCCCACATAGGTACTCACGCGTTATTTGAGCGCTCTTCATCTTCAACCGTCTCTCAAGGCGGTTCCTCCCCCTCCAGTCTGTACCATACTATATACACTTCTTTTTCCACCCCAGTTATACATACACGCCTTTTTAACTCCGTCTAAATCTCCGCAGACCTATACCGCCTCCAGACCCCAAACCCCACCTTCTCATAATACCCCTTCAAACTGACCCAATCCACAAACACCCCCTCCACGCCCCTGCGCCTCATGTCCCGAATCGCATGGCACAGCATCGCGAGCCCGACGCCCGCGTTGCGGTGCGCCGCGTCGACGCCGACGCAGCCGATCAGGCCCGTCTGGGGACCGCAGAGCGGCGGCATGGCCCAGTCGCGCTGCAGGAGCGGCGAGGAGGGGGCGAGCATCAGAGTCCAGCCGACTTGGTTGCCGTGGCGGTCGAAGGCGGTCATGATGCTGGAAGGGTGTCGCGCGGGGTGGAGGGTTTCGTAGGCTTCGACCCAGCCCTGGATCATGAGGCACGATTAATACTGTGCCAACAGGACTTTGTAGGGGGTTATGGATGTACTCACCGGATACGAAGCAAAGTTCCTCTTTTGCGCCGCAATACACTCCTCATATTGCTCCGGGAGGAGCGGACCGAATGTGTATCCACCCTCCTCCGCGCGGTCGAGATACTTCTGCGGCGCCTGGAAGTCCCTGATATCCTGGTAGAGGTCGATAACAGTATCCTCCGGCGGGCTGACCCGGAACCCGCGATGGATGAAGAACTCGGGGATAGATGGGGGCAGATCGGTTGGGATGCCGGGCCAAAAACGCGGGAACACACTCCCCAGGGTCAGATTGACGAGTCCGAATCGGGTCCGGAAGTACGACCGGGTCTCCATCAGCAGGGCGGTCCCGATGCCCTGGCCCTGCTTCGCGGGATCGACGATCAGGACGGAGATCTGGCCTGTCGTGTTGCCCAGATTGACCGTTGTATAGGCCGCGCAGAGACCAACGACGGCGGAGCCGATTCGAGCGACGAAGTGATGTCCATTAGAGCGGTCGAGCAGCCTCTGCAGGCTCTCTGCCGGCAGGGGATAGCCAGGTAAAGCTGCGTTCCAGATCTTAGCGACCTGTTCGAGGTCGCTATGAACATTAAATGGCACCACTGCCGTAGCAGCCGCTGCGAGAGCTTTTCTAGGTCTAACTGGCAACACTCCCTTTGCGGGGGCCACGCCAAAAATGACATCTGCTGCGGCGGAAAACGCCTCGAGCGTCGGTTCGTATGTGGTGATGTATGTTTCCACCGCCGGGTCTTCTAGAAAGTCATAGGGATTGCAAGTGGCGACCACAATTAGCTTCTCCTTTTTCTGCGCAAGTTCCAATCCCAGATTCTTCTGGTAAGACAATTCGCGGGCATTGCACGTTGCGAGGATTACGACCTCTGCATCATCGATGATCTTCCAGTCGTCGGGCGAGAGGCCCATGCCACCGTAGCGGAGATCGATGATAGAGTCATTGTGCAGTCGAAGAATGTCAATGAACTGAGCAGACGTGTAGGGGTTTCTCGATGCGATCTCTCCGCTATCGACAGCACCACCGCCTGCAGGGGTTTTCTCTTCCGGAGAGAGAAATACGATATGCGAGGATTTCGATAAAGGCAAGACGCCTGGCTTACTCCGAACCAGGGTTGTAGACCGAGAATAGACCTCTTTGGCAAGTTCCGCGCTTTCTGCGTTGAGAGAACTCAGATCCTCATCTGCCTTTCGTCGAAGGGCAGTATCCCAGTTCAGAAAGCGGCTCTTCAACTGCGTGACACGGCGGAGTGCCTCTTCCAGCCGGGAGAGCGGTATCTCTCCCGTTTTGACAGCCTGGCATACTGCCTCTATGGATGCAACCTGCACGTCATATGTATGGCAGACCATGATGCTGTCGCTACCTGCTTTCAAAGCGAGGACTGACCCCTGGACTGTGCCGTACGTTGCGCGAATCCCGTCCATCTCCAGACAATCAGTTATGACCATCCCGTCGTACTTCATGTCCTTTCGTAAAATATTCAATGCATCGGGAGACAGCGTGGCCGGTAGTTTGCTGTCGCCAATGCCAGGCAGGGCGATATGTGCTGTCATCACGGCCTCGATGCCTTCAGCTACTGCCCGACGGAAGGGCACTATCTCACACCTTTCCAGCTCGTCTCTGCTCTTCGTGATGACAGGAAGACCGAAATGAGAATCGACAGCCGTGTCCCCGTGTCCAGGAAAATGCTTAACGCTCGGAACGACATTACACTCTCGCAGCCCCTTCGCCGTAGCACTGGCAAACCGACCAACGAGCTCCGGGTCGTCTCCCGCACTGCGCACCCCGATGACAGGGTTCAGAGGTTCGGAGTTGACATCGCAGACTGGCGCATAATTCATATTTATGCCGAAGAAGTTCAGCGTCTTGCCTGTCGCCTTCCCAACGGCATATGCGTAGTCTGTCGAGCCGGTAGCCCCAAGGGCCATAGGGCCCGGCAGCTGCGCAGCGACTGGAGGCGAAATTCTTGTCACGAGTCCATTCTCCTGGTCTATTCCGATGAAGAGAGGATGCTCGTGCCCCGCGCCCTTGGCTTCCTGCTGGAGAGCAGCCGTCAAAGACTAAGGAGATGTTAATTCAAGAGAGAACTCAACCTAACAGATTACATGCATCCATACCTGGAGCTGGGCTACATCTCGCACGTTCCTCTTGAACAGGACTATCGCGCCCAATCCATAGTCACGGATCAGGGTCTTGATCTCCGGACTGGGCGTCAGGCCATGGAAGCCAACGGCGAAAAGCTAACTCGGTCGTCAGTGTATATCCCCTTTCCAGTATCACTTGTTTTTTCGCTCACCTGTCCGACTTTCTTCCGTAGGTCAGAGGACTGCATTGTGTGAACCATGGAGTCGAGTCAGGAGCTAGCTCCCTTGTCGTGGCGTGTTCTTGAATCGTCGACGGTTCATGCCCTTGCTATGTATAGCAACCTAACGAGGTCGTCAAGACCCCCCAATACCCCGCCTAAACGACGGGTCCACCTAACGATCTGGGAGGTGACTGGGGGCTGCAAGCGGGACTGAACGTCATCAAAGCATGGGAGACCGCAGTGTCTGTCGTGAGGACTATGACGCCGTTATCTCGTGTTTCCCTGCTTTGGTCCAGCCGCCCATCATGGGGCCCGAGATGTGCGCGTAACGATGCCCGCACTTCAAGCTCGACGTGCTGCAACGGTAGCTCGCGCTAGTGACATTCTCGCAACGACAGAAGAGGCTGTTGCTACTCAGATCATGATGCCCCTTATCTCTTCCCCCGCATGGACATAACTAAACGGATAAGGGCATGCATCGGGCCTTCCGCCTGCGCACCGGCATCAGCGCTAGACGCAGCGCTAGAGTCGGCCGGGGCAGCTCCAGGTCTCCCCGCCAGTCCTTGTACAACCATTGATATCGTTCCTGCACGGATACCACCGTCCAGAGAACAAGGGCGAGGTTGGACCTGTGGCGTTCTCTCCAAGCAGCCGGCTGCTCGCTTCCCGCTCACAAGCAACCGTCATCATTCTGCGGCGGAGGGTTGTCCCCGTCACTGTCCCCCATCGACAACCTTCTCTAAGAGCCAAGCTATTTACTACGTCCTACCCACAGATATCGTTCCCGTTGATATATTTGGGGGACTGGTCTTAGCTTTATGCTTCCACTCTCATGCGTACTGCGGATGCGCCGAGTACACCCCAGCGGTCCCTGCCCCATGGGATAAGCCGCACCGATCACATATCAGATGCTGCATAAATACGTCCCGACCTATCCTATTAGGAAGGAACCGTCATCGTTAGTAGGATAAATCGACTTCAGACCGCGGCAAGCATGTCTGAAATCGAGCAAGTCCGTGATCCCACGGCTTCCCGTGATGACACCAAAGCAAGCCCGTCTGTCGAGGCGACTTCTCAGCCGGCTGATCTTAGCCAGCTAGATCCGAAAGAGAGACGCATCCGTCAGAATCTGGAGGAGTTTGAGCGTCTCTTTGGAGTCGACGAGGACGCTTACGAGCAGCCGACTACGACGAGGAAGGAACTCTGGTCCTACTATCTTTACTACAACGGTATCCTCCTTAATATAATTCCAAGATCATTGTTATCCCTTACTGATCTGTCCAGGTGACAATGGCGTCGGCCCTGGATCTTATAGCCAAGCATTGTATGTTTCCTACCTACGTACTTGGATCCGACTCTCTAATACATATCAGGTTCCAATGGGCTCTCAACAACGCTGGCCATCAGCCTGGCACCAACCCTCCTAAGCCTTGTACAGATTCATCTGCCTGCGTTGTCCCTTGGGCCGGGGGCACGCGGTCTGTATCCTCCGTTGTCTTGATTGCAAACGGTCTCTGCTTCGCTTTCATGACCGTCCTGTTCGTTTGGCTCGGAAGTGCTGCGGACTACGGATCCTTTGGTCGTTGGTTGCTCCTTGCCCTGACCGTTGTGTGCTGGGCCTTGCAGTATGGCATGATGGCAATAAGACATCCAAGTCAGTGGCCCGCAGCAATGGGCATGTATATCGTTGCGTACGTCGCCTATGGGGCCACACTCGTGTTCTACGCGGCTGCCTTTCCGCGACTCGCTCGATACATGCCGCACGTCCGCAAAGCCCGAGAGGAGGATCTCAAGGAAGGCAAGATAAGCCAGCAAGAATACGATGCCATTGAATCGTTGGAAAAGAACCACATTAGGCATGTGTCCATGCGCTTTATTCTGACGTCCATCGAAGCTAACTCTGCGCTTTAAGCAATATTTCGACTGCTCATAGCAACATAGGGTACTTACTTACGTTGGTTATCAACTTATCGGTCCTTCTTCCGCTGCAGAATAATAATTTTTCTAACAATTTGGCGCTTTGCCTTACGAATTCATGTACGTGCCCCCACAATCATGTGGATACTCGTGGCACTGACACCTCGTGCTCAGACTGGGTTGTGCTTGGCATCTGGTGGTTTATCTTCCAGCAAAAGAGGCCTGGCCCGAAGATCCCAAAAGGCTCCAATTACGCAACCATTGGTTTTAAGCAAGTGTGGCTTGCGCTCCGCGAAATTAGGTCTCTACCTCAGACCTTTCTTTACCTGCTTGCCTTTTTCCTGCTTGCCGATGGGCTTAACACTACTGGTGAGCATCTCGACTTGATATGTTGTGGCAGTGTTGACATTTGGCCGTAGGGTCGCTTGTCGGGTAAGATTGGACAATAGCGGAAAATAATTCTCTTTGGCTAATTCGGCAATCCCAAAATAAATAGCATAATTCAGAACGATTATGTATCTTTCTCGTTCCTGCAACTCACCTATCTTGGGATTGCTCAAGCCTGTTGTTCCATCGCATCAACGTTTGGCTTCTGGTATTTCCAGAACTACTTCAAAATCAGGACGAAACCTATGTTCCTGGTTACAAACTTTTTCAGTGTCTTCATCCCGCTTTGGGGCATGCTGGGACTTTGGACGACGCGAATTGGATATCACCATACGGTGAGTTATATACAGGTTTGTCAAAGTTGTGCGTCACTAATGCCTGGCAGTGGGAGTTTTATTTTTACAATATCATTTTTGGATTGTTCCAAGCACCATACTACGCGGTAAGGAAGACGAGTAGCTCCGGTCTTGCCTGACTCTCTAACCACACTATGTAGTACTCGCAAACGATGATCAGCGAACTCATGCCGCGTGGATACGACAATATGTTTTTCGCCCTTTTCGGCATAACTAACCGTGCTGTAAGATGAAACGACTCTACTCTTATGTGGCTCTACTGACCAATTATGATCCAATGTTAAGTCTTCGATTGTTGGACCCAATGTCATCCAGGCTATTATAAACAACACGCAAAACAATTGGATGGGCTTCCCATTCCTATTTGCCATATGCACGGCTGCAATGATTACCATCGCTTTTGTGGACATCGAGAAAGGTCGCGAGGACTGCAGAAGGTTTGCCGAGGAGCGCAGGATCAGCCGTGTGGTGGCCGAGAGCGGGCTGAGCAAGGATGCAATCATCAAAGGAGCTGCGGAGGGGGAGCTGGATGCTAATAAGATTAAGCCCAGTGAAGCTTGACGTGGGGTGTTTTGCGGCGCTCTCTTTCTCTTTATCGATATGAAATCGGGCTTCAAGGGTTTGAGTTCAGAGTTAACTCCTCTGCTCGACGTTCTCGGGCAGTGACATTGGATATTGAATGTGACTTTGCAGTGAAGCTCGGTTAATGCTCACAATGGCGTACCTCCTGTAGTAAAGCAATACGATTACCTAGCAACTATCCATAGTCATGGCAATTCCCATAAGCTTTATGTATATATCCTCGTTTGGACTCGAACATCCTCCTGCATCGATCTTGCTTTGCCAACTGCAGTCCAATTAAACCGAATACTGTATCGCGCAAGTCCCGAAGATGGTCATAGAGACGGACCGGTAAGATTGCGCTCTTGAGAGATCCTGTCTTCACTCGCATGTCCCATTCATTCGTTCGAGTGACCAGGCAATGCATCCATAGGAGCATAGTTCCTCTCTTCAGGATGAATGTAGGTAGGTTACTGAATCAACGGAGTCATAAATACGTACCTAAACTTTCCCCTCCGATTGCTCTTGTAAACGAGTTCTTCATGTTTATCAGTCATGCAGACGACTAATGCACTTTGCTCTGTATATGTCTACTTCTATTCTTGTATCCATTCTTGAGTATAGATAGCAAGAAACACTTTACAGAGCCATCAGGGACACATTGGTGGCATGTAAACGTTCTGAAGGGTAGCGTCTATAATGAACACTACAGAAATATCTTTCTTGGCTATGTACAGGAGCTGCTGGAGAGAAGAAGGTTGCCTGATCCCATCTGCAACCACCACGATGACATAAGACAGACACTCCGCCCTGAATGGCCTGCAACATGAACATATCGAGATCGAGCTTCCTAGCTGTGTTCTTCTTCAGACACACGCAGCGCTCGCAAAGATATATCATTATATATGCTTCGGGGATGGCTGTTTGGATTCGTGAAGAATGTCGAAGAAAGGCAGTGGAAATCAGGAAGGATCATCTCACGTTGCAGAAGGGGAAAAATCACTTTCAGAGCAAAGAACTTATTCCTCGCCTGAGAATTCAGACAGTATGTTCCAATTGACCTCTTACCATTGAAAATTTTGACTATGATAACTTCCTTGAAGTGCTTTAACTAAGCAGAGAGAGTGTGCGTGGCTTCGATAACTCTCACCACGTTCTGCAGTGTGTTCTCTCACCTGGTCCAGAGAGAATATGCATTTCAAGCCATAAAGGATTGGATATTTCATTTTATTTTTCAGCGTCTGAATTAAGTTGGGTTGGTACAATTTCCTCCTGAAAATGTTTTTTTCCTTACCTCTCCTGCTAGATGATCCTGGTCCTTGCTCTATAAGTCCTGGAGCGGTAGCTTCAGATTGCGCACGCCGATATGGATAAGGCCTGAAATACCGAATACTTCGCCATATACCTCCATGCTGACAATCAGGACGACTCGGCATGCTGTCAGAGACCAGTTCCAGATCTGCTGCCCATGTGGCGCGAAAAAAAGGAACCTTGAGCGCTTTATATAATTACCTCCAAGCTCTGACTTTACTGAAAGAGAAATTGCAGCTGAGAGAGAGAACAGAAAAAAGCTGTGTATGAGAAAGTATCGGGCCGAACACACTGAAGAAATTAAAGCAAGGGAAGTTCTCATTCCGGAAATGATCAAGAAAGAAAGACTAGAGAAAAATATTCTTAATCTTAAATTTTATAGTCATTCATTTTCGGTCAAGACTACTACGAAACAAATTGACATTGCTTCAGCCTCAAACAAACGAGGTCTGGTTGGTACAAAACTGCCATACAAGCCATAGACTCAATCCTTCAATCTACTTACCTAGTCTGCAAAATTGATCAGGTCGTGGCACATAATGGAAGAGCAAGTGAAAAAAAAAGAGGTACAAGATATTGGGAACAGTTTATTGGGGCTGGAAATGACAGGACTGTTGCTCCTGGACACGACTAAACCAACTAACAAGAAAATGGTGCAGCAGTTAAAGAATAAATTCAATGCCCCGTTAACAAGCGAGAAGGTCAAAAATTGGATGTTTGGATACCGTAATAGAAAAAGAGGATGAAGACGAAGAAGAGTGCTCCGCCGTAGGAGCTAGACGGGCCTTCATGCCTCCTTATCGGAACCAAGCATTTGGACACGGGGAAACGATGAGATTAATGAATGGATGAACAATTGCACGCTGTGAAATGACAACATCCCCTTTAGGAACATGCTCCAAGCAACTCATCTCATCCCTTTCTCAATCGCAAAATACAGTCCAACATGCAGAAGGAGATGTAAGTATTTCTAATGGTATATATACTAGGCCACAGATGCAGCAATTGTCTATCCCGCGGGCATGTCAGGTGTTCCATGAAACAGGGAAAGTGCTGACAGCAAGATAGATCCTTGTCGACATCGACTATGTATAAGGGGAAAATGTATCCGATAATTTGGCTTGTGAAAGACATGGCAGAGAGGCAATGGAGATTTCAGGTTCAAGAATTCAACAGAGGTGTCAAGATCCTGGAAGAACAAGGCAAATTGCTTCACAAGGCGTTGGAGTCTCACGATGCTTAAAAAGTGAACATACACAGGCGAAGTCCTTGCGTCTTGGCCCTCTGAAAATGATGAGCGTCAAGATCATATACAGCGCTTAACTTGAATGCTCTTACTCCATCTACCTAGGTAGGCAGTGGCCAAGGTACCCTTGGAAGCTCCTTCTCCCTCAATTTTATCTATTTTATGTACCGATTTAGAGAACATCTATCACCTTACCTTGGATCCGAGCGGTGCCCCGAGATATACGTATAATTATCATTGAGCCACCAGTCTCCTACAGAGTTCCATCCTGAAAGGACTACTAGACTCCTACCCCAGCTACCACTTTGTGAATAGGCACTTTTCGTGATCTCTCCAAGAAAGTAAGTATTGTCACAAAGAGTATCTCTGGGACAGAAAAGCGCAAATGCCAGTGTTTTTTTTTTTTTTTTTTTTTTTTTTTTTTTTTTTTTTTTTTTTTTTTTTTTT
>JGI26058J51888_1000784_pt1 | contig 13000 bp, 14 predicted proteins | sample HigsolmetaSP110D_FD_51888 | JGI IMG/M metagenome (IMG submission 51888) | reverse complement strand
ATGCCGGCGCCCAGCCGGTAGGCGGGCAGCGGGTCGAGCGCCCCGACCACCCCGAACGGCGCCGAATGGATCACGACGTGGGTTTCCAGCCATTCCCGCGCGGACGCGTCCAACGACCGTGCATCGAGGGCGTCGAACAGGACCCCGGTGTAGCGATCGACGGCCGGAAGGGTCGGCGACGTCCGAAGCGCGGCGTTGACGGCGACCTCGGGGCGCTGCCGCTCGGAGAGCTTCAGCACGCGCGCCGCAGAGTCCTCGTCAGCGCTCAGCGCGATCAGCGCGTCGACCACTCGGTCGCGCTGCTCGCTGAGCCCGCGGAAGTGCAGGGAGTCCGCATGCCAGGACGGCCCGGCGCCGCCGGGGCGCTTCGTCTCGGACGGCGGAAGCAGGATCAGCACGGGATACCTCCGGGAAAAGCGCAGCGCCGCCCGGCGAACCGGACGGCGCTGCGTGAAAGGGTGTCAGGACTGCAGAGCTGCGTTCCCGGCGACGATGGTGAGCTCGTCGTTCTCCATCGAGAGGAAGCCGTCCTCCGCCGTCGCGACGATCTTCTCGCCGTTCGACTGCGTGATGCGGACCTGTCCCTCGGCGAGGATGGCGAGCACGGGCTCGTGACCGGCCATGAAGCCGATCTCGCCCTCGACCGTCTTGGCGACGACGAGGCTCGCCTCGCCGTGCCAGACCTCCGCCTCAGCGGAGACGAGGGTGACGGTCAGCGCCATGTCAGCCGTTCTCCTTCTGGATCTGAGCCCACTTCTCTTCGACGTCGCCGATGCCACCGACGTTGAAGAAGGCCTGCTCGGCCACGTGGTCGAAGTCACCCTTGACGATCGCGTCGAACGACTCGATGGTCTCCTTGATCGGGACCGTGGAGCCCTCGACGCCGGTGAACTTCTTCGCCATGTAGGTGTTCTGCGAGAGGAACTGCTGGATGCGGCGTGCACGCGACACGACGATCTTGTCCTCTTCGGAGAGCTCGTCGACACCGAGGATCGCGATGATCTCCTGCAGTTCCTTGTTCTTCTGCAGGATCTGCTTCACCGACGTGGCCACACGGTAGTGNTCCTCACCGATGTAGCGCGGGTCGAGGATGCGGCTCGTCGAGGTCAGCGGGTCGATCGCGGGGTACAGACCCTTCGATGCGATCTCACGCGAGAGCTCGGTGGTCGCGTCGAGGTGCGCGAACGTGGTCGCCGGAGCCGGGTCGGTGTAGTCGTCGGCGGGGACGTAGATCGCCTGCAGCGAGGTGATCGAGTGACCACGCGTCGAGGTGATGCGCTCCTGGAGCACGCCCATCTCGTCGGCGAGGTTCGGCTGGTAACCCACGGCGGAGGGCATGCGGCCCAGCAGCGTGGAGACCTCGGAACCGGCCTGCGTGAAGCGGAAGATGTTGTCGATGAAGAGGAGCACGTCCTGCTTCTGGACATCGCGGAAGTACTCCGCCATCGTCAGCGCCGACAGGGCGACACGGAGGCGCGTCCCCGGCGGCTCGTCCATCTGGCCGAAGACGAGGGCGGTCTTGTCGAAGACACCCGCCTCTTCCATCTCGGCGATGAGGTCGTTGCCCTCACGGGTGCGCTCACCGACACCGGCGAACACCGACACACCACCGTGGTCCTGCGCGACGCGCTGGATCATCTCCTGGATGAGGACGGTCTTGCCGACACCGGCGCCACCGAACAGACCGATCTTTCCACCCTGCACGTACGGGGTGAGCAGGTCGATGCTCTTGATGCCGGTCTCGAACATCTCGGTCTTNGACTCGAGCTGGTCGAAGTTCGGCGCCTGGCGGTGGATGCCCCAGCGCTCGGTGACCTCGATGGTCTCGCCCGGTGCGGCGTTCAGGACGTCACCCGTGACGTTGAAGACCTTGCCCTTGGTGACGTCGCCGACGGGAACCGTGATGGGACCGCCGGTGTTGCGCACCTCCTGGCCGCGGACCATGCCGTCGGTCGGCTTCAGCGAGATGGCGCGGACGAGGTCGTCGCCCAGGTGCTGGGCGACCTCGAGGGTGATCTCGGTCGACTGGTCGCCGATCACGATCGTGGTCTTCAGAGCGTTGTAGATCTCGGGGATCGAGTCGTGCGGGAACTCGATGTCGACGACCGGGCCGGTGACGCGCGCGACGCGGCCGACGACGGGGGTCTCCGTCTTCTCAGCGGTGAGGCTCATGGCTTCTCTTCTTTCGTGTGGTCTATTTGCCCGACGCCAGCGCGTCGGCGCCGCCGACGATCTCGGCGATCTGCTGCGTGATCTCCGCCTGACGCGCGTTGTTGCGCAGGCGGGTGTAGTCGGTGATGAGCTTGTCGGCGTTGTCGCTGGCGGACTTCATCGCCTTCTGCGTGGCGGCCTGCTTCGCGGCGGACGACTGCAGGAGCGCGTTGAACACGCGGCTCTGCACGTACACCGGCAGCAGCGCGTCGAGCACCGTCTCGGCATCCGGTTCGAACTCGTAGAGCGGGTAGACCTGGCTCGATGCCGTGTCCTCCGCCTCGACGACCTCGAGAGGCAGCAGACGGACCGTCTCCGGCGTCTGCGTCATCATGCTGACGAAGCGGTTGTAGACGAGGTTGATCTCATCCACGCCGCCCTCGCCGCCGCCGAGCTCGTACGCGGCGATCAGTGCCGCCGCGATCTCCTCGGCCGTCGAGAACGCCGGGGTGTCGGTGTCACCGATCCACTCCCCCGCCGTCGCGATGCGACGGAACTGGAAGAATCCGACCGGCTTGCGGCCCACCAGGAAGTAGACCGGCTCGACACTCTGGCTGCGCAGCAGCTCGCCGAGCTGCAGAGCCTCGCGGATGACCTGCGAGTTGAACGCGCCGGCGAGGCCGCGGTCGGAACCGAAGACGACGACGGCGGAACGACGGATCTGCTCCCGCTCGGTGGTCAGCGGGTGCTGCACGTTGGAGTGCGTCGACACGGCGGAGACGGCACGCGTGACGGCCCGCGCGAAGGGGTTGGACGCGCGGACGCGAGCCATCGCCTTCTGGATGCGCGAAGCCGCGATGAGTTCCATCGCCTTCGTGATCTTCTTGGTCGTCTGAGCAGAAGAGATCTTCTGCTTGTAGACCCTGAGTTGTGCGCCCATAGGTTATGAGTCTCCCGTCGGCGTCAGCCGCGGCGGCCCTTGACGATCTTCTCCTGGTTCACGTCATCGACGTCCGCAGCAGCGACCTCTTCGTGACCCGGCGTGCCGAGTGCCTGACCCTTGCCGCCCTGGAACTCGAGGACGAAGGCGTCGACGGCCTTCTCGAGTTCGCCGGCGGTGTTGTCGTCGAGCACGTTCGAGTCGCGCAGGGTGTCGAGGATCGACGTGTTCCGCTTCAGGTGGTCGAGCAGTTCGCGCTCGAAACGGAGGACGTCCTCCACCTCGATCGTGTCGAGCTTGCCGTTCGTTCCGGCCCAGATCGAGACGACCTGCTCCTCGACGGGGTACGGCGAGTACTGCGGCTGCTTCAGGAGCTCCGTCAGACGTGCACCACGGGCCAGCTGTCGACGCGACGCGGCGTCGAGGTCGGATGCGAACATCGCGAAGGCCTCGAGCGAGCGGTACTGGGCGAGCTCGAGCTTGAGCGTTCCCGAGACCTTCTTGATCGACTTCACCTGGGCGTCGCCACCGACACGCGAGACCGAGATACCCACGTCGACCGCGGGACGCTGGTTGGCGTTGAAGAGGTCGGACTGCAGGAAGATCTGGCCGTCGGTGATCGAGATCACGTTGGTCGGGATGTACGCCGAGACGTCGTTGGCCTTGGTCTCGATGATGGGCAGACCCGTCATCGAACCGGCACCGAGCTCGTCGGACAGCTTCGCGCAACGCTCGAGCAGACGCGAGTGCAGGTAGAAGACGTCACCGGGGTACGCCTCACGGCCCGGCGGACGACGCAGGAGCAGCGACACGGCGCGGTAGGCCTCGGCCTGCTTCGACAGGTCGTCGAAGATGATCAGGACGTGCTTGCCCTCGTACATCCAGTGCTGACCGATGGCCGAGCCGGTGTAGGGAGCGAGGTACTTGAAGCCGGCGGGGTCGGATGCCGGGGCCGCGACGATCGTCGTGTACTCCATGGCACCGGCGTCCTCGAGGGCGCCCTTCACCGAAGCGATGGTCGAGCCCTTCTGGCCGATCGCGACGTAGATGCAGCGGACCTGCTTCGTGACGTCGCCCGACTCCCAGTTGGCCTTCTGGTTGATGATCGTGTCGATCGCGATGGCCGTCTTACCGGTCTGGCGGTCGCCGATGATCAGCTGGCGCTGACCGCGGCCGACGGGGATCATNGCGTCGATGGCCTTGATGCCGGTCTGCATCGGCTCGTGGACCGACTTGCGCTGCATGACGCCGGGCGCCTGCAGCTCGAGGGCGCGGCGGCCGGTCGTGGCGATCTCGCCGAGACCGTCGATCGGGTTGCCGAGCGGGTCGACGACGCGGCCGAGGTAGCCCTCGCCGACACCGACCGAGAGGACCTCGCCGGAGCGGGTGACCTTCTGGCCGGCTTCGATGCCCGAGAAGTCACCGAGGACGACGACACCGATCTCGTGCTCGTCGAGGTTCTGCGCGAGGCCTTCGACGCCGTTCTCGAAGCGCACGAGCTCGTTCGCCATCACGCCGGGCAGGCCCTCGACGTGGGCGATGCCGTCCGCGGCGTCGACGACGGTGCCGACCTCGGTCGCCGCTGCCCCGGTGGGCTCGTAGGCGGCGACGAAGTCTTTCAGCGCGTCACGGATGACGTCGGGGCTGATGGACAGTTCTGCCATGGTCTTCCTTCTTAGTGAGGTCTTGTGGCGGGCACCTGGCCTGCCGGGTCCGCTCCTCGGTGGAGCGGGAAGAGTCAGCCCGCCAGACGCTGGCGGAGGTCGCCCAGTCGGGACGAGACGGTGGCGTCGATCACGTCGTCGCCGATCTCGATGCGGACACCGCCGACGACCGTGGGGTCGAGGACGACGTTCAGCGAGACCTCGGTGCCGTAGCGCGCCGCGAGGGTGCGCTGGAGGCGGGACGTCTGCTCGTCGGTGAGCTCCGCGGCCGCGAAGACGGTGGCCACGGCGCGACCGCGCTGGTCCGCGACGACACGCAGCGCACGGCTGAGCATCGAGCGGACGCGTCGTTCCCGCGGTACCTGGACGAGAGACGACACGATCGCAACCGTCGATGCGGCGGCGCGGCCGTTCAGCAGGCTCTCGATGAGCGCGCCCTTGGCGGATGCGTCACCGAGCCGGCTGCCCAGCGCGAGCTCGAGCTCGGGNTTGGCNGCGATNGTGCGCGCCACGGAGAAGAGCTCGGCCTCGACGTCGACCTGCGGCTCGGCCATGGCGGCGGCGCGGACGCCGGCCTCCTCGATCCCCGAGATCAGGTCCGCCGACGACGACCAGCGCTCGGCGACGGCCGCGTCGAGGACCGACCCGGTCGCAGCCGAGTACCCGCCGAAGACGCGCGAGACGAGCGCACGTCGAGCTTCGGCGGGCACCGAGGCATCCGAGAGCGCGCCGCTCAGCTGCGACGAGCCGGCCAGGGTGCGCACCGCGGCGAAGAGCTCGCGGGCGACACCGAGGTCGACGCCCGGCGCGGCCGTGAGGGCCGACGTCGTCGCCGCGAGGGCTTGAGTGGTCGCGCTGCCCATTACTTCGCTGCCTTCTCGGAGGATTCGAGGTCGGCCAGGAAGCGGTCGACCACGGCCTTGGCCTTGGCGTCGTCGGACAGCGTCTCGCCGATGACACCACCGGCGAGGTCGAGGGCGAGGGTGCCCACTTCGCTCCGCAGCGAGACGAGCGCGGTCTGGCGCTCGGCCTCGATCTGGTGGTGCGCGGCGGAGGTCAGGCGTGCGGCCTCGGCCGACGCGTTGTCCTTGGCCTCGGCGACGATCTTCTTACCGTCCTCACGGGCGGTCTCGCGGATCTCGCCGGCCTCCTTGCGAGCCTCGGCCAGCTGGGCCGTGTACTCCTCGAGGGCGGCTTCCGCCTTGCGCTGAGCCTCGTCGGCCTTCGCGATGTTGCCCTCGATGGCAGCGGCGCGCTGGTCGAGCAGGACCTGCATCTTCGGGAGGGCGACCCGCCAGAAGACGAACAGGATCACGACGAAGCAGACCCCGGACCAGATGATGTCGTACCAAGCCGGGATCAGCGGGTTGTGAGACCCGCCCTCTTCGGCTGCGTACGCGACAAGAGCGTTCAGCATCCTGTCTCCTTAGTGATCTGAGTCGCGGTTTACTGGAAGATGAAGTAGGTCGCGATGCCGATGAAGGCGAGCGCCTCGGTGAAGGCGATACCGATGAACATCAGGACCTGCAGGCGACCGGCCAGCTCGGGCTGACGGGCCACGCCCTCGATCGTCTTGCCGACGACGATGCCCACACCGATGGCGGGGCCGATGGCGGCGAGGCCGTAACCCATCGTCGCGACGTTGCCCTCGAGGGCGGCGAGAACCGTAGTTGCGTCCACGGAGGTGTTTCCTTTCGGTTGGATGGCTCGGCGTGCGCCGGACCGCTTAGTGCTCTTCTGCCACCGCGAGCTGGATGTAGACCGCGGTGAGGATGGCGAAGACGTATGCCTGGAGGAAGGCGACGAAGATCTCGAAGATCGTGAAGGCGAACCCGAACGCGAGCGTTCCGGCCGCGAGCGCCGAGAACCAGCCGCCCAGGGTGATGAGGAAGAACTGCGTCGCTGCGAAGAACAGGACGAGCATGAGGTGCCCGACGATCATGTTCATCAGCAGTCGGAGCGTCAGCGTCACGGGCCGGATGATGAACGTCGAGAGGAACTCGAGCGGGATGATCAGGATGTAGAGGAACCAGGGCAGCCCGGGAGGCATCAGCGAGTTGCGGAAGAAGTTCCCGGGGCTCGCCTTGATACCGGCGTAGATGAAGGTCACGTACGCGACGAGCGCGAGGAGGAGGGGCACCGCGACGATCGACGAGCCTGCGATGTTCAGGAACGGGATGACACCCGTGATGTTCATGAACAGCACCATGAAGAAGATCGTGGTGAGGATCGGCAGGAACCGGCGGCCGTCCTTCTTGCCGAGCAGGTCTTCGGCGATGTTGACCCGGACGAAGTCCAGGCCCATCTCGACGACGCTCTGGAAGCGGCCGGGGACGACCGTCATGCGGCGGGTGCCGAGCCAGAAGATCAGGACGATGGCGATCGTCGCGAGGATCTGGATGAGGTGGATCCGGTTGACGACGAGGGGGCCGATCGAGAAGACCGCATCGGGGAAGAACTCCGAGATCGACGGTCCATGGAACTCGTCAGGGGCGTCTTCGGCGGCAGTAGCGATCAGGGTCGCAGCTTGAGTAAACAGCGCTGGCTCCAGCTTCGGGGCGTCGATCTATCGATCGGGCGACGATGGTCGGTGAGCTGACTCCGCAGGCGTTCCCGTCGGGGTTCAGGCGGGCTCGGAAACAGCCTATCAGGCCTCTGGGGTGCTGGTGTCCCCGTGCCGACGCTCCCCCGCCTCCACCTCTGCGGCCTCGACCTCTGCGGCGGTGGGCAGCGTCGTGTCACTGACTGCCGGCATCCGCATGCGCATCATGACGACGACGTCGACGACCAGGGAAGCCACGATGCTCACGACGAGCGCCACGAGGAAGACCATCGGAGTGAGCCACGGCTGGTCACGCAGCACGAACAGGACGATGAGGAAGACCACGAACTTCAGAATCCAGCCGCCCATGACCGAGCCGAAGAAGATGGGGACGAAGAGCGGATCGCCGTAGAAGCGATTGGCGATGAGGATCGAGATGATCGTGACCGAGAGGAAGATGGCCGCCATGAGCACCGCGACGAGCGCGCTCCAGAGCCCCGACGCCCCTGAGACGAGGAAACCGACGATTCCGCCGACGACGGCGAGCACGGCGGTCACGATAGCCGACCATGCCAGGGCGGTGCGCAGCATCCGGTTGGAAGACAGGGCGCTCATATGAGGGCCTTTCGTTCGAGCGCGGCGGTGCGGGTGCGACGCGCGGGGGGCAGGGTGACGATGACACAGGCGATGCACCCGATGACGAGGAAGGCGACTCCCGGCCAGTACCGACCGGGCCATCCTTTCGTCGTGCCGATGTACATGAGGAGCACCGACAGAGAGACGACGGCCGTCCAGGCGTAGAACACGAAGACGGCGTTNCGGTCGGTGTGCCCCATGTCGAGCATGCGGTGGTGGAGGTGCTTGCGGTCCGGCGAGAAGGGCGATTTGCCCTTGGCCATCCGGCGGACGACGGCGAGCCCGAAGTCGACGAGCGGAAGCAGGACGATCACAACCGGCAGGATCACCGGGATGAACGCGCCGAGGAGCTGCGATCTGCCGAACAGGTCGTTGTCGCTCAGAAGGTTCGGCGGGAGGTTGCCCGTGACGACGATCGCGGAGGACGCCATCATCAGTCCGAGCAGGAGGGCACCGGCATCCCCCATGAACATGCGGGCGGGATTCCAGTTGAAGGGAAGGAAGCCCGCGCACATGCCGAGGAGCACGATCGCGATGAAGACCCCGGTGTTGCTCTGCTCGCTGTTGTCGAAGTCGCGCACGAGCATCGCCGAGTACGCGAAGAACACCGCGTTCGCGATGAGGCACACACCCGCGACGAGACCGTCCAGACCGTCGATGAAGTTGACGGCGTTCATGACGATCACGATCAGGAGGATCGACAAGCCGATGCTCACCCAGCTCGAGACGACGACCTGCTGCCCGAAAGGGAGGTAGAAGATCTGGATGCCGCCGAGGAAGACGACCACCCAGGCGGCGACGAACTGCGCGCCGAGCTTGATCATCCAGTCGAGGTCCCAGAGGTCGTCGGCGACGCCGACCACCACCATGAGCGCGGCGGCGCCGAGGAGGGACCACACCATCGACGGTTCCTGCCAGACGATGGCGAACGCCGGAAGCTGGGAGGAGAGGACGAAGAACCCGAGCATGCCGATGAACATCGCCACCCCGCCCAAGCGCGGAGTGGGATTCTTGTGGACATCCCGTTCGCGGATCGCCGGGTGGAGCCCGAACTTCATCGCCACGCGCCAGACGACCCACGAGAAGACGAAGGTGAGGACGCCGGTGAGGACGAACGCGAACAGGTAATCCCTCACGCGGCGTCGGATTCGTCGGGGTCGACCGGATCGGGTTCGAGCAGGTCTCCGAGCACGTCGCGCAGATCGGCCCGCGAGACCGCACCGTCGCGCAGGACGGCGACGTGCCGCTGATCGCGACCGACGAGGCCGGTCGCATCGATGATCGTCGAGGCGACGCCGGTCTCGACGATGCCGCCGTCGAGGTACACGGACACGCTGTCGCGGAGCATCTGCACGGCCGCGTCGATCTCGAGCGCGGCCGGCCTGCCCGTCAGGTTCGCACTGGACACCGCGAGCGGGCCGGTCTCCTCGAGGAGCTCGAGGGCGAAACGGTCATTCGGCATGCGCACCGCGACGGTGCCGCGGGTCTCGCCCAGGTCCCACCGCAGCGACGGCTGAGCCGGAAGCACGATCGTGAGCCCGCCCGGCCAGAAACGCTCGACGAGGCGCTCGACGGGTTCGGGGACCTCGGCCACGAGGGCGCGCATCGTGTCGGGTCCCGAGACGAGGACGGGGGGCGGCGACTGCCGTCCGCGTCCCTTCGCAGCCAGCAGACGAGCGACGGCGGACGCGTTGAACGCGTCGGCGGCCACCCCGTACACGGTGTCGGTCGGCATCACGATGAGTTCGCCGCGGCCGATGGCCTGGCGCGCCTGACGGAGTGCAGGCAGCAACTGGTCGGCGTCACGACAGTCGAGGACAGGAGACATATCCGCAGCATTCTACGAGGAAGGGCCTCGCCGCGCCTGCGAAAGGGCGGGACGGACCGTCGGGCGGGTCAGGGTCGATTCAGGGGCGGAGGGCGGTCGTCGCGCGATCGCGACGGGTGAGGTCGGGATGGGTGGCGACGCCGCGCCAGCCGTCCTCGGTGAGGAGCTGACGGATGCCGGCGCCCTGCCACTCGCCGTGTTCGATGACGAGCGTCCCTCCCGGGTGGAGCAGGCGGAGGGCGACGCCGGAGAGGACACGGACGACGTCGAGGCCGTCGGGTCCGCCGTACAGCGCGGCGGGCGGATCCCAGTGACGCACCTCGGGGTCTCGCGGAATGGCGTCATCGGGAACGTACGGCGGGTTCGAGACGACGACCGAGACCGTGCCGTCGAGTTCCGGGAAGGCATCGGCGAGGTCGATGAACGCGAGCCGGGCGTGCGGCGCGTGCTCGGCGAAGTTCTCCTTGGCCCAGACGAACGCGTCGACCGAGTTCTCGGCGGCGTGCACGCGCGCATGCGCCACCTCGGTGGCCAAGGCCAAGGCGAGGGCACCGCTCCCCGTCCCGAGGTCGACCGCGACGGGCTCGGGACCCGGCGCCTCGCGAAGCGCGTCGATCGCGAGCTGCGCGACCATCTCGGTCTCGGGGCGCGGGACGAACACCCCAGGACCCACGCGGAGTTCGAGGTGCCGGAACGGAGCTCGTCCGGTCAGGTGCTGGAGGGGCTCGCGGGCCGCACGCCGCTCGATGAACTCGGCGAATCGCGTGGCCTCGAGCTCCGGCATCCGNTCCCCCCGCAGCATCGCCGCGGCGAGCTCACCGCGCCCGAGTCCCAGGACGTGGGCGGCGAGGAGCTCGGCGTCGACATCGGCGGAGGGGACGCCGGCATCGCCGAGACGCTGAGCAGCTGCGCGGACGAGGGGCGCGAGGTCGCTGCCCGCGGGCGCGGCGGGAGTCCGTGAGATCGACATGGGAAAGACCAGGATACCGCGAGCGGCATCGTCACACAGGGCCGCGGCCGGTGAGAGGACCGTAGGCTGAAGGCGCATCGCGGGTACCTGAACCGCGACCTACGTTCTCCATCCGCACGGAAGGCATCCCATGACCGGCATCCACTCCGACATCACCAGCGCATTCGGCAACACTCCCCTTGTCCGACTGAATCGCATATCGGAGGGCCTCCCCGGGACGATCCTGGCCAAGCTCGAGTTCTACAACCCGGCATCCTCGGTCAAGGACCGCCTCGGCATCGCCATCGTCGACGCCGCCGAGGCCTCGGGCGAGCTGAAGCCCGGCGGCACGATCGTCGAGGGCACGAGCGGCAACACCGGCATCGCCCTCGCGATGGTCGGGGCCGCGCGCGGGTACAAGGTCATCCTGACGATGCCGTCCTCGATGTCGACCGAGCGTCGGATGCTGCTGCGCGCGTACGGCGCCGAGCTCGTGCTGACCGACCCGTCGCTCGGCATGAAGGGCGCCGTCGGCGAGGCCGAGCGCATCGCCGAGGAGACCCCCGGCGCCGTCCTCGCGAAGCAGTTCGCCAACCAGGCCAACGTCGAGATCCACCGCAAGACCACCGCCGAGGAGATCCTCCGCGACACCGACGGCGCCGTCGACTACTTCGTCGCCGGCATCGGCACGGGCGGCACCATCACGGGTGTCGGCCAGGTCCTCAAGGAGCGGGTGCCCTCCGCGAAGGTCGTCGCCGTCGAGCCCAAGGATTCGCCGCTGCTGACCGAGGGCAAGCCCGGTCCGCACAAGATCCAGGGCATCGGCCCGAACTTCATCCCCCCGATCCTCGACCAGGGCGTCATCGACGAGGTCCAGGACGTGACCTTCGACGACGCGATCGAGACCGCGAAGAAGGTCGCGACGACCGAAGGCATCCTCGTCGGCATCTCGTCGGGCGCCGCCATCTGGGCCGCGCTCCAGGTCGCGGCGCGCCCCGAGGCCGAGGGCAAGAACATCGTCGTCATCATCCCCTCGTTCGGCGAGCGGTACCTGTCGACGGCGCTCTTCGAGGAGTTCCGCGACTGATCCGCACGCCGAGACCCGGAAGGTCAGCCGTGCCCCGCACCGCCCCCTGGTTCGCCCGCGGCATCGCCGCCGCGGCGCGGTCCGTCCGTGAGGACGTCGCCTCCGCGAAGCTGCGCGACCCCGCGGCTCGGGGGGGCGCCGAGATCGCGCTGCTGTACCCGGGGCTCCACGCCGTGTGGAGCCGGCTCCACGCCGTGTGGAGCCACCGGGTGGCTCACGCGCTGTGGCGGCGCGGCCGCCGGTTCCCTGCGCGGGCGATCTCACAGGTGACCCGCTGGCTGACCGGGGTCGAGATCCATCCGGGGGCGCGCATCGGCCGTCGGTTCTTCATCGATCACGGTATGGGCGTCGTCATCGGCGAGACCGCCGAAGTGGGCGATGACGTCATGCTGTACCACGGCGTCACGTTGGGCGGTCGGACCCGGGACGGCGGCAAGCGGCATCCCACCCTGGAGGACGGAGTCGCCGTCGGCGCCGGCGCGAAGATCCTCGGCCCCGTCGTCATCGGTGCGCACTCGGTGATCGGCGCGAACGCCGTCGTGACGAAGGATGCACCCGCGGACTCGGTCCTCGTCGGCGTGCCCGCGCGAGCGCGTCGACGCACGGCGAGCGACGACACCCGGGCGATCCTCATGGCGCCCGAATATCACATCTGACCCGGCTCAGGACTCCGAGCCGACCGCGGCCAACTGCGCCTCTTCGTCGGCGGCGATCGCAGAATCGATGAGAGGGCCGAGAGCCCCGTCCATCACCTGGTCGAGGTTGTAGGCCTTGTACCCCGTGCGGTGATCCGCGATGCGGTTCTCGGGGAAGTTGTAGGTCCGGATCCGCTCGGATCGGTCCATCCCGCGGATCTGCGACTTGCGGGCGTCGGATGCCGCGGCATCCCGCTCCTCCTGCTGCTTGGCGAGCAGGCGCGCGCGAAGGACGCGCATCCCGGCTTCGCGGTTCTGCAACTGGCTCTTCTCGTTCTGCATCGAGACGACGATGCCGGTGGGCACGTGCGTGATGCGGACGGCGGAGTCCGTCGTGTTGACCGACTGCCCGCCCGGGCCGGACGAGCGGAAGACGTCGATCTTGAGGTCGTTCGGGTCGATCTGCACCTCTTCGGGCTCGTCGACCTCCGGGAAGACGAGGACACCGGTGGTCGACGTGTGGATGCGCCCCTGCGACTCGGTGGCGGGGACACGCTGCACGCGATGA
>JGI26058J51888_1000782_pt1 | contig 13086 bp, 3 predicted proteins | sample HigsolmetaSP110D_FD_51888 | JGI IMG/M metagenome (IMG submission 51888) | reverse complement strand
ATTGGATGGAAAATTGGGTTTGATGATGATCCAATGGATGCAAGGTTTAGGGGTTCTGAGGTGGCTCGCTCGGTTGGGTGGCTCGCTCGGTTGTGGATTACATTATTAAATAAAGTTTTCTCTTGCATGTTGATATATAATTAGAAAAATTTATTTATTATTATAATTGATGCTCAGCTATATACTAGATTTATTCTAATATATATCTTTTAAAATGAAAAGCAGCCAACATCAAGTGGTTGAAGAAGATATATATGATGATATATATAATAAAATAATTATATTGAGTGCAGATATAGATACGCTTATAAAATATCTTTTTTATTTAAAGCAAGCTAAGCTAATTATTTATTTAGTCATTCTAATTAGCATCAATTATTCAATCAGATAATATACCTTTATAAATTTTAATGCATCTTTTTTTGTAGATACAACTTTTAGTTATAGTCACTTATTTAAATTCTCTAATTATATAGATTTTGAACTAGATTGATCTAAGCTAATGATAATTAAATAAGCCAAGATTTTTTTAAAAGAGGCTGTCTAAAAAGATCTATAAGTAGACTTTTTATTTATAATAATATTAAACTAAAGCTATCTGCTGCATAATATCACTTCGTTTTCTTTCTATAATTAAATTTATTTTCACCTTTATATCTATTATAATATAATAAAAGTAACACGTTATAAACACCATATCTCTTATAATCCACAATTTTAGAAATTTATTGAATTAACTGAATTATCTTAGTCAGATTTATCAGCAGCTTAATAAATCTGAAATTAGCTTTATAATAAAGATAGGTAATGCTCAAATATAGCATAGGTTTCAATAAGAATATAAATAATACTGTTGAACAAGACATTAAGCTTAATAACAGCTAAATAAATTATTCTTTAAATTCTATAATGTTTTTATCTAAAAATCGTCAGGTAAATATTCTATTTAAGAATATCTTTATTAATTACTTAATGTATATATATTTACAATTTAAATTATTTTATATATTTTTGATCTGAGCGTTCAGTCTTAACAATAATGAGAACTTTAATTATAATAAAACTGCTATAAACATATCCTTATTGAATAATATGTTGTATATATTGAAATTATTTATAAATAATCTTTTTAAATCTTTATATTGAGCTCATTAATAATCATATTTGATTATATCTGAGTGGAAGCTTTTTATAGCAATTAATAAATCTGCAAACTCAATTCCAGTCAACAGCTGATAATAATAATAATATAAAAACAGTTTTTCACTTTCTTTATAAAAAATACATTTATTTGTTATACTTTAATATTCACAATAACAAATTAATATATATTAATTTATAGATAATATTTATTTCACAAGAATAGATTTCTTAATAGCGATAAATTTGATAATTTGATATTATATTTGTATATAAAATATAATGTCTTTTTAGAGTTATCTCTATTGCTTTATGATATCAGTCGGATATGTTGATTTGAAGTTGATTTTTGCATTAATTGTAGTGGACAGACAGCTAACTTGGTGATGTGGTCAACTTGGTGGTGGATTACATGTGTTATATAAAATATCTCTAGTCTGTAGATTTCTTTATTAAAACCTCTGCGCAGTGCAATTTGTGTTTCTTTTCAGCTACTTTATTAAGATCCTTCTTGAGATACTATATATAATATGATTAATCTAATATTATTTAACTATAAAGAAGTATCTTCAACAATCAATAAGAGATGAATAATAAGATTTATTGAACATTATAAAAAACTTTAGTCTGAATATAATTATAAATATAATTATCAATAAACTATTAGTTCAAAATTAGCTAAAGAATGATCTCAGCTTATTCACAACACTATATAAAAATATAATATTTTGAAATAAGTGTGGCATTTATAGCAAAGATTGTTATTATTAGTTGTGTTAGAGCTCTGCAATCAAATAGCTAAGAATAAATAGCAATTATTAGGATAATCAATATATTAATTAAGTTTTATTTTTAATAATCATCTTTGCGGGCAAGATCCATCAATTTATATAATATCAAGATAACATAATTTACTAGCAAGCCACCCACTCAAGTGAGCCACCCACTTCCCAACACACAATGTGTTCAACAAAATCAATCACCGAGATTCACAAAATCTGTCAAGAAAAGCCTTCATCAAGAATAGAATATTATTAATAGATCATTTAAGTATTCAAAGAAGGCTAAATTCGAAATATCTGAACAACTGCACATATATATAATGTTTTTTGCTCTGTCTTTTATGATCGAGACTGTATTCTTATAGTCTAAAATCAAAAATTAACTTTTTAATAATAGGAAACTTCTTTCAATAAATAACATTCATAAATAAGCAAGGAATGTCTCCTAAATCCGATACTATATAATAAATAGCTAATATTTTTCTGATTAAATAAATCAATTACTTTATCTACTGTTAGCAAGAATTGAATTCACAACTTTAAATATTATAGTGATCTCAGGGCACAATATTTTTTAAATATAATCATCAACAGGCTCAATGTAAAGATTTAAGCTTTTAATTAAGAACTGTCAGATTGCAATATATAATACTACTCTTCTTGCATAAAAATAGAGTTATAGCTGTCAAAAAGAGAAATATAGCTATTAAGAACATTTTAATAGCTGCAGAGAGATTGCAATATGCACTGCAAGCTAATCAAGTATATAAAAAGATGATTGAGCAATTAGATTTATAGTTAGTAAAGCAAGCATCATTACAGTACAGTATATACAATATATTAGATTATAGTAGTTTAATATTCTAGTTGCTAAGTAATTCATTTCTACTGTATATAGCTTCAATTTTTGGGGTCGCTATTATATAATTAGTTATTGAAGATATTTGGTGGTGGGTAGATAGCCAGCCTGCTTATATGGCCAGCTCACTTATAGATTATGTTACTTGATTAGCTTGCTGAGCATGTTGCAGTTCTTTTACAGCTGTTAGAATATCCCCAATGATTATATAAGATCTAGATATATTCCTCTTTTTGATGGTGATTAACAGCTTGTAGCTCTATTTTTTTCGTGCAAAAATAACTGTATTGCAACTTAATAGCTCTTGATTAATTAATAAAGAGCTTATTTTGCTGAACTCGATGAGCTAATACTTTAAAAGATGCTTAAGACCCCAGATCTAAAGCTTCAATTTCTTAATAATATAAGATATTTCAGAGATCCAAGATGCTGATTGGTTGCTAATATCTTGCTTAATTATATCATATTTAATTATTAAATAATATCTTACATATGTTAAAATTATTCACAGATGATCTTTGAGCAAAGACATTGAGCTCATTAATAATTATATTTACAATTATATCTAATTGGAGCTCAATATAATATTTAATAAAATTTTAAACTCAATTTTTGCTAATTATATATAATGTAGTAGTTGATTTATTATAATCTGTCAGTAGTAGATTTGTCATTTGCTGAATATTAATGGATTTAAAAAGCTCATTGATTTATATTTAATATCTATTTTAAGCAGATTGCTCATCAGTGATAAGTTTTTAATTATTTGAGATTAATATTAATATCTAGTATATCTGTGAAGAAAAAGACAAGAGTAGAACATAAAATATGATATGCTCACGCAAGCAGCATTAAAGCTTAAAAATTAGGTTTATATATTATTTTTACAATATTAAACATATGTTAAGTTTAAATAAAAGTAAGAACATTCTGAATTCTAAATTTAATGAACTAATTATAATTATAATAATATTAATTATAGCAGAAGATAGAGTCATCAACTAAACAATAATATCATCTTATATAAAAATACTATCTGTACTACTACAGTAAAAGCAATAGATAGAGTGGATTAAACTTTCTAAATATATAATAATACTATTTGAAAGAAATGCAGAAATCTGCAGTATAATAAAAAAGTGAAAGTCAAAAAATAAATATATATCTGTTGAGTATATAAGATATATAAGTAGCAAAACTAGTATAATAAAAACAAAAAATTAGAAAAGCGAGGCTAAAAAGACTAATTATTCTCATCTTAAAGAATCAAAGATTAAATAATAATTTTAATCTTGCTGCTGACTTATCTTACTAAGGACTTTAACAAGATCAAAATATTTTTAATTAGTTTTTACTTTATAATTATTTAGAGCATTATTTTGCATAGTTTTACCTATTCTTTAATTATATTATTTTATTGTATTTGCCTAAATTTCCAAGACATCTTATATAAAATTAAGAAATTAAAGCTTCAGATCGGGGCTTTTAAGCATCTATTAAAATACTATTTATAAAGTTTTAACTACTAAGTCCAGCAAATTAAGCTCTTAATTAATTAGAACTATTAGATTGCAATATATAATGTTGTTCTTTCTATACAAGAAAAATAGAGAGCTATAAATTGCTAATCAGCATCAAAAAAGAGAGATACATCTAGATTTTATATAGCTATTGAGAGCCTTCTAATAGATGTAAAAGAACTACAATGTGCACAGTAAGCTAATTGGGTATATAAAAAGATGATTAAATAATTAAATCTATAATTAATAAAGCAAACATCACTACAATACAGTTTATATAAATCATTAAATATATTGCTAAAACATGCTTTAGCCAGTAAACAATTATTTTAAGTTTGTTTATTAGCTAATTAATTACTGAAACTAGATGATAAATAAATGATCGATCGTCTTAGAAAAATGATCTACTTGAGAGCTGATTATATTATGTAATTTTTGATTATATAACATAACCTATAAAGTGAGCTAGTCAGATAGGCAAGTTAGTCAGTCCCTCACCATGCAACATGTCTCAATCTTTCCATCATCAAAAATGCCTACAATGTCAGAAAATCAAGCTGTCTATAAGAAGGAAAAATTCTTTTAGCTATAAATACTTATAAAAATGATCAATTTTCAAGCATACAGGCTGTAGTATGTATATATAATGTTCCTTAAGCTATTCTTTTACATTGTCTTTGAGGTCACTTATCATATTATAATACACACTCTAAGAATTAAAAACTTATTTCTATTGAAAAATCAGCTCTAGTAGAGTGGATTCTATTTATAGATTAATATAACATAACCCACAAGCAAGCTGCACACTCAAGTGAGCTGCACACCTCCTATGTGTTCTCTCATACTCAGTTAGTTGAATCTATTGAAACCACCACTATACCACCAAAAATGCCTCCTAAGTCAAAAAATTCTATTGAACAAGAAGGAAGGATCTTACTAGCAATTTCTAATTACAAAAAAAGAAATTTGCTATGTATGACAAGCAGCACATGTTTATATGATATCTGAATCAACTCTATAAGACCAGCTTCACAGCAGTGTTTATCAGGCTGAGCAACAGACTAACTCACATAAATTAACAAAAAATGAAGAGGAATTGCTTATATAATAGATATTATCTCTGGATTGAGGTAGAGCAGCTCCTCAACTGTCTTATATTTAAAATATGGCCAATATCCTACTATCAAAGTGTGGTTCTGCAGATATCCAATCTATTGGCAAGAACTGGGTATACAACTTCATCAAACAGCATGATGAGCTGAAAACCAGATATTCCTGACAATATAATCAACAGTATGCTAAATGCAAGAATCTAAAGATTATTAAGGAGTGGTTTAACTGTATATAAATCACTATCATACAATATAGGATTACATATAAGAATATCTACAACCTTGATGAGACAGAATATGTAATAGGCCTAGTTGCTATTACTAAAATAGTTACTAGAGCTGAGATGGTCAGCTGGCCCTTTCTTATATAGCTAGATAATCAGGAATAGGTTATTTGTATCAACTCTAGAGAATAGGTTCTACCATCTTATATTATCTTTAAGAAAAAAAGTCTATATTTAGGGTTGGTATGAAGATAAGACTTTACCACACAACTGAAAAATTGAAGTCAGTAACAATAGATGGACTACTGATGATATTGAGCTATAGTAGCTGAAAAACATCTTTATTCCTGCTACTGAGGCTTGTACAACTGGAAAATATTGCCTTTTAATTCTTGATGGCTATAAAAGTCATTTAGCTCCTCAATTTGACCAGATATGTAGTAAGAACAATATTATATCAATCTGCATGTCAGCATATAATATCTTTTGTAATTTCTTGATGTTGGCTGTTTCATATCTTTAAAGTGTACATAAAGATGCTTGATTGAGAATAAGATACAGCTTGGTTTTAATTATGTTAACAAATTTGACTTTCTTAAGATATGTCCACAAGCCCATACAGAGGTCTTTAGATCAGATACTATCAAGAATAGCTTTTCAGCTACTGATCTGATTTTATTCAATCCAGAAAGAGTGCTTGGGCAGCTTAATATACAGCTTAAAACCTTTATATTATTAGACAGTTGATCCATCAATTCTGCACCAAAAATTCCTTATAATCTCAACCAACTACAGAAGCAGGCATCTACAATCAAGAAGCTTTTAAGATATTATATACAGAGTCCTTCAAACCCAATAAATACTGCATTGAACCAGCTTATAAAGAGGTGTGAAATAGCAATAAATAGTGCTATTTTTTTGTCAAAGAAAATCAGGATCTACAGACTGCACATGAGAAACAACAGCAAAAAGAGAGATAATTTAATCAGCAAATAGCTCATACAGAGGGCCTTTCTATTCAGAAAGCCCAAGAGCTTATATAATATAAGAATGAGACCCAAGAGACCCAAGGGGCTTTACCAGTTGAATCAGCATCATCTACAGTTTAGTGCCCTATACAAGCACCACCAAGATGCAGTGATTGTCATGTTATAGGACATAAAAGATTGCAATATCCTAATCACAGTAGTAATTAGTTTATATAGAAATACTTTTTTTGTGTTAAAAAACAGGCCTACTTTCAGTCATGGCTAGAATTGTGTAGGAGGTGTGCAGCTTGCTTGAGTGTGCAGCTCACTTGTGGATTACATTATATGCTACCCGGAGCTGCTAATATTAAGCAAATAATTAATTTACTTCTTATTAAATCAGATTAATCAAATCCGACTATTACTAATAAATATTAATGTAATCGGACACCAAGTAGGCCAGGACACTGAGCAGGCCACATAACTAACACCTATTATATTAAATATCTAGTTATCTCACCACAATATTCCTAAATTGAAGCTATATACACATAAAATAATTGCCTATCTGTTTAGGCAGCTGACTCTAGTATGACCTTGAATATTGCAGTTGCTGCACTGTGATGATGCATATTTTCTAGGCTGCTTATTATCTTCTACTATCCCCTCTGCTTGCAGCTCTGCAGCTTGCTGAGCAAGCTGCTGATCTTCTTCAGCAGTCAAAATACCCCCTGTATTAATATAGGATCTAGTTGTCTCTTGCTTGTGTTTTTGACATTGATCTGCTATATATAGTTGCTTGATTTCATGCTCTAAAAGCACTGCATTATTTATTGCAATTTGGCAGCTCTTAACCACTTGATCAACTGCTTCACTGATTGAGCTAGAAGGACTGTGTGTATACTGTTGTCAGAGATTCTTAATAAGTTTTATCTGCTTCTTTAGCTCTCTAGCATTCTTTGGTATTTCAGCAGTCTAGCTAGATAATTGATTACTATAGAATGTGTCTAACAGAGTAGGTGTTTTTAACTGAATATAAAACTAATCAAGCACCTGCTCTGATTCATATAAAACCAGGCCTTCTGCAGCAAATTTGCTATATATATTAGATGCTGTCAGTGCATGTGGGCACACTTGCTAATAAATTACAATAAAATCTTTCTTGTTAATATAATTGATGTTATGCTGCATATAGATCTGTGTTTCCTGCCCATATATATGTTTCAATGGCCTAAAGCAGATAATATCAAGCAGCTATAATAGATGTGATAAATATGAAAGATATAGAGGAATAATTATATTCTCAGTACAGAATTAATTAAATTCAGCAGATGTATAGCTGCTATGGTCATCAAGAATTAGCAGGCAATATCTTCCTGCTGTACAGGCTTTGATATATTTATTAAAAACATTCTTCAGCCAACACATTTCAAGCTCATCAATGGTCCAGCTGTTTTTACTGGTCCCAATTGTCCAGCCCTTTGGTAGTTCTGTATACCAATTAGATTGGTGATTCTGAGCTGCAAAGATAATTAATTATTGACGGCAGGGCTTAGCTAGCTAAATCAACTCCTTTAATTATAGTCACTTATTTTTGATTCTCTGATTAAATTGCTCTAGGCTGGCTTCTTATCTCAGAGCCAGTAACAACCTTTGCAGTTGTTATCAATCCCATTAAAAAGCCAGTTTCATCAAAGTTGTAGATATCTTGTTCAGTGATGTTATATTGCTGTATAATCTTAAGAATATATTAAAACCATTTTCTAATAATCTTTAGATTCTTATATAGAGCCTGTTGATGATCATATCTGCAGCTGTATTTTGATTTAAGCTTATTATGGTGGCTGATAAATTGTTGCATCTATTTCTTGCTAAGAGGGCTTAAGGATTTCAATTAGCTTGACAATAGAAGACTAACTATATCTTGTACAGTGCTAATTCTTGATGGTAGGCTTTATTAATCTATAAATAAGATCTATTTTATAAGTGTAGATTCTTCAGTTGCAGTAAGCTTTCAACTATTAGGCTCTTTATCAACACATGCAGAACACTTATGTATGCAGTAGATTAATGTAGATTGCTTTATATTATATGCTTTTGCAGCTTCTCAAATGCTTTTTATTTGACCTAATTGAATTGCTTTGATGATAAGCAAGATACAACTCTTTTATTGAACTGCTGAATCTGCTTTTTTGCTTGTTTTGGTGGTATATTTGTAGTTGAAGTTGATGAATATACTGTGTTGGTTGGTTATGTGGCCTGCTTGGTGTCCTGGCCTGCTCAGTGTCCAATTATGTTAAATGTAAAACTTTATCAAGCATTATTCTAAGTTTTGATTAAGATATAATCACAAATATAATTATCAACAGGCTTAATGTGAAGATTCAAAGATCATTTATAAATATTTTTAATATATGAGATCTTATTCAGCAATACAATGTGATTAATCAAGATATCTATCACTTTAATGAACTGACTTTCAAATAGATGTGATATTAATATTAAAGATTGTTATCAGCTTAGATCAATCTAATTATTTAAGATTAATATAATAAGAAATTGCAAATAAATGGTTGTAATTAAATTAATTAATTTATCTGAATGGGCCTTATCTTCTATAATTATATTTGCAGAAAAGATGCATTAAGCTTTATAATAAGAGATATACTATCTGACTGATTAATTGATATCAGTGAGAATAACTGAATAAATAATCGGCTTAACTTATTTTGAGTAGAAGAGATATTTTATAAGCATATCTATGCTAATGAAATTAGCAAATATCGATTATTAAATTTTGATGATTATAAAAATTATATTATATCTGAATTTGATGAGTTCTGCATCCAGAATATGATAATTTCATTATATAGAATATCACATTCCTCTTATCTTCTTCCATCACTTGATATTGACTGCTTTTTATCTTTTAAATAAGATATATAATCAGAGGATTGAATCTAATATGCAGCTGAGCATCAATTAGATTAATAAACAGAACTTTCTAATTATATATTAATATGCAAAAAAAGCTTTATCTATATCTAACATCTGCAGTAGATTTGCAGTTATTAAAGTGGTCTTATAATTAAGTGCTTTTATAATTTCATATTTAGATAAAGATATCTAGATACATTCTTATCTATATCTTATAGTAATATTATTATTATATAGATTTTATCTGATGTCCTTGTCTCTTGTTCTCAAGATAAACCCTACAACCTTAGGTCTATTTAGGCCTGTCATTACATACAGATGGCATAATCAGTGACCTGAGCATGATAATGCTTATATAGCTGAAATATGACAACATCCAAAGGTTGAATAAGATGAGTAGTATAAGAAGCTAGGCAGAATGAAATAATCCTTTTCTTATTGCAATAGGTGTCAAATTTATATGTGCAGTAAGAATTATGCCCATCAAATAATAGAAGCTAGTGACTATCCTTTAACTGATGATAGCTATATTCATCAAAATGTTGAAGCTACTCATAGGCCAATTAATTGTTTGAATAGCCTGTTTCAGAGACTTTTATTTGATAATCATCTTGGAGCTCTTTATACCAGAATTCAGCATGCTTTCAGACTGAAATTATAAGCATAGAAGATGAGAAGCTCTATTGCCACTTACTATCTCCATAACAGCTATAAGCTTGCAACTACTAGAACTGGCAAAGTATGAATCCCAGATTATATCTTAAATTATGATCTATTAATGTTGGCCTATATTTCAGTCTCATTAAAGTTGTAGATATCTTCAGGTTGAATGCCATGCTCATCTACCATCTTAAACTGTTGAAACCAGTTTAATATATTCTCTGATTAATGAGCAAGCATACAAGAAACATCTAGAATCTTTTACTTTTTGATATTCAGAATATCTTCTCTAGAAATCTAAAGACCCAATTTTGACTGACTTGTGGAGGTGGTGTATTAGGGTCAGAATGATCTTGACAAAGAATTGAATCCACACAGTTTTTGATCATGTAAAGCTGGGCACATATCTCAATGTTATCTAAGGCATTCAGATATAGGCAGACAGCCAGCTTGGGCATCTGTGAACTTGCAATTTATAGAAGGTTGGTTGCTTTGTGATTAACAGCTCAAAGTCTATTTTATGAGAGACAAATAAGGCACATTGAATTCACACACGAAACACACAATGTTTGGTTTATTTTGAGTTTATATGATTGCCAAAGTATCCTGGATCCTAGCTTCAATAGTATGTCATAATATGTGTCAGCTATTATGCGTTGAGATATAGAGGTTCAAAATAAGAGGGTTCAAATCAAGGAAATATTAACATTGAGCTGTTAGGCATGCCAAAGGTGTGCACCCAGATTGCAACAGCAAATAGGATGGCTAAATCTGAATGGGTTTAGACCTCTGGACACAGGTATAGTCATCACACATTTACTACACGTTCTGTTTTAAGTTATATACTAATTATACTGTATTTTATATGTTCCTCAGACTGAATGCATATATACTATTTTTATTATTTTTATAAAATATCTTTTTTTATTTTTAATGTTGACATCATATTTATTTAAAAGTTAGTCTCATCAAAGTTATAGATATTTTAATCAATTAATTATATGGTAAAAATGTATACAGTAATAGCATTAATAGTAGTTTCTTTTTATATATTTCCTTAAATATCTACTATAATTATATAATATGCAAAAGTATAAGTTTTAATATCAGTAGAGATTAAAGCTAAAATTTATCATATAAAAATTAAATATAAACTTAAAAATACTAAAATTAACTCTCCACCAACTTATATAAATAATTAAAGAAAAACAAAAATAGTATAAAATATTTAGTTCTTTTACCTATTTAAGATAAAAACTGAAATTAATAAGAAATCATAGTCCATTATTAATAAGTATTATCAGAATACAAAAATAATATTCTTAATTTCAGAGTTATATTCTACTTATTTCAAATTTATTTCTTTACTAATTATATTATATTTCTTATAGTTTTATCAGCTCTGATAAAACCGGAGTTTTATAATACTAAATATTCTTATCTACTTACAATACTTATTGACATTATTATCAATTATACTTATATAATGAAAGTTGCTATAATGCAGTATATAAGACATATATTTTTATAAAGATTCACTATTACCGAAGAAATCACTTAGCTAAAATATTGTAAATTTAATTAAAGCTATATTAACTATAATATAGCTCTATACTGGAAGTTTCTCTAATAATTTTAGAGAAATTATAATAAGAGTTTATAAAGCTTATATAGCAGCTATCTCTAGAGAGTTAAAGAAGATTAAATAATAGTTATAACTAATGTCGGACACCAAGCAAGCCCGAACACTGAGCAAGCTGTGGAACCCCCTATTCATGCCAACTACACTCAATGCTTCAATCTATCATCAAGATGCCCCCTAAAACAGCGGATTCTGCTTGCCATTAAAGCTATTGAAAATGATCAAATAACAATTATAAAAGCAGCTGCAGCTGCATATAATGCCACTTTTAATACTAAAATATTGCATTTATGTCTAGACATATTGCGTACATATGTAGATGCAGTGCTAAATAATTAGAAGCTCACTACTACTGAAGAATCTTCACTTAAAAAATAGATATTAAATATGGATCAACAGGGTCTATCACCATGCCAAGCTGCTGCATACAGTATGACCAATCTAATATTATCTAATTAGAAAGAAGCACCTTCAACAGTCAGTAAAGGATGGGTAATAAGATTTATTAAACATCATAAGGAACTTTAGTCTAAATATAATTGCAAATATAATTATAAGCTCAATATAAAAATTCAAAAATCATTAAAGAATGGTCTTAGCTTATTTATAATATGATATAAGAATATAATATTCTGAAACAGAACTATAACTTTAATAAAACTGACTTTTAAATAAGTGTGCTATTTACAGCAAAGATTGTTACTAGGTTTTATTATATTATTAGTTATATTAGAGCTCCGTAGTCAAACCATTAAGAATAAATGATAGTTATTAACTAGATTTTATCTTTAATAATCATTTTTGCTAATAAAATCTATCAACCTATATAATATCAAGATATATCATATAATTAAATAGTTGGTGTAAGCAAAAATAGATGGATAAATAACTTATTTAAGCTAGACATACTCTGATTAAAAAAGATATTAATAAGCATACAGCAGCACATATAGTTGAAAGATACTGATTATTGATGATTTTATATAACAGCTATATATAACTGCAGAGTTTGATTATTTCCATAAGAATTGTTAAATTATATCTCTTTATATACTGTTATATTCATCAATCAGCTTCAATTACTTGATGTTAGCTACTTTGTATTATTAAAGCAGATATATGATCAAGAGATTCAAATCATTATACAGCTTGGCATCAATTATATTGATAAGTCACTTTCTAGCTATATATTAATTATAATATTAATATATATATATATATATATATATATATATATATATG
>JGI26058J51888_1000774_pt1 | contig 13327 bp, 12 predicted proteins | sample HigsolmetaSP110D_FD_51888 | JGI IMG/M metagenome (IMG submission 51888) | reverse complement strand
AGACGGTAAAAAAAAAAAGAAAAAAAAAAGAGAGAAAAACAAATACGCAAAAGAGTACGGAATAGATCCCATACTTCTCTCCCGGTTAGAGCCCTATCCTATTCAAAAACGTCGAGAACATTCGAAAGTCGTTTCTGGCTGTTGGAATTCAGACAAGTGTCCTGGAGTCGAGCACGAGCGCGCGTATCGGGCCCAGCGCTAAACAAAACTAAGCTGTATGGGGAAAACGAACGTCCAGTCCATTAAGCTTCCGGTCCACATATCTAGGTGACTAGGGAGAAGTGAGCGTTGATTAGTTAAATCTTCTGCTATATCTCAGATAACTTACTCCATACGGATTACGCAGTTCTCGGGAATCGCCCGAGGCAAGGATGTTTCTCAGATCCAGCAAGCAGGACCGATTTTGACAGTCGGGAACGGAGTGAGTTCGGGACTGAGTAGGGCATGGAGGAATAATTAGAGGCTAATACGGAATACTTCGGTTTGACAGGGGTCCCCGGCCTTTCAAAAGAAACGTTTCATTTGTTTCTTTCCGTACTTCGTACAATCCTCACCATACCTTCCAACCCTTGTGGTAAACGATGTAGTCCCTTTCCGTGGTTTCTCAGGATGCGGCTCGCATGTTTCTCTAGGAAAGCTTGTGGAGGTGACTGTGACTTCGATTGACGGTGTTTGTATACGGGTGCATTTGACAGTGAAAGTGATTGTGGGATTATTTTGAGCAAACATTCTGTGGTTGTGGAGCCTGATGAGATTAAACTCGGGCGTTCTTTGATCAATGTTAATCATGATGGCGAGTCTCATGCACTCTGTATTATGCATAAACTTTCCACGCGAGATTGCCAATCATCCCCAAGCGTCTGCTGGGAGTCTTGGCCAAGATTCGACCAATCTTGTTCCAAAAGCAAGTGTTGACCATTTACCAGATCAACGATGTGGAGGTGGATTGACAGGTCCATAATGCTTCCTTAATAATAAAATGTCCAATGAAGATGATGGGAGCAGAGCCTATGAAGCTAATCTCGCCTGACATATCTTGAATCTCCGTTACGTTAGCTACTTCGTGGTTGGGCCATGATGCAAAACCCTTAATCATTAGATCAAAAGAATGACCTGTGTCGATCGTGTTAGGATGGTCTGGTTATGCTGTATGAGATGGTGTATGTGAAAAAACAAGGCAAACTGACTTGGAACCATCTCTATTCAGAGGATGCTGATGCACATGTTGAATTGTCAGCTGGAATGCCGCAGAATCCAGATGTGCACCGTCGTATGGAGTATTTTGTGAAGACCCTCGCAAAAAGGCAAGATGGTAATAAAGCACGAATCGTTCTGCAGGCGGTTTAGGACTTAGATGGCCCCTGGAGTCCTGTAGGGTCTAGAAGGCTCTGCTCATTTCCTGAACAATAGCGGCCTCCAAACATCATGGATCTCTTGTGAAGATAGTCTTTCTTCACTGGCCAATCCTCGAACGCAGCGCATATAGCACATCAAGCACATCCTGGGCGACGCGGGGGCGGCATGTGGCGCAGGAGGGCCGCTAGTCCAAGCGGTACAACGCCTGTCCTGTGCCGAAGGAGGATGTAACTGTGCCCAAGGGATTTTAGGGGCAAACGTTTTGAGTCTCGGCCATGATCCATCCGACAGTCAGACGCCGATTCGGTCCATGTGCCGTCTGCTTCTCGAAACATGCTCCGTAGTTAGCCTCCGATCCTGCCCTGGGAGAGCCTCTCATCATCACCACCATCATCGTCACGCTCTGTGTATCTGGAGAGCAACGCTTGTGTCGCTGCGTGGTATCCCGCGGTTGTGTGCGATCCCGGGATGCCTGTGGAAACGCACAAGCAACATCACGGGCGGAAGCCAGCTGGGCTCGACTCGATCTCAAAGCAAGTGTTCGATGCGCCGTGCTCTTAACACGGACCCTGCAGCGACCGCAGTCGGGAAACACCGCAGCATCAGGAGCCTGGAGAAGACTCGAGCATGGCCGCTCTCGTCTGAGATGCCCACCCTCTTCCTGCGCCAGTCCCCACCGTCAGCCTAGTGTCCGAGTTTCTGCTCCAAACCCTTATCCCAGAAATTGGCCCAACTTTATTCTATCTCTTCCAGATCCCAAGACTGGCAACGGACAGTTTGTTTTGTCCCCAGCGTACATCTTTTTGCATCCTCCATCGTGATAAGATCCGACTGTTTCTGCCAAGAGAGCATACATGCCGGGAGCTTCTCCTTGACCAGGGTCTAGAACGGAGGTCAATCGAAAAGCGCCCGAATTCTGCTTCTGCCATAGCTTGACTCTCAGGTGTTCCTAGACCGCCAGCCTTCTGATACTAACCGTTGCTTTTTTTCTTCGGTTCACTTTGCCCCATTGTCGGGCGAGGTGTTCACCTGCTGTCTCCAAGGAATCTTCCCACAGGAGGGCAACTGTGAGCACAACCAGCGTGATCGAGATCTCATGCTCTATTTTCGAGATCGTTGGCGATCATTCCCCCGCACTGGACGTCACGGCTTCTGCCCAACAGCCCGTTGAGGCTGCTGGTTGAATCGCACGACTCTTGATGGTCAGGCGGTCCCACTCTATAATTAGCTGAACAAGCAAGCGCCAGCTATGTCGGATTATTATATCGGACCTTTCGGGCGCATCTTACCAGTCACAGACAGGCCATCTTCGGAGGAAGAGAGCGAAAGTTCGGATAACCCATCAGCATCGCACAGTCACGCCTATCAGCTTCCACCGCCTCGCATATCAATGCCGCTGCAATTTGGGACGGAGACGTCCCTGCCGCAGCATAGCTCATCAGACTCTAGGCCCGGTTTGAACTTGAAGGATGATAGCGATCGGAACCAGAAAAACAGGGAGCAATTACCTCCTGTGAGCCAGTTGCTTACGCCGGCATCACGTTCCAGCCTTCCAGCGTCGCCATATTCGCCGCAGCCCTATGGAAGCACTCCATCCGCTGCGACTTCGGTGAATCAACATGCAATCGGTGATCTGTACGATAATCCAAGTGAGTCGTTCCTTCGTCATAGTTCTGGATTCGCTTCTCGAACGGTGTCGACCTCTCTGCCCGATTCATCAAACAGCCAACGTAATAGACAATATCAACAACAGCCAGAGGCGAAATTGCCTCCAATCTCTCAGGTTGGAATAAATCCGACTCATAATCCTCGAATTGAAGCTCAGTCGTACACCACAGCCGGCATTGATCCACCAGTCGCGTACTATCCTCACGGCCAACTTACTCACCATGGCTCATTGAATAACAGGGATGGACCTCGCTCGGGACCCCCTTTGTCTCAATGGAAAGGGGCAGTGTCTTCTGCTCCTGGAAAGTCTCAGACTCCTCCGATCCTTCCTCAGGTGGTGGATGAGCGATACATAGAAGGCGAAGGGCTTTGCTACATCTACGCTGACGGATCGCACTGCCCGAAAGTCATCGACGGGGAGCCTGTTAATGCAAGTTGGGGAATCACAAAGGCTGGGAAGCCAAGGAAGCGTCTGGCGCAGGCGTGTATCGCCTGCAGAGAAAAGAAAATCAAGTGTCAGCCAAATCTCCCGAAGTGCGATCAATGCCAAAAGTCTGGGAGGGAATGCAGGTTTGGGAGTGCGTGAGTGGCCCTTATACAACAATCTCACTTCAAATTCTCGTTCCAGGTTTAGCTGATTCGACTCAAGGCCTCGTGGTCACCAGGCTGCCTCCAAGGCATCTCAATATGGGTCCCAATCAGCGAAGTCGGGCCTAAGAGAGGGTCTGTCTTCTCATTCTCACACTCGAAACCTTCCTCTTGCTTCAAACATGCCATGTTCCATACCGCGATCTTCTGACAGTTCGCCGTCTCTTGCAGGCGCCAGTCAGCTGTCCCCAGTGTCTGATAATTCCCTCCTCTCACCTTCCACGATGGACGAAAATCAAGAGAGCATACCAGTCTTTGGACAGCCTCATAAGAGAATAAGGCGAGGCTCCATTGGCCCCTCTGGTGGTGCTGGATACTCTTCTAAACGTGGAACAGACATGGCGAACGCGACTGATCAAGCTGATCGCCCTGATACTTTGACGGAGGTCACGGATCTGAATCTCCATGACTTGCTTATGGGCGAGTTGGATTCTGATCCGTATGAGGCCAATCCTGAAGTGGTAACACACTATATTGATAAGTATTTTGCCAATGTCAACGGTGGCATTTACAATATGTTCCCGAGGAAGCCTTTCCTCTTGTGGTTGAAGTCCTGTCGGAAGAAATCCTTTGATGACAAAATGCTGATCTACTCCATGCTGGCGATGGGAACTATATTTTCTGATCGTCCCGAGCGAGTGATTGCAGGGAAAAGATTCTCAAGGACGGCCAGGCTGGCGGTAGAAACAAGGCAGAACTGCTTGACTTTGCAACTCGCTCAGAGTCGGATAATTTTGAGCCTGTGGTACTATGCTACAGGCGCTTTGGCAAAAGCTTGGGATTCCATTGGGGCAGCTGTGAGGACAGTGTGCGCACTTCGTTATAATATCGAATCGGACGGTCTGACTGTCAGCAATAATCAAATGTGCGAATATATGCTACACCCTGTAGCCCTGGGTGAATGCCGCCGGCGGACATTCTGGGTTGTGTTTATAATGGATGTTGGTGATAACCTCTTCTCGCTAAGTGTTAAACGCAGGACTGACGACAAACTAGCGACTTTGTTGGTTTTATTCCATCTCTCCGGTCTCTTTGCAGTCACACGACATCTTTTTGAGACTCCCATGCCGTGAAGATATCTACGAAGCACAAGAATATGTGGCAGTGCCTTATTTTCGGAATGAAATAAATGACTGTGAACCATTAGAACAGGACAATCGGTCTGCTCTCAGCCCGATGGCATTTCTGGTCGAAATTGTATCTCTCTGGAGCGACGTTTCCCATCACGTATTCCGCTCTCCGCACATATCCGCTAAGACATACAGAAAGATTTTCGAGGATTTCTACGAGACAATCGTCAAACGATCGGAAGAATGGATTACGAATCTTCCTAGCCACTTCTCATACAGTATGGCTAATATGGAGCGAAGTATTCGCGCGGGAAGCGCCGATGCATTCATTTCCATCCATATGTTGTATCACGTCATGCTAATGAAGCTGAATCGACACGCCCGACACGAGCATCTACCAGCGGATATGGTAGAGCGAAACATCCGCAGGGCAAGACACCACGCGATCGAGATTCTCCGCATCTCTGTTGCTCTGACCCAATTCAATCACGAGCACGGCCAAGTCCGACCTTATAATGAATCATCGTCGCCGCGATCAATATTTTCAACCCCACTTGCTACCTACGTGATTCTCTCTGCTACGGACGTGCTCAGCGCCGCTGGCTTTATAGCAGACATATCAGAATGCATATCTCTTATAAACGGAGGTCTCGATCTTGTCGAGGATCTCTGCCAGTTCTGGGACAGTGCTCGCACTCAGCTCCGACTAATGCGGATGCGGGTCGAGGCAATTTCTTTAGCACTGAAGGATCAGACGAGGCTGGATGGCAAGCTTGGATTTGCAATTGAGGGTTCAGCTTTGGATAGTCGGGTGCGACTTGGGTTTTTGCAACATGAACATGCGGGACCAGTTAATGGAGACCTGGTGTATGGTCTCTCGCGGGAGAGATATATTAATGCTTTGGGACTAGGGGAATGCTCTATTTCAAAAGAAAATATCCTTTGGATCAAAGAGTTGGAAAGCGAGAAAGGGTTTGCTTAATGTCAAAACATATCGGGATGACCCGATGGTCTGCTTTTACCCCGCTGCGAGATGTAGGATCTTCTGTTGCTCTTCTCTACAGTACTGGATCACATATTCCACTTTGGCATTTGAGTCGTTGCTTTTTTGGGTGAATGATGCATTATACATGGATGATGAAGGATTTGAGGCGTTGTGAACTTGGGATGGACATGAAAAGTGTAATGTATTCATGTACAGCAAAGCGTCTACATTTGTGTTTGTCCTTTCTGCCGCCTTTGACTCTTTGTTCCATTCTTGGCATGTTTTATACCTTATACAGCGATAACACTGTTGAATATGGAGATGAATACGCAGGATTGGCTCTTAAGCTGCCGTGGTTGACTGATCCCAGTCGCATTGGTCGGCACGAATAGGCCCAAAAGCGGGTAGTATCCAGTGGGGACGTGCGAAAAACAGGGACAACATGTCCTTATGCGGAGTTCTAGCTAGCTAGCTGAAGAAGAAGCTCGTCTGATGCTCTCAGCCGCATGTCCTTTTTGACGTGGCGTCTCTGTAAGTGTAACACGAAAGGAGCTGTGCGCGATAAGATAGACAGCATCGCAACCTTTCAAGTAGGGCAGGCATGCAATGTGACCCAATCAGGAAATACAGGGAGAATTCCAAGGTTGGAAGATGGAGCCGAGAGATCGTGCGGAGCTCAGGCCCCTTGGAGCGACAACGGCAGGCACCCTCTGCGGTTGCCCTCTTGCGGGGTCGCTCGCAGAGAGGCCTACGTAGCATGTTCAGCACCTGCAAGACGATCCGGGAGACATGGCTCTCGTTGGGCAGATTGCAAGTCCTTCACGCGCCACGGTTATCTCCAAAGCTGAACCAACTATGCAAGTCATCCGGCAATTGCAGCCTGTGGAAACACGCCACACGGCATTGTGCTGGCAGAACGCGCTTATCACGAACCTAACCTGTAAGTCTTGGGGTCCAGAGACAGGTTGTAGAGGACCGTCGGGAGATAAGGACAGCAATGCTCAGCTGGTGAATTGGCCGATTCATCCGAAAGCTCTGCAGCAATATTCCATTTCTTTCAGCCTTTTTTTAGCCCCCAGAAGGGGCTGTTGACGCAGCTGAGCTGCACAGTCCAGCCTGAGATTCGGCCTGAACCCTGAGGCTTTGCAGTTTCAAATCAGTTCTGACGTTTAACATGCCGGTGTTTGCAAAGTCGCAGGGTGGTTTAAGATATCATAAGTTCTGCCACCAGGTCTGTATGTACAGCTAGGCGCTATTGTATCCTCACCTTGAAATACCACAGCTTCTTGATGGGCTGGTTTTAGCCGCCATCCAGTCATGCAGCAGCAGGGCCAACACTCACCACACCCTCCTTGTTGGTTTGACGTGCATTTTCTTTGGACAATTAACCGAGAGGGAATCGGCCCCATTGCGCCATTACACCTGTCAGCAATACAACTACAAACAGTTCTAACAAAAAGAACGTTTGCCAAGGGGGACCTTCCAATATCTGCGGCTGTCCTTCTTCAGCTGACTTGGTCTGGAATGTCAAACAGAAGTCTCAGTAGTGATACAGGCTACACTAAGGAGAAGGTCGAATACAATTGGGCTAGCAGACACGGTGGACACACCCAGCTACTTACTAACTTCCAGTCTTCCGAATCATTCAAGGATTCCTTAAGGGAGCTCCCAGTCATATTCCGGCTCTTGCAGCCTCTTCAGCTCCCTATCTCCGAGACGCGGTGACAAAGACGAGGTTTGCAGCTTCGGTCAGGCCTCATCTGTCTATGTGCTCTTTCTTGAGATAACTTAGGTGGCTTGGCAGGCATCACGTTCTGTAAAATGCACTTGAGTGTGTCCCTTGCACTACAAGACGCAATTGCGGAGGCATCGCTCGGTTTGCTCTTTTTTGTTTGTTTGTTTGTTTCAGCCTTCTTCCCATGAAGCATCCTTTCCAACGACTATGGGAAGCAACTCCGCATATGTTCGCAATCAGACAGCAGTGAACTGTCAACTACAATGTAGGTTTGTTTTTCGTCCTGCATATTTTAATATTATTGTTGTATGGCTATTTGAAAAAAGCGGAGGACATTCCTGCCAGACACAGAGCTGTTTGCTGCTACAATTCCCCATTGTTGCATTTCTCTGTCTGTCTCTACGGGGAGGACCCTAGAAATTCAAATTTAAGCGGTCCAGCGCCATGTCTATACAGGTTTCTGAGGCAGAGTATTTATGAGCAACTTGGTTCTCTGGATCTTTACCGGGTTGTCGCCATGTTGTATCAAGTGTCGACCTGAGAAAAAAAAAAGTTGGGCTTTTCTCTTGTGTTAATCTGGGAGTTTGTCATGGTGACTACCAATTAACCTCACTTTGTTGCCGCCGTTTTGAAAGCACACCTTCATCTCATCCAGAAGATAACTTGAACAAACTACACATGCCCCTTCGAAAGAGCCTCTGCTTATCAAACTCTGCGACTTGCAACAGTATGACGCCGTTTATGAATCTCACCAACCTACAAAACAGTGTCCTCGAGACATTTATACCGGGATATTCGCTGGTTTCCAGATTTATCCTGGTCGCCTTTGGCTTTGACGTGTCTCTGGTGGTCTCCGTTAGTGTCCTCATCTTTTGGCTTCATTACCGCCCTCGACTATATCTACCGAAGAATCTGGGCGCAGATCCACAAGCATTTCACCGCGTCAGTCACAGTTGAATCCTACGATGACATCTTCGACCATATCGTGTCCTGGGTGTCCGACCATCACGTCTCGAGCGTCACCCGGTCTTTGAGGGTCAGGAGCGGCAGATGTTCGACCTGGAACGCTGAAGTCCACCTTGCTCCCGACGCCAGAGCCGTTGGTGGTGGCCTCAGGAGCGGTTCCCTGTTCAATTTCAGCAACTGGGAAGCCAAGATTCCCCCGAGATTCGACCTTGACGAGATATCAAAGTGGTTCTGGCACAAGGGACACCTCCGCTTCAAGCGCGACATTGGGAGATGGGTTATTTGGACGAAGGTTTCAGGATGACGAGTGCGCGACATTGACGGTGCTGGGGAGATCGACACAACCGATCAAGGACCTGATCCTTGAGGCAAGGGCCCTGTATCTCTCCAGGGAGAAGACCAAGACCACCGTCCGGCGCCCTACTCCGAAAGAACATAGGCAACGCGGGCGGCAAGCCTGGAGCAAAGTCGCAGTACGTCCATCTCGATCGATAGACACAGTTGTGTTGGACCCAGTACAGAAGAACAGGCTGCTTGCGGATATTAACGAGTATCCGCGTCCGGCGACCCCCAGGTGGTACGCCAACCGCGGCATCCCGTACCGTCGAGGGTATTTTTCTACGGACCGCCTGGGACGGGGAAGACATCGTTGAGCTTTGCAATCGCCGGAGTGTTCGGCCTCGACATTCACTGTATCTCTCTTCCGGAACCGAGCCTGATGGAAGAAGACCTTGGTCTGCTGTTCAGCAGCTTACCTCGCCATTGCGTTGTTCCCCTGGAGAGATTAATGATCTAAGGGAGGCAAAGTCGGAAGCAGAGAAAAAGATCGAAACGCTGGAGAAGAAGCTCCAAGCGCTCTCGAACCTGCACAAGGATATCGACAGTGCAGGTCTGTCGCGCGTAGAGGACAAGGACGACGCGGATAGTCATCGCAACGAAGGACCGCACGAACAGGGCAGCAACACTACAGACGAGATCACTCGAGTTGAAGGCTGCAAGACATGCAAGCACATTACTGCAACGAGAAAAGAAACCAACAAAGGGATCTCCCTGTCCGGCCTCCTCAACGCCATCGACGGCGTCGCTTCGCATGAGGGACGGGTGTTGGTCATGATCACGAACCACCCTGAGAGACTGGACGATGCGCTAATTCGGCCTGGACGTGTGGACATGAAGATCGGGTTCACGTTGGCTACGCGGGAGCAGATAAAGGAGCTTTTCGTCCGCATGTATTCTCCGGACACGGAGGAGCACTCCAGACCCTTTCCCCCTGCTACATCGACAATGGGTATTGCGGAGAAAGCGAATCTTCAATCATGGCCCTCGACTGCTCTGGCTGCTGAAAACCCTAGCAAAGTGAGTTCGCATGCGGAACGAATCCCAAACCACCGCCATCTGACAACACATCCTAACATTGACATCTCTGCCTTACTGACGACTCAAAAGATCCTCAAAGCCTCCAAGGACCCGGATTCCAAAGATGCCGTCCGCCCGGAGAAACCAGGCCTCGACACACAGGCATCCGCCTTCGCCGCTGCCCTTCCGGAATCGACCTTCTCGCCCGCGACATGAGAGCTACTGATACGCCCATGGATATTTTTAAAAGCCCACCTCTGTCTCTGCTGACTTGTATTTCTCCGATGAGAGTTTGAGCAAGCAAGAGAGGCATAAGATGGTGCTTCGGTTCCGAAATTGCAACCTACTGCATGTGCTCTCTTGTTTTTTAAATAAATGACGAAGCAGTGCATCACAAGGGGTTTTTTGAATGTTGTAAATAAAAAAAATGCTTTCTGTACAACTAATCTACTGACATTGAATACCTACCTATATACAGCTTGGAACCCGAAGCCACAGAAACAAGAATAAAGCAGTAAACCTGCACACTTGGTACGTCCCACAGTGGGACTCTTGCCCCCATCCCGGGCACGAAGGTAAAGTTAGTGTATAATTATATAATGATGCTCGGACTCACCTCCACCGCATCTGCACCTTGACACCGTCCTTGCTGCAGCACGTCAGGGTGAGCTTTTCCCGCCACGGCCGGGACTCCCTGGGCTCCAGCATCTCGAAGGTCTGCAGCAGCCGGACCGTGATGAACTTGACCTGGTCCATTGCAACTTCTCCTGCAGACGTCAGTCAGCATTGCACACTACTTGGACAGGAGGCAGGGACTCACGGCCAAGACAATTCCTTGGCCCCCGACCAAAGGGCACGAAGCTCCAGCCGGGCCGCAGCCCGTTCCAGCGGTCGGGGTTGAAAGTCGCAGCATCGGGGCCGAACGTTGCAGGGCTGCGCTGCATCGCGTACACGTTGAAGGTGACAGTCGTGCCCCTGGGGACGAAGACGGGGGCGGAGCCGTCGGGCCCCCCGCCGCGGGGGAGCACGGCGTCGCGCACGGCGCAGCGCGCGTTGAGCGGGACGGGCGGCCAGAGGCGGAGCACTGGTCAGTCGTCAGTAATTCCAACAATAGTAATATAAGAAATAGATCGGAAGTTTCAGCTGACCTTCCTTGACGCACCAGTCCAGGTACTGCATGCCGCGCAGCTCCGCCAGCGAGGGTCTCTTCCCGCCCAGGGCGTCGACCTCGGCGCGCAGCCGGCGCAGCACCGCCGAGCGCTCGGTTTGCCGATGCAGCTCGAACCACAGGTTGCTCAGCAGCGACGCCGTCGTGTCGCGCCCCGCCATCAGCACGTTAACCAGCTCTGCGCGGAGTATATGTCGGTCGTCGGTCCGCCGCAGCAGCTCGCGCAGGAAGCTGCAGCCGTTGGATCCATTCGTCGTTGGTGTCTTCACCCGGGAGTTGGCTGCTAAGGCTTTGTCGATGACGCTGTTCGCGAACGCCTCGATGATCGCCACGCTCCGCCGCAGTCGGCCATCCCGCGTGGATAGCAGCGAGTTGGGATACCGTCCGCACCGCGTTTGGATGGCCATCCATCTTGCGCACCGGTCCAGCGCCGCCCCGAGCTCGGAGTGATTATGCGTCAGGGCGTGCGCGGCCTCCCCGAACAGCAAGTCCGTCGCGGTGTCCAGCGTCAGGAGGAAGAACAGCGGCTGGAGATCGACCGTGGTCGAGCCGTCGCCCGGGATCCGCGCCAGCAGGGCCTCGACGTGCGGTGCCAGCCGCTCCAGCGTCTGCTCGACCCGGCCGCGGTGGAAGGTCGGCTGCACGAGCTGCCGCGACTGTCGCCAGCGGGCGCCGTCCGTGCTGAAGATGCCCGGGCCGACGGCGTGCTGCATGTTGGCCATGCGGATCGGGGAGAGCGAGAAGTCGGGGCTCATGTGGATCTTTTCGACGATCAGAGGGTCGGCGGTGATGTAGGCTGGGGTGGTCAGCTCTCTAACATCGATCTGATATTGATATCAAGTTGATACCAGACAAGAAAAGACAAGGAAAGGCACATACTCCACTCAAACCCCTGCACGATCGCATATGTCCCGAACCGCCCGAACCTCTCGATCCGCTCCTGCTCGCGCTGGAGGAACTCGTGCCGTTGGGCCTCCTCCGTGCGCAGCCGGATCAGGTCGACCCCGAAGAAGCTTCTGTGCGGGTATCTGGCTGGCTCCTCGCACCCGCTGCTCTGCTTCGCGCGCCGTTGACGGGCAGCAGCCGTGATGCTCTGGTAGCAGTACCACAGGAGCAGCAGGACCAGCAGCGATAGGGCGCTGATGTTGTTGATGTTCGTCAAGGACGGTATGATGATGATCCTCTTGGAGGACGAAAGGAGGTGGTGTGCGACCGCCATTGTTGATCGATTGACTTGTCGATCAAATCAGTCAACCCTTCGTTGTCTCTCTCACTTCAGTTGTTAGGATTCAACCTTGACCAGCCAAACGCATGAAGAATCTGCAGAAGTCCACGGCACTATATATATATATATGTATATATATATATACACCCTTTCCTACGTTTTTCTCATTCCGATCCAAACCGAGGCAGAAATACTACACAAGTATGTCCTTACAAGGATGCACAAATAAAATGACATGGAAGTCGAGGCAAAGCAAAGCGAAGCAAAGCAAGGTAAGGTAAGACCCAGACACATCTATCTACCCCCTTCGCGCTGAGCCCAGGCGCGAGATGGGAGGGAGCAGGGGGGTGGTGATTGTGATGGCAGTTAATATTTCAGTGCCCAGTGGGAAACATTCGGCAATTATTTTTTTTCTTTTTTCATTTTTGGGTTGTCAATTTGGGTATTATTGCTAATTTGTCTGCGGCTGGACAAGCTGAGCTGTCCTGTTCTGTCCTGTCCTGCGCAGCCTTGCTACTGTGGATGTATGGTCTGTAGAGACGTTACGCAGACCTGCAGGTGAGATAAGTAAGATACACGTGCTAGGCTGTATGTGGCAGTGTTGACAGACAGCCTTCAGCCCCCAGGGCTGAGCCTGACCAGACCTGACGTCTTTGTGCATATAGTGTGTACTACCCATCACGCGGACACACACACACACACCAAAATGAAGGGATAGAGATAGGGATAGGGATAGTAAGTAATAATACAATAGGCTGTGTGTGGCAGTCAGTCTTCTTGATTGATCCTTAGATAAGCCCGACTGTTCTTGGATGTATGTACAGTACTGTGCATTTATATGTGCGGAGTATCTTAGGTACCTAGTTACCTAAGGTAGGAAGGTAAAGAATTCTGTAGCAGCCAGGCGGTACTGCTTCCTGCATAGGTACCGCCCGCCGGCCGCAGGGTTCTTCTGTTCTATACTGAATGATGTATGTACGGCCTGGACCGATCTGAGATCTTTATTTCTGTCCTTTCCATATGTATGTACAGTACAAAGGAATGTGCTGTACATGTATTGTACATTACCAACTTCCTTCTTCTGTATTAGGGTTTTTTTTTTTTTTAGAAAAAAAGGGCATGTATCAAACAGTGGAATTTTACATAAGTA
>JGI26058J51888_1000754_pt1 | contig 13687 bp, 8 predicted proteins | sample HigsolmetaSP110D_FD_51888 | JGI IMG/M metagenome (IMG submission 51888) | reverse complement strand
TTTTTTTTTTTTTTTTTTTATTTTTTTGTTAATGATGCTACTTGACGCAAATGCATCTTCGAGGCCTTACATACATACAGGGAAAAGAAGCTATATGTATATGCACCCTCAAGCTGTGAAGTATTCATACCGTGTACCCTACCAAGGACGGACATAACAGCAACCAAACACTCCTGGATGCCGTGGAGACGTGCGAAACGGGTGTCAGCACTCGAATTATGCGAGGAAGATCTTGGATAAGCTAAGTTAGCGACTCATCATCATGCAAGTGTGTGTGCGTGTGTGTGCGCCCACTACTGCCCACTACCCACTTGCCCAGAAGAATCTGAAGCGCGAATCCACATGGGACGACACGTGCTAATGACGATGACGATGATGTCATCCTCGATGATCATCTGATTGATCCTCAATCCTCGGGACATCCCTTAATTTCCGATTATCATTAGTATTATCATATTAACCAGCGTAGTTTTTGTTCTGCTGCCACCTCGTCTCTCGAGCCGGGTAGACGGCATCGTTAATAATTAATGACTTTTTGATTTTAAAGAAATGAGTAATATTTCTCCGAAATGAGATGAACGACGGAGAGTGGCCGAGGACAGGAGTACGGAGTACTTCCGTACTTTGCAAGACTTATTTTATTTCCGAGAGAACAAACCTAATAATTATTGCCCTGCAACAGCATAGGAACTTTAGGAAGAGGCCTTGTGAGATTCGAATCCGATCCAGCTTGGATGGACATCGAAGCGATGTTCGCGCAATGCGCATGGTCGAAAAGGCCGGGGGAACCTTATCAGCCGGGAACGTCAACCCGTGCGGTCGACCGTATCGATGGGTCTGGCGAGTCCAAACTAGCTAACGGTTAGGGTACCACGCTTTCGATTTCGAAGCAGTTTTAACTTGAAACTATCAAGAGGATCAGAGCGCAAGAGTTTGGGGCTGATAGTTAGTAATGAGAACCTGAAACACCGACTTTCGGGAACTTCGAGTTCCAGGGGTTCTAGCGCAAGATTCCAAGAGTCCAGGTACCTGGTATACGGTGTGGATGAGCTCTGATTTAGTGATCACTGATGGGGTCCACTCTGTTGATCTCATTCCCCTGAACTCGTACGCAGGGTAGGACTGACAGGTCCAGCAGGCAAGGTTAACCCCGGTTCGTTCGGGAAGGACTAAGAACTTGGAAAACCATTCATTATTACAAGGAGCCTCTTATTCCCTGTCGACTCCACCAAACAGTATACTCCGTAATCTCAAAAAAGTCGAAGGAAGCGTGCAAAAGAGAGCTCTGCGCGGATCTGGTCCGATATGTGGACAGTAGTGAAAAAAGGAGTACGGCATACCGTGTACGGAGTACTATAGGGAACCAGGCGTCTGCCGCGGGCAGGCGATCAGTGGGGACAACCGGACGGGTGGTGAAGCTAGCTTGCCAACCCGCGTATGTTGTGCGTCTGGACAAACCAGGTTGGTTGACCGTTGTGGACTCACCTGTTCGATTTGGGGGTCCCATCTGGAGCTCTCCAGTACACCAGAGAGGAAGGTGTCGATTCGTGCCATAATAGTAACGGCCTGTTGCCGCCTATAGCTCTATTTTCGTGAATATCGATCTTTGGCGAAAGATCATGGAGCTCTAAACAGTCCGATTTCGTGGTATCCGGAGCACTATTGACGTCCGGAGACCGTCCTTCTTTGGCAGAGCATTTCCGCTGGAGAAGCAACTCGGCCATTACTACGCATCATACAGGACGATGAGGGACCCTGCAGGATAGTGATATCGTCCGACATGGATGGACCCTGATATTCCTTCGGAAGTTTGGCGCCAGTCCCAGACTTCAGAAAGTGAACTGTGAGTCGAGCGCCCAAAGCAAAACACAACCGATCGCTCATAGAAGCTTCGTGTCCATGAAGCGCTGACAGCGCGATTAGTACGTCAAGTCCGTGGATCTTCCGAAGGGTTTTTGTGCTGAAAATCATCCCAAGAAAGGTAGATCCGTACGCGCCGACAGCTGGCGCGTCCCCTGGAGGCGGTGGAAACCTCGACCTAGGGGTCCACGGTCCGCCAGATCGGACGGAATAGTGCACTAAAAACAGCATGGAGCTGAGGCCTGATAAAGCAAGAGGTGATGCGCCACGACGGGCAATAGTCGAGTCTAGAGCTCCCAGGGGCCAGAGCTCCGGAGAAGGACGAAAGTGATCCAGGGCTGCCGGAATCGCTTCCCCGGTAAACTAATGCTTTCTAGAATCTGAGGCCGGTAGCCGCCGCTTCCTGCACGTGTTTTGCCAGGGACCCAGTTGCTACACTTGGCAGGGAGTATTGCTAAAAAAGCCGATCGTTCATGGAGAATTGCGCTATTGCGCTTCAAAGACTCAGCTGTTAAGTCATTCTCCGAAGTTGTGACCGGGAAGCAGAACACAACAAAGAAAGGATTAGGAGGCATCAGGAGTACTGGGTATGGTAATATATTTCAAGCCATGATACGGAGTACTCGGAACCAATACATATGTGGCTGAGGTCCAGACAGTGGCTCGTAGTCTCGGAGTTGATACATGTCAGCATTCCGGACGGCAAAATGTCATGGCACAAAGCATCTGTGCACATGCTCCTGGAACATGGCGCCCAATACCAAAGCAGGACTGTGTTATACTGTACACTGCAATGAGATGTGGCGCTTTGGAAAAAAAAATTCATAATGCACAACGACACAAGAATTGAAATGATGACACTTCACATAGTACTCCGTGTGGAGCACTCCGCAGAGCTTTCCAGACGGTGAACATGTCGCCGTTGGCTCGATGTCCTGACACAACTGTCCTCAGTTGAAGACAGAACCCTTGTTGTTCTAATATTGACAACAGGAGTTTGACGAGTTCAGATACAGCCAGAGATACAAGTTACTACGCATTTGAGCAACGTCATAACAATAGGAGAATAGAAGGGGAAAGTCTCCTGCCTTGGCAAGGGCAGAGCAGAATGACATGGGTTAGATAAAGCGGTGGACCCGGAAAACCGGGAAGTGAAAGAAGAGGCCATCTCGGACTGTTGCCATGCTCTGAAAGAAGCAACGTGGTCCTGCTCGTTCTTTTTCCCGCGTCCTTAGGACGCCGTAGGCAACTTGGTCCTTTTTGGGACAACCACTATCCTAAAAGCACGTTAGTACTCGCACCCGGCAACGCGGCTGCTTAAAAGCACCTAAAACATCCCCTTGTCAGGTCCGGAGTACTCCGTACGTATGATATATCCCAGCAAGATGGCTCACTAGGTCCCAGGGCGCATCCGCCACAGGACCCGTCGAAATGGAAAGTCGTGACTCGCCATCACTGCAAACAGCCGTGGCCGGTGGGTATCTGACATCAGTGTCCTGGCTTCATGGGCAGCTGGGGGCTCGAGGCTCGAGCCCCAACATCCAGGGTCTTTGCAGCAGTTGGTCGTGCACGACCCCGAACGCTTCGCACCAGCAGCCCCGTCGCGGCGTCAACGAAGCCGCTGACGCTAAGGATGCTTGGGCTGGAGAGCCTTGTAAACTGCACTCCGCTCGGTGGACTCGAGGGATCTGGTTGTGCGAGAACTGACTCGCAACAAAGATTGTTATTGCCATGGCCAGGGTGACCGGAGGCCGAGGCAACGAGGCCGCCGCAGACATGGTCGGGCACGTGCCCGGATGCGGATGTTCCCACCTGCCTCGTGCCTGTTCGCGCAGGTCGACGTCGGCTCGCCAACTCCTCCCTCTCTGCCGGCTTGCCCCTCATGTATTATTGTATTGGGCACTCAGTTCGTCAAAATCCGTTCAGTTTCAGAGAATATTTGTCATTCGTCACATTTCACGTCGTACACCTGCCAGGTACGGAGTACTCCATATAGCGAACTGGGCCGCGATCTTGGCGATGCCGTGATGGTGCCGCGCACGGTACAGCTTGCAAGGCCGTCAGTGCGGGATATCCCGCTCATCGTGGACGAGGTGGCCTGGTCTCTGGGGGCCGTTCATGCTTGGGACTTGGGACCCTGCACGGCTTTGTGCTAAGCAGTGGCCCAGAGCCCGCGCGAGCCAGTCGTGGGACTCGCGCGAGCGCTGTTGCCGGGTCCACGCTGCTCTCTTCCGTGCTCCTCTCCTCAACCCCCGTCTCTGCTCCCCTGAACATGGTCGCTTGGGCGTCAGGCGTCTACAAAGACAACTCCGTGCCTGCTCCGCGAGGCAGACCCGGGATCGGCGTGCAGAGCATCTGAATTTCCACTCTGGCCTTGCTCCCGGCGGGCGGCGCGCCGGCCGCACATGTGATTGATAAGTCAACCCAGGGGTGGAGGCGACCCCATCGACGATCCCTTTGTTTTGACGATCGTGCTCTCTCGGACATTCGTGGATCCCGGCAACCGTTCCTAGAGCAGCAAGAGTGTACGGAGTACCTTAAGTGATCCGATAGGGAACCCGTCTGGCTATCTACCTATCAATGGTCACGGCAAAAAAGCACATCGCAGTAATTGTACATACACGGATTGGAGTCGAACACAGCATCGGATCCTTCAGTGGTAAGCCACGACCGGTGTGACCGCAAGCTGTGATGCAATTTGGGTCACAACCAGTCGTCGTCACTATCACAAACCGGGTTAATAATATCCGTACGGGACTGTGCCAAAATTTTCATCACCACGGGTCCCTGCCCAAGCCACCTACCGTGCTGCTTTTGCTATATTATGATCTGGGCTGGGCTCAGTCAGGACAAATTACCTATCATAATAATTATATAATCTTTAATTACCTTTGAAATAACTTCATCAAAATCATGTGGGTATAGAATAGCAATCTGCCAAAGCCGTTAGGCAGGGGACCCCTGATAAGAAAATTTTTGGTACTGCCCTGTAAGGTCAGGGCTGGGCAGACCGGTCGTGTGGGGGCCTGAATTGTATATCATTTTTCTGTCTGCCCCCCGTGAACTTCCTCGGTAGATAGCGCGATGCGTTTTCGCATACCTTGGACGGAGGAAAGCACTCATCGTACCATTAGAGTACCGCGAGGTAGGACGGGTCGTGGTCGGCTCCCATGAGCCTTATCGAATACGTACAGAAGGAGGCCTATGTGTTTTCATGCCTGCCAGTACCTTGCTTGAAGGCTGCGATATCGTATTTTTTTGTCATGAATCTGCTTCCCGGTCTCTAGGGCTGAGATGCCCGTCCGGGATCGAGCTTCAGCAAAGGTGATTAGCGATAAGGTGCCGGACCGTATCAGTTAGGCCGTTAGCAGTTAATATCGGAAGGGGAGACACCCGAAATTTGACAGCTTAATCTGAAGCTGGCAGATAGTAGTATGGGCCTGCTGTAACAAATAATATCCCATCCTTAATCAATCTTACTGCTCTGCTCTCACGAGTATTCCGAGAGCACAAAATATCGGCTTCAACTGCCTGAACAAGCCCCGACATGAGTATGACTTCATCCGGGCCCAGTTGTGATGTCCAATCCCCACTGCTTTTTGCGCTAATTCAAGGCCTTTAAGTTGCATACGCATCAGGCATAAACCGCGGTACTCCGTAGTAATATACTGCGGAGGTTCACTAGTGAGATGCAAGGTTGTGATTGGCGGTCTGATGCATGCCATGGGCTCTCCAGGAATAATGCTCGAAAGTTGTTCCTTATTGGAAGCCTGGCACGTCGTTTTTTTTTTCTGAGAGAAAGCAAAAAGGAGATTTGTGCAAGCATTGTAAAATTCCCCGGACCTGTTCCTGATCAACGACTCGATCTGTCGAATTCCATGTGATACACATTGCGTGACACCGCGTCCCACAATCAACAGGCACCTCTACTGGCAAACTTATATCTTTGTGCTTCTCTTTGCCTGCCGCTCGCATAGATTGACGAGCCATAGGAGTATATTGAGGTTTCAGAAGAGTCATTTGACATGCACTTTCTGCTTCATGCTATTGTCTACGTTTGAGCTTTCGGAACGTGTCCGAGGACCGGATTGACAGGTATCGCAACGGTAATGATATGCCAAAAGGCAGTATTCCAGAGGCGCTAGCAGTGGATATATCGTCTACCGCGTAGTAAAAATGATATCAGAGTCCAGAGGAACCGGGTGTTTTCTTGCCAAAACCAGCAAACTCCGCAAGCGGAATGGCACGCCAAGCGGCCTCCTGAGAACGATCTTCATCGTTCGGGGTAGGTTGACTGGTTAGGCCACGGGTGGGCCGCCGGACCCCTGGGGCCTGGCCCGTGGTGCTCCCCGGCACACCGTGTGCGCTACGGAGCGCTATCATCGCTAACGTGCCAGGGCTTCACGCCTCCAGGTTTTGGCGTTCTCCAGCACCGTGCCGCGGTGTGCTGGTCGCTGGGTTGCCGGGTTGCTGTGAGCATCGTTCCCTGGAACAGCCTAAGGTCAGCACTGAATCCCCGTCCACGAGTACTGCGTAAACAACTCGAGGATATACAGACGCAAGCCTGTAAAGAATGGTCATTGGCTATCGTCGGATCACAGGAGATCATCAACATCGGGTAGATGCATTGACAAGTGACAAGAAAAAAAGGTCTCAACCAATACGCTGCCAGAGTTGTGAAAAAAGCAGGTAAAAGGAAAAAAAAAAGTAAACCATAAGTGACAAGGTTGCATTGGAGAAAGTATACAACCGTGCATTGAGCTCCGAGTCCTGTCTGCGCTGTAGATCACATCCACCGCGACTCAATATTCGCATCGGCCGGCCCAAGTGGGCGGCCGAAATGAGGGGCCGCCCGCCACAAGGCACCATCATGCTGCTAGTGCCATCACGATCACAGCGAGTCGAGACGCAGAGTCCCTGGATTGACGCTGGCGCAAACAGTGCTAGCACTCGATGGTCCCCAGCACAGGCCGGCTGGTGGACCTTGGAGAGGTTCAAGGGTGGACCGTTAGTCCCTGGGCGCGAAAGGCTGAAGAACGGGGCCGTCTCACGGCCGTGCGGAATTGAGACATGGGGCGGGCGTGTTCGCTCGACTCGTAAACTCGGCATCAGGGGGGCTGGACCTCGAACGGGGCCGTACTCTTTTCACGCGCTCTAGTCGAGCGTTGTCGTGGGGAGAAGGGGACGGAGCTGGGAGGTCGATCGCAGCTCCACGAGGTCGTCGCGCGGGACCCTTCTTGACGTCCGCCTTCTCCCCTCTCCATCCCTCTCCCCTCTGGCGTCGTCCTGGTTCAGCGGTCGTGGGCCCTTTTTTTACCCCTCCCTCTTCTTGTCTGTCTCGAGCATCCTGGATCTTGATCCATTGCTGCCGGTGGCAAGTGCTCGCTGGTGTAGACCGTCGATTCATTCCTCCCCTTCTCAGCCCCTCTGGTGGCCCTTGCGTACCCTCTTGAGACTGGCACCAGCCTTGCGGATACGCCGCGGTGCTTCCCTTCGCTGTGTTCTCACCATTATTGAGTTCTTGAGAGCTCGTCCTTGCTGCTACTTGCTCGTGTGCTGGTTGAATCGAGGGGCAAGATTACACTCCTTCACAGGCAGAGCAGGCTGACATCTCTGTCATATCGCATCATCATCGTCATCACCACCATCGTCACGGGAAGACCGATTGACTGGAACTGGCTTTCTTGATATTAAATCAGTCGTTTGCTGAGAGGGCCTTGCACGCGCATCCATCCGTGCAGACAGCTAATCTTCTCTTTTTTTCTGGCAGCTTCTTGGAGTCTGCTTGCCCAGAATATTGTTTACGTCGGAACTACGGTATGTCCCGAGCGGCGTGTCGCGTATCAACATTCCTGCGCCGCCCCCTTGGAGTCGGGCATTCCCCGCCCGCCTGTCATCCCCTACAGATACCCATTACAGAGGCCATAGGGCTATCTATTTATTCATAGAAGGCGGTGCGACTGATGCGCATGCAGGGCATCAACATTAATCGGACGGGGGCCCATTACCACCCATACTGACTCTTTCTGCATCTTTACTGTTCGGCCCATACGATCTACTCGCGCAATCATACAGACCACTTGCGGAGCTTTCCTCAAGTGTCTTGATCCGGGCCTTCCCACTCAGATGATGTTTGTTTGGTTCACAGTCGCGTAGAACCGCCTGGGTCAACGACCACCGAGCTTATCGTTTACACCCGGACACCTGGAGAGCTCGAATGAATGAGCATGGGACCAATTGAGCGACCCATTGCACCTCTGAACATCGTGAAGGGCGAAGCCGGACTGCCGAATACCAACAACCACACCGCACTGCGTCAAGGGACGCAAGCCCAAATGACCCCGCCGTTGACACCGCACAGCTCGAGAGAGGACATGGCGGATCGAACAGAACCTCCCAGGGCAGTCTTTCACAATTACCTCCGCGCCTTCTATCCATTCCAACCCTCTGGGGATCTCTCGCCGTCGACCATAACTCTTCCTCTGGACCAAGGGGACGTCGTCCTGGTTCACTCTGTCCACACAAATGGCTGGGCAGACGGCACTCTTCTGGAAAATGGGGCGCGGGGATGGCTGCCAACGAACTATTGCGAAGCCTACGACCCGCTGCCAATGCGGCCACTGCTCAAGGCCTTGATGGATTTTTGGGATATTATACGCGGGGGCTGCGAATCGTTATTAAAGGATTTTGGGAACCAGGATATGATGCGAGGATTGATCGCTGGTGTGAGGTTTCTGCTGGTAAGTTAGGTGTGATCCAAAGGCTAGAGGACCGGAATGGTTGACAATACTAGGAAAAATCTGAATGCCTTACAAGGGAGGCGCCCCTTGTGCAGCAGTACGATGGATTGCGGAGAAACAGAAAGGCGCTGCTTTCTGACCTGTCGTCCTTGGTCAAGACAGCCAAGAAGCTGCAGGATGTGGCGAACGGTGCTCCTTTGGAAGGTGAAGGTGCACTGGAGAACATACTCGACGAGATGCTTCTCAAGGCATTCAAGATCGTGACACGAGGAGTCCGATTCCTGGACGTGTGGAACGAAGAAGTTGGCCTCACCAGAGCGATGGAAGCACTGGAGCGCCCGATAATTGAAGCCCGAGACAATTACGATGCGCCGCTAACCCCGCCGTCTGACAGAGAAGTCTCCGGACCTTCGATACCGTCCTGCGCGGAGCGAACAGAGTCGAGAGAGCCGAACCGGTGCCATTTGACCGTGAGCCGGGCTTCCTCGACACGTGCGGATTCGTATGATCTCCCTGGCCAGCAACCTAGATCAGTTTCAGTTCAGTCAAAGAGGATATCCGTTTCTCATCGCGTATCCTACACTGGTCCAGGTTCAGCTGCGCGCAATCCCAATCTTGCCTCGGAGAGGCTCAGCGCTGCATATGATGCTTTCCTCGGAGTCCTTGGTTCATTCATAGGCTTGCATCTGCAGTCGCGCTCGTCTACAGAGCTGATCCTCACGACCCAGCAATCCGTGCAGTCTTGTCGAGCCTTACTATCTGTCGTGGAGGCAGTATGCGAGCATGGCCTCCATCGCTCAGCGGCGCTGGAGGAGGCAAAGGATGCGATGTATGAGCGGATCACCGAGCTAGTTCACGCAGCGCGTGACGCTTTCCGGCCGGCAAATGCCACGGATGATGAGATTGTCTTCATGCCAGACGAAGGCAAGCGCCTTGTCGACGCAGCTACAGACTGCGTCAGGGGCGCTGGAAACTGCGTGGCCAAGGCGCGCCTTGTGCTGGAGCAGATTGGCGATTTCGAAATCGAACCCCTGCATCAGGGCGTTTCATCTCAGGAACCCAAGTCTGCTGATGTGAAAACGCCGCAACCTCAACATGAAAGCACCTCTGAACAGGACCGGGAGAAGCCATCCGAGCCGGCAATGCGCCTTCCGCCACCGCCGCTTCGGATTCCAAACAGAGACCCTGCGCCAGCAACCCCCAGCCTTACTGATGGCGCTACTCCGTCATCTCTCCATTCACGGTTGACCGTGAACAGCCCAGCAAACACTTTTGATGGATCGTCGGTCCATTCGATGGCAACCCCGTTGTCGAGTGTGACTCCGTTGTCCAGTGTGGACAACCCGCTTGCCGCGAGCGACGCCAATCCAGCAGATGCCCCGTGTCAGGATGGTGCTTCGAAATCCGACTCCCAGGATCCGTGTCGATCCGAGGGCAGAGGAGTCACCAGCACAGGAAGCAACCTCACGTACAATAGCAATGTTCGTGATTCGGAGATGAGCGGGGTTTCCCAGACCTCAACTCGAGCGACCTCCCCTGACCTCGACAACCAGCATCCGGAGCCGTCTCTGAAGGGCAGTGAGAGCCATTCAACCCTGGCAGAGGAAAGCGACGAGACGGAGGCGAACATCCTGGAGAAAACATATGCCCATGAACTCCTGTTCAAAGACGGTCAGGTCGTAGGCGGCAGTCTTCGTGCCTTGATTGAAAAGCTCACGGCTCATCAGTCGACGCCGGATGCCATGTTTGTTTCGACTTTCTACCTCACATTCCGCCTTTTTGCGACGCCCTTGGAGTTCGCGCAGGCGCTTGCTGACCGGTACGACTATATTGGTGATACGCCCCATGCCGCTGGTCCTGTTCGCCTGCGTGTCTACAATGTTTTCAAAGGCTGGCTCGAGTCTCACTGGCGTCATGATTGTGATAACGTGGCTCTGGACTTTATTCTGAACTTCGCTAGGACGAAGCTGATGGTTAACCTACCCTCTGCTGGAAAGCGTCTTATTGAGCTTGCGGAGAAGGTGTCGAGTCTGCACGGCCCGGTTGTGCCGCGCCTTGTGTCTTCAATGGGGAAGACGAACACCGCCATTGCACAGTATGTGCATCCGGATACTCCCATGCCCCCTCCGATCATCACGAAAGCCCAGCTCAACCTCCTGAAACAATGGAAGAACGGTACAGCGACCGTCAGCATACTCGACTTTGACCCGTTGGAGTTGGCAAGACAGTTCACAATCAAAGAGTCGAGAATCTTTTGTTCCATTCTTCCGGAGGAGCTTCTTGCTACAGAATGGATGAAAAAATCCGGTTCTTTGGCTGTGAACGTCAGGGCCATGTCGACACTTTCTACTGATCTGGCAAACCTGGTCGCCGACTCGATTCTCCAGTTGGAGGAGCCAAAGAAGAGAGCCGTCGTTATAAAACAGTGGGTCAAAATCGCCAACAAATGCCTGGAGCTCAACAACTACGATTCCCTCATGGCTATTATCTGCTCGCTGAACTCGTCTACTATCTCTCGGCTCAAGCGTACATGGGAATTGGTTTCGCAGAAGACCAAGTCCACCCTGGAGCATCTCAGAAGTATCGTCGATGTCTCCCGGAACTATGCAGTTCTGCGTCAGCGTCTGCAGAATCACGTTCCCCCGTGCTTGCCCTTCGTCGGGACATATCTTACAGACCTGACCTTCGTCGACCATGGGAACCAGCCTCTGAGAAGCCTTCCGACCGAGGACGGTGAAATAGAAGTCATCAATTTCGACAAGCACATGAAAACAGCCAAGATCATCAGCGAACTCCAACGCTTTCAGATACCCTATCGACTCACGGAGGTGCCGGAATTGCAAACGTGGATGCAGGATCAGCTCGTTCGCGTCCGCTCCAACGGGGAGAAGAGTTTCCAGAACTACTACCGGCGGTCACTTATCCTCGAACCGAGGGAGACCCAGCGTGGTGCTGCCGACTCGAACCAGCCTATGCCCTCTCGGGACAACGCCAAGGAAAGATTCGATTTTCTTTCCTGGACTCATGGTTCTAAAACAAAAGTCGCAACGACCGGCTGAACAGATGTTCTACCACGGCGCTCATGTCTAGCCGTGTGTGTGAGTGTGAGTTATGAACGTGCCAAATGTGTGGTGCCATTCATTTTCCCGACAAGGGAGCGATGTTATGACCTTATGACTTTGCTGCGTGATGGTTTCATTCAATCTGGTTTATGCATCATACCCCTCTGGTCATATTTGTGGTTTTGTGTGAATTGTGAATTTTGTGTTTCTGCTGGGTGGTATCTTTCTGGCTTTTTACCTTGGGATGATTGTGGCATTGGGATTCAGATTGGAATCAGGGAATTTTGAGAAAAAAGTGTTTCGGAAGAGAAACAAAGGAGAACATGCCGCGCCACGCGGCCCCGGGACTGCAAAAGGAGAAAACAAAAGAATCAAAATAGAAAACAAATGGCCTGATCAACACACAGTCTTTGTGTCAGTTCAGTCATTATGGCTGCTTTCTTCAACATCTTCATCTTCCTTTTTTTCGTTGACATTTTTTTGCTTCGTTGCAATCTTTTGTTTACTTTTGACTGATGCTGTTTCAAACTCTGACCATTACGGACTCTGGAAGAACGGTACCCTATGAGGGCAGGCTGGGAAGGGAATTCGAAACGGTAAATGGCTCTGTGGGCTTTCTTTTTGTTTTTTGCCACCCTATCACTTCTTCTTGTATGTAGGGATATTTTGAATGTTCTTTCTAGGCCTCTTCTGGTCTGATCTGGTCTGGTGCCTTGTGTCTGTCAAGCCAAGTCAGAAGAGTTTTGCCTGCCTTCTCCTTCTTGTACTGTACATAGTTGAATGCAAACACAGTTGGTGACTGGCCACGCATGTTGAGGGATCAGATCTGTCATGATGATATTGAAAATAATTCTGGAATGTGCTTCTTTTGACCTTGAATTTTTTTTTATCTATCATTCCATCCTCTTGCTGTGTCTTCTGTGTAGGAGTTTCAAAAGGGAAATCCTGTGTCTACATACATTTACATCGCAGATAGCCTCCATTGTTTTATGTAATTCAGTAAGCCCTAGCTCATCATGATACATACAGGGTCTGTCTGACTTCTGTCTTGTCTTACTGTGCCCAACACACACAAAGTCTGCTGTACATTCACACCTTGGAAAGAAGTCTGATCGATGGCAGGAAATATCCTCATCCCCTGTCATCAACAAAGACAACACTTGAAGCAGTGTGACAGTCATGACACAAACGGCTTGATAGCATCACAGCATGTATGGGATTGGATGTACTGTACTGTACAGAGTACTCCGTACATAGAAGTTCTATCTACCATGATCCATCCATTTCCCTGCTGAAGGTGCAACAGCGGCATGTGACATGACATGTGACAGACAGGGCTTTGATTTGACACAGACAGATGCTCCTTCCCTCCTTCCCCCCCTCCCCCCTAGCCACTCCGACACCCGGAGGAAGTGATGACTTTCCATTGGGCACCCCTGTCTGGATCAGGATGCTCTTTCTTTCCCTTTTATATAGGACGGATGTCGTTGTGGGCACCTTCCTTACTTCTTGGCAGGGTACCCGTACCCTACCTCACAGTAGGCAAGGTAGTCGATATCTATCGATTTGACACGATACGAGACGAGAGCGACATCTGGTCAGAATGAGACATCTTACCTCCGTCCTTTCGTCTCTCCTACTTTCTCTCCGCCTTGACATCACTTGGTTTTTTTTTTCGAACTTCACGGAGACCTTACGGAAGTAATCCTAATAATAATAATAATTCTAATTGATGCTTATGTCTCTGCTTATGCTTACTTACGCTTATGCTTATGTACCGCACTGACGTCTGGACTCTGGACCCTGCTTACCACTGCATTGCAATGCTAACTAGCTGGTTCTATCCATCTACATCTACATAGGTATGTTCCTTTTCTAAAAATAGATAAAAAAAGACTCTGGGTCTGGATTCTAGAACCTCGGACCCGATCGGAGTCGAACGGCCGAGACGAGTCCGAGACCCGACCCGACTCGACTCAACTCGGTCCGAGAAGAATCTCGAATATGTCTCAAGAAGGGGGGGGG
>JGI26058J51888_1000746_pt1 | contig 13880 bp, 14 predicted proteins | sample HigsolmetaSP110D_FD_51888 | JGI IMG/M metagenome (IMG submission 51888) | reverse complement strand
TTTTTTGCGTTAAAAAAACAGGCCTACTTTCAGTCATGGCTAGAATCGCGTAGGAGGTGCGCGGCTCGCTTGGGTGCGCGGCTCGCTTGTGGATTACGTTAACTAGTGATTGCGGAGCACATCTCAGGTTCCCTGATCCAAAAGTTCTGCGTAGAACTATGTACAAAGGAGGACTGGCGCTTCTCAGAGAAAAGTACAGAATAGCTAGCTTATTATGAAGAGTAATTAAAATTTACTAAGCAGAAACCGACTTTCATTAAAGTGGAGTACTCCGTGCATGGTGAGCTTAGTGGACACCTCACATACTAAGTACCATGGCCATGCACATAATGAGGTAGATATTATGCCATATCGTCTAAATTTATAGAGAGATCCGGAGTTATGTGCCTATTTCAACAGGCAAGATGGTCTTGTATACATGGTCTCTCGGCATCTGGAGACATTAGCAACCTCGACATGATTGGTTGGCGGGTTTTAACACGTGACAGAGGCATCACGCGTAAAGTGTCGTCACGTCTAGGCGCGACCGAGACACGCCCGTACAGTAGGTCGCGACACATCGAGGGACGCCTTTGACGACAGCGTCTCCGGTGTCGTGACTGCACCTCCTTTGGCTCAATTTCCCGCCAGACGGCCCTCATGACTTTATTCCTCCCATGAATCTCAATCATGCCTGAAGCACTAGCGAATCCTCAAAAGCGAGTTCTCGCCGACGCTACGAAGAACTCACGCAATGTCATGCCTACCTCTCCCAATGCGGCCAAAAAGCGGAAGCTCGACAATGACCGGCCGGTGAGCGTCAAGCCGCCGCTATTTCGGAATGGAAGCAACAAGACCTTTGGCTCCAGCCAGCCGCAGAAAAGCCAGTTTGAGGAGGACTTGGAGAAGTTGACCCAGGACATAAACGGGCTGAAGGAGAACAATTCAGAGAAGGATCAGCAATGGGAGCGGCCGCCGCTCGTTGATTTCGACGACACGAGAGATGATCTCTGCTTTCAGCAAATAGACGCTGAAGAGGGAACGCTGTTTGGCGGCAGGACAACCGTCAGACTCTTTGGTGTGACCGAGGTATCTACTCTGTTCCAACTATGATGCCCTGCATCTCCGCGCTAATGCTTCTCTTAGAAAGGCCATTCTGTTCTTCTCCATGTCACAGGCTTTCATCACTATCTCTACATCGCTGCGCCTGTGGGCTTTACCAAGGCGGACTGCGACCCTTACCGAACATTTTTGGAAACCAAACTGGCTCAACACCAGCCGACTATCGAGTCAGTCGAGATAGTGATGAGGGAGAACTTATATGGCTTTCAGGGTAATCAGAAGAGTTATTATTTAAAGATCACGGTTACGGAGCCGAAATTCATCGGCAAGCTGCGAAATATGCTTGAGAACAATGCGCAGAGCGTGAATTACAAAGGACTCTGGAATGCTGGCGATAACGGTATTCTTACTTTCGATAACATCCAATATGTCCTGAGATTTATGATCGATACTGGGGTGAGCTTGCTCCCATCCGCAGGATGTGCGGGAATTGATGCTAACCTCCGCAGATTTCGGGAATGTCTTGGGTGGAAGCTAAAGCAACCAAGTATCGCCTCATTCCGATGAATCAGAGACAATCAAACTGCCAGATCGAAGCATCTGTTGATTACCGTGACCTGATTGCCCATCCTAATGATGGCGAGTGGTTGAAGATGGCACCGCTTCGCATCCTTTCATTCGATATTGAGTGTGCTGGACGGAAAGGCATCTTCCCCGAACCCAATTATGACCCAGTCATCCAGATCGCCAATGTTGTGACTCGGTATGGAGAATCGAAGCCATTCATTCGCAACGTCTTTGTGTTAGACACTTGCAGTTTAATTGTCAACACGCAAATTCTGGAGTTTGACAAGGAGGAGAAGATGCTTATGGCCTGGCGAGACTTCTTGGACAAGGTGGATCCCGACGTCATAATCGGGTACAACATTGCTAACTTCGACTTCCCCTACCTCCTTGACCGAGCGAAGCATCTCAAATGCACTGGGTTTCCATATTGGACGAGGTTGAAGGGTGTCCAGTCACAAGCCAAAGACACAACCTTTTCCAGCAAGCAGATGGGCAGCCGCGACACAAAGGCCACTAACACCAATGGCAGAATTCAGCTTGATCTTCTTCAGCTGGTTCAGCGGGATTACCATCTGCGAAGTTACACCTTGAATTCAGTCTGTGCCGAGTTCTTGGGGGAACAAAAAGAAGATGTCCATCATACAATGATTACTGAATTATTCAACGGAACTCCAGATTCAAGACGGCGTCTTGCTGTCTACTGTCTCAAGGATGCATACCTTCCTCTGAGACTTATGGATAAACTGATGTGCCTTGTTAATTACACTGAGATGGCCAGGGTCACGGGTGTGCCATTCAACTATCTTCTCGCCCGTGGCCAGCAGGTCAAGTTTATCAGTCAACTCTTCCGCAAGGCTTTGGAGCAGCAGCTCGTTATACCAAACTTAGGCAAACATGATGAAGCGGAGTATGAAGGTGCAACTGTCATTGAGCCCATTCGAGGTTACTATGGCGTACCCATTGCGACGCTTGACTTTGCATCTCTGTACCCTTCCATCATCCAAGCGCACAACCTCTGTTACACAACCCTGCTCAATAAGAATACCATTGAAAAGCTTGGTTTGAAGAAAGATGAGGATTATATTGTCACCCCGAATGGTGATATGTTCTGCACTCCAAAAATCCGGAAAGGCCTCCTTTCTCAGATTTTAGAAGAGCTGCTAAGTGCAAGAAAGCGTGCAAAGAAGGACCTTGCTGTCGAGACCGATCCATTCAAAAAGGCAGTGTTAAATGGACGTCAGCTTGCCCTGAAGGTCAGCGCGAACAGTGTGTACGGTATCACAGGTGCGACAGTTGGAAAGCTTCCCTGTCTGGCTATTGCTAGTAGCACTACCAGTTACGGCCGCCAGATGATCGAAAAGACAAAAGAGGAAGTTGAAAAGAGATTCACCATTGCAAACGGCTATTCTCATGATGCAAAGGTTATATACGGGGATACCGACTCTGTCATGGTCAAGTTCGGCGTCACATCACTTGAGGAGGCCATGAAACTGGGCCAGGAGGCCGCTGATTATGTCTCCTCAAAATTTCCCAAGCCTATAAAGCTCGAATTCGAGAAGGTGTATTTCCCATACCTGCTTATCAACAAGAAGCGGTATGCGGGGCTCTATTGGACGAATACAAAGAAGTATGACAAGATGGACAGTAAGGGTATCGAGACTGTTCGAAGAGATAACTGCCGACTTGTGCAGAACGTCATCGAAACCGTTTTGCACAAAATCTTGATTGACAGGGATATTGATGGTGCGCAAGAGTAAGTAAAATTTCTCCTATTTCCCCAAGAACTGCTCTGACTAACTTTGCCACGCAGGTATGTCAAAGACACCATCTCGGATCTCCTGCAAAACAAGATCGATATGTCGAAGCTTGTGATCACAAAGCAACTCTCCAAGTCAGACTACACGGCAAAACAAGCCCACGTTGAGCTTGCTGAGCGCATGAGAAAGCGCGATGCAGGTTCCGCCCCAACACTCGGTGACCGTGTCGCGTACGTCATTGTCAAGGGAGCCGGAGGCTCGAAGAACTACGAGAGGTCGGAGGATCCCCTCTACGTCCTTGAAAACAACATCCCCATCGACACAAAATACTACCTCGATAACCAGCTCGCGAACCCGCTGGCTCGTATCTTCGAACCCATTCTCGGTGAGAAGAAGGCAGCCCAGCTGCTCACGGGCGAACATACCCGTTCCATCTCCGTTGCGGCTCCTACTCTCGGCGGCCTGATGAAGTTCGCGAAGAAGACGCAGACCTGCATGGGATGCAAGAAGCCACTTGTGAGCAAGGAGGAGATGAACGGAGCAGTCTGTGAGAACTGCCGTCCTCGTCTTGGTGAGCTCTACCAAAAGACTTTGAACAAGGTTTCGGACCTCCAGGTGCGGTTTGGGCGACTGTGGACGCAGTGCCAGCGGTGTCAGGGCAGTTTGCACTGCGAGGTTATCTGCTCGTCCAGGGACTGCCCGATCTTCTACATGCGGATGAAAACGAAGAAGGATATCGAAGATGCCGAGAAGGAGCTGGCTCGCTTCGACTACGATCCTGGCGCATGGTGAATTGAATAGGTATTCATACAATTCAGCTGCTTTGTTTTATTATCTGCATTGTTTATGACGCACTGGTTTGCGACGGGTACTGGGTATTCTTCTCAATTATGTTTTCTGCCTGTTGGGTGATTATCTCAATGGTCATATAATGCATGTCGCTACATAGTATCAATGAGTATGTATTGTTCCAATAGACTATAGGAGTGCTTTATGCCTTCAGCCAAAGGAGCATAGATAACGGTTGTGGGTGTCTAGCTTGTTCTGCTTGTCGGCGCTTGGGGGCATACGTCTTTGTATGATGACAATATAGAGACTTGAATGACAATTGTGGCTCCTAAACAATGGAATGCCAACTATATTCAGCGATCCTTGTGATAAACAATGACAATTAGCTCTTTATTGAGCTTTGAAGTAGTATAGAGTAACGCGGTCCTCCGATAAGCGGAGCCGATGGACTTCTCCGCACTCCACATGCTTGGGGCAAAAGTGTCTTGGCGCGGACAACCTCGACCGTTCTCTAAGTGCGCGACAGAGCTGCGCCCACAACTTCTCTGTCGCTCAAAGCTCGTTTCAAGCACTGGACCGGATATTTAAACATGGCACCCGTGAAGAACTCAAATCCGAGGAATCCGACTGTGGAAGATGAATCCGAAACTGCAAGCAACGATCAGGGTGCGGAGCACCAGCCGGTTTCATGGGCAGAGGTACGGAGCAGCTCTACCACATACTATAGATCGCAGTCTGCTACGAACTCATTCAATCGTTGTTGACTGAAAAGTACGCGCAGATATTCTCCCAGCACGAGTCCAACCTCAAATCGCATCTGGAGATCCTCCATATGGTGAAAGGCCATGTTGTGTCGGAGAGCGAAACGTTCCGGACGATCTTGTCAATGCTTGACAGGACAAGGGAATTGATGGAACAGTTAGAGGCTATTAGGAAGAAATTTGTACCTTGGGATCCCCCCCCTCCCCTTCCTCCTTCCTTCCGGAATTTTTCTGTCTGGATCAACATAGCTAACATGGCGCACCTTGGTGCTAGATGCCTAACGGCGTCGCAAGCGACGTTCTCTCGGGGACGTATACGAAAGACATAAATGGTAACCCCGCAAAAAGCACGAATGGTTCTCGATCGGAGAATGCACCTCATCGCGCCCCGTCCGAGCCCCTGAACTCACAAGACCCGAGCACAAAGTCGAAGCCTTCCTTTGTTTTCGATTCGAGACCTACACCTGTATCCCTGCCGGGTAGTAATAATTCGAAGATGTCTAGAAAGCGATCGAGAATAGAGGAGGAAGAGGAAATGCCATTACTATCGGAGACAGACACAACGGCGGCGGGTACACAAAAGCGTCAAAGAACCAAGGACGCCATGCCAGGCGGCGACGAACACGTTGAGCACTATATTCCCGTATCGATGGAAACGGAGGACATATCAGAGGAGGTCGAGCGTAGGCTGAAGCTCAAAGAAGAACGGCGCAGGAAGAGGCATGAAAAGCCAGAGAAGAAGAGGAAGCGGGAAAGCGTCAACTCGAATGGTAGCTTCTCTCCTCCTGAAGAATCATTCAAGCCTAAAAAGAAGAAGGTCAAAGTTGATGATAATGGTCCCGAGGAAGAAGTCAATGGCAATTCTGGTTCTAAGGAGGAGAAAGGCGAGGAGAATAATTTGAAGAGGAGTGCTTCCCATCGTTTTTCTTCCGATGGGCACCCGCCTGAAGATCCGGACTACAAGGCGAAAAAGCGCAAGAAGGCATGATCACCTGCGATTGACGGCTATATGTTGGCACTCTAAAAGCACAATTTTCTCGGAAGGCACATCTGACGACTTCGACTCGTCAGAAGGGGAAAAGCATGCCGAGGGAGAACAACTTGGCGTCATGATGCCGCTTCCCTCCCGCTATAGTTCCCGCCCTCGCGTTCTCGAAGTGGCAATGGACAAGGGCAACCTTGGGAGCAACCGCCCTGGCCGTCCGTGAAGATCGGATCTCTATATAGATCGCGGGGTCACAACTGCAATTAGAATTCTGACTTTTCCTTTCACTGGCCGCCCTCCCACGTTACAGCACTACCTTTGACTGGCTATCTATCGATGCTAGCGTCATCGAAGACGCCTATAGCTTAGACATTCCTCTTCCCGCGTCATGTGCCTGGTCTTTAAGGGATAGCATTATGGTACGACTATAGATTTGAAAAGTCAATGGCATCACCTACGGGATGGTTCCACGGTATTATAGCAGGAACGTAGCAGCAGATGAGCCAGGAAGCTGGGCGGTCTCTGACATGAGCCATGCCTGCGCTCTATAAATATGCCCTTCATCCCCGTAGATCGCTCCTGCTCTTTCTTCCTTCTACATCTCACACCTGCTGAGATTGGGCCCCCAGACCCATCGAAGCAGACCAACAAGACAATTCACAAGACAATAAGACAATTCAATACAAGAGCTCAAACACCAAGACGTCCACAAAAAGGTCTAAAAATTTTTGCGTTTGTTGTTTGTCGTTTTTTTTTTAAAAAAAAAACCTCTCAAAAACCTCTAGAAAACCCTCCAAACCTGAAAAAACCTCTAAAAAGTTTTTGCTTTTTGTTTTTCAGGACCTGGACGAAAAATCACAAAAAAGCTCTTCAACTCTCTGTCGCGAGCGCTAAAAAGCCTCCAGAGAGCATAACCCTCTGCCTCGAGAAGATCCTGCCTCCAGAGGAAGAAACCAAACTCTGTCGAGAAGATCCCTTACCTCCAGAGCAAATAACCCTCCGTCGAGAAGACCCTGCCTCCGGAGGAAGACTCTGTCTGAGACTTTTTGGCTCCGGAGTATAAACTAGAAACACTCTCTGTCGAGAAGTCCCTGCCTCCAGAGAGAAGACAACTCCTCTGTGTATCCCCTGCCTGCAGAGGACTCTGTGGAGTGGCTCCAGCCTCCGGAGTATAAACTGACTCTGTCGAGAAGATACTACCTCCAGAGAAAAGACAAGCCTCCGTCGAGAAGAAGCCCCCTGCCTCCGGAGAAGACTCTGTTGAGAAGCGCGCCTCCGGAGTATAAACAACTTCAATCCGACCCTAGAAGCTTAAGCTCGGGTTCGCGAAAAAAAAAATCCACAAAGATGGATTCCTGTCTCTGCAAGAACGCTATGTACAGCAGCGTCGCGAGACCTCTATCTGGGAGAATCTATAAAAGCGACAGCCGAAACATATCAAATGTATGTTCTCCTTCGTTTGTTTTACCTGCTGGCATCCCCGACTCAGACATCCATGCTGGCCAACCTCACTAGCTTCATGTCCGTCCGGGAAGCTTATCGGGAGCGGAAGGTTCCGTGGATCGATGTGGACGTCGTTCCATAACTTTGATTACTCCCATGACTTGCTCTAACAGCTTGACAGGTTTCCAGAACGAATCCCACGCGAGTGGCATCTTTCGCAGGGATACTCTTGATTCCTCGCTCTAGCTTCCTCCACAAGATGGGACGTTCCCTTCCACTAATTGGCTGTCAAATGTATAAAGGCCGGAAAGGACCTCAGAAGAAGGTACGTACCTGATATTGTGTCAATTGCAACCAATATACTAACTCCTGGTCATATATAGACTTTCCACGTCCTGGGAATTTCAATCGCTCCAAGTGAGCAACAGGACGACGATATTGTTATGGAAGAAGCGCCTCTGCACACCACAACAATAAGCTCCTATGATAACACATCCAATAACACACCTGATTCCGACGTACGGCGCTGGAGCATCGTCGAAGAGGAGCTCGTGCGTATGATGCAAGCGCTTCATGTAAGTGATGATATATCTCCTCCTTATTCCGAGTTGGATGCTAATAACTTCCTGAACAGATAATAAGGCATCCGGATGACCTACCTGAACCTCAGTTCGTTCATCTTGAACGACTTCCTCCACGATACAGAGTCCCATGCACTCCTGCACAGGCGCAAGAAATTGAGAACATACATTTCCAAATCAACTGCGCCCGGGACACGTGGAAAGAAAAGGAACGCCGCCGAAGAGGCAAAGACCTCGGTGTCATCAAACTCATCGAGGACAACTTTCGCCTGCTGCAGACCGGCGATGCGTCTCCTGAGACTGTCGAGCATGTCAAACACGCCGAGCGTGTCAAATCCCCCCGACATGTCAAACATGTCGGATACGTCACACCTGCCGAGCGCGTCTCACACATCGAGCACGACGCTCTGGCTTTCAATCCGCTGCGGGCACCGGAGATGTTCATCTCCCCCGCAATCGTCAATACGGACGCCGGTTCCGCAAACCCCCTGCGGATACCCGAAATGGCTGCCTCTCCCACTGCGAGAAGGCCTGCCAAGTCCGAGTCCGGGTCTATGAACCCGGTTCTCCAACCCGAGATTGTCGCCTCCGCCTCCGCCAAAGCCGACAAAAGGCACGACCAGACCAGCAACATCACCCCCAAGGTGATCCCGCTGGATGCCAAGTGTCCCACCCGGGACATCTATCCCGACCATCTCGCTGCCGCCAACATTGCTCCTCGCATGAGGAGCCGGCCGGAGACCCCGTTGTTGAAGAAGGTCATGTTGAGGAATCTGCAGCGGACCATGTCCAACTGCGTTCGGAGGATTAACGAGAGTCGGCGACGAGCCGCTCTCGCCTACTAAAAAAAACCCCCGTTTCTGGTGGTGGTGTCGGTGGTATTTATTACGGATTATGGCGGAGGGACTTTCTCTTTACCACAGCTGAACGCATGTACCTGGTGGTGGACTGACTGTACCCGAGCTGGACTCGGTTGGAATCATGTACTCTCCCCCTTTGGGGAGTGATATTTATTGTGAAGGATGAACCTGTGATTATGAAACTGAAGCATGTATCTGGGGACGTGACCTGTACTCTGGGTTTGGACGGAATCCTCTAATCTTCCAATGAGGAACATCTGAATCATGTACTTGATGGAGCATTTCAAGCATATATGGGGTTGTCATCGCATGTACAACATTGAAATCATGTACTATAGAAGCCGCCATGTGGGCAGGGCGGGAGGGCATCATTTTTGATGCACATGGATGTCTTTCAGGTTCAGTTTCAATCTCTCCTGTATATAGCACCCAAAGCATCCATGGTGGGTGGAGCAACCATGGCGGGCGGGAGGGAGGGCATCATTTTGAAAAATGATGGCGCCATGGATGTCTTCAATGTTGGACGATGTCTGTTTCTTCTCATGTATTTAGCACAGAAAGACCTCTCCATGGTGGGCAGGGCGGGAGGGCATCATTTTGGTACAACCATGGATGTCTTACTGTACAAAGTGGATGGGCTGCATTTGTGTCCTGTATATAGTCACAGAGCCATATATATGGTCAAATATCTCCTCAATCAAGCACCTTTCATTTCCAGCTCAAGCTTATCTCGTGCATAACACCAATGAAGCAGTACCTTAGTAAAAGTAAAGCGGAGGCTGTAATATTGTTACTGTAATCGAAGTTGCCTATTCCCAGACCGACGCCTTATGGTAGAGACCGGGCTGCTGTATTCGTGGATCAACAACCCAACACCGATGCCTGTCTAAATAATAATGTTACAATGGGTAGCTTTTCATCGTCGAACCGTACAAATCCCACTGGTCCTGCCAATTTGCCGAAAGATCATGCCGACCGTCCTGTTGCAGTTGCATTTTTAGCCAGGGCAGCCTGTCCAGGGCTCTCGATCTGATCCGTCGTGGATGGTTTTCAAAAACTCTCCTCCTCCATCCCCCAAAGTGGAGTCGACAATAGCCGCGGGAGCCTGAAGATTGCTCACTTCTCGTCCTTTGAATCCCCTTCCTTCTTCGAATCCGTCTTCCCCCAATTCCACACATCCCAGATATGCTCCAGGATCAGATCGCCATACCCCTTCCCTTCCTCGAGCGCCTTGCGCTCCTCGCGGAGCCTGCGCTCCTTCCACCCGTCCGTCTCCCCGCCCATCCAGATCCGCTCCGCCAGCGACTTCTCCTGCTGCTGCCGCCGCTTCAGCCGCTCCAGCTCCTCGCCCGTCACGGTGCCGTCGCGGATCTGCGCGTCCCGCGCGGCGCGCAGCTTGGCCTGGATCTCGAGCGCGCGCTCGCTGGGGAGCTCTTGGAAGAAGGAAGATGAGGAGGAGGAGGAGGAGGAGGAGGATGAAGAGGGACGGGCAAACCGTCCCTGGATGTGCTCCAGGATGCTCCGCCCCGTGTGTTCACGCGTCAGGTGGTTGGCGGAGGCGACGAAGGCGCCCGCCAGCAGAGCAGTGTAGTGGTCGAGCTTGCGCGGCGGGAGGGCGATCAGGATGGGCGAGGCGACGGCGAAGGTCCAGGCGGCGTAGTGCTTGAAGCGGATGTAGTCGGCCTGGCGGATGGCGTGGGTGTTGTTGTCGTCGCCCGCCGACTGGGGCGGGGTGGTGGTCGTGGTGGACATTTTCCCGGTAGTGTGATTTTTGTTCTTCGCACTCCTGTGAGGGTATGTGTATGATTCAATTGCGACCGTTGGATGATACCGGACCGGCTGTGCGTCGCGTAGTATGGTCTTTATGGTGTTGGCATTCTCTTCCCCGCTCTTTTTCCCTCTCGTGCAACTCGAACGTCGTCTGTCCGGGCCGCTATCTCGACCTGAACGTCTTGCATCACGGGCGTTCTGTAAATTTTACGGCGGGGCAGATCGCACAACCGCGCAGTCAGCTGACCGTCTATCGAGTATGCCCTCGACAACCATCATTTTGTATGTACCGTACGTCCAGGGCCATTGTTCTATTTCTCGTCTTCCTTCCAGCCTTTAATTCTTGTTTTGCCGTTCTCCCGTATGGAAGTGGCTGTGATATGGTTGGGAACAGCATGTCGTACTCGACAACCGCCGTGTGACATGGATTCATTGTCTATTTCTTTGATGGATATACGAAAAATTCATTCCAAGACAGAAACATTCCAGGAAGCTTTAATGATACCGACTTATCGCGGAACTTAGGTACCTAGGTAGAGTGGACCGTGTCGTTAGTACCATTGCCGATTAAGGTGATATGCCTGCCAGCCGCCCTCTGCCAGAGGATTATTCTTCAACACAGCTCGCGTTCTAAGCCTGTCTTATGAGTTATTAACGTCATGACAGTCTTGAATGGACCACCTCTCTGGCCATTGCAACTATTGAAAACATGGTGCTTCTGGTCCAGCTTGAATGGCCAATCCTAGTCTGATCTGCGCGCAAGTGGTCCAGACCCAAAAAAGGGAATCCACACAAGCTCCGTACCTGGACACTTGACCAAGCTACACGATGGAATCTCCAATTGCAGCGTAGTACTGTTCATACCTTGCCCAGCCTGTTGACCATGACAGCGCCAGCCTGTGGCTCTGACGGTGGCACAGGCGCATTTGTCCAGGACGGCCCGATCGGCACGTCTGTGCAAAGAGGGAAAGCTTGGCTAAAGCTTAGCCGTCTCATCTCGGTCTCTCTCTTCTGGCACAGACGGCCCTCCGTTCGACCGCGTCCCTATGCCGCTTGAACCCTGGAAAGGCATTGCCAGCATTTTCCTACTATGATTGGTATGGCTCGTTCTAGACTGCTTCGGTTCGAACCAGATGAGAGTTTTTACCGTCCCAGCGGCCAGATATCCAGCACGTCCATGACTCAGCCCTGTCGGTGGAGCCGGTGCGGTCGCACGGAGCGTGATTACGTATGTTCGCAAGGCGCATGCCAGATGCACCGACTATCCATGCTCTGCTACGTGCCATGATAAGCGGGCATCTTGCTGGACCGTGACGATCCCGGTCAGTGGCCTCTGGCCTGGCTCTCCGGATCACAGCCTCCATCGCTCACTCATGACTGGAGAGCTCGAGGACCAGACTGCTCTGCTTTCCTATGGCTACACTGCTGGGGAAACGATGTGCAAGGCCTGGTGGGCCTCGACGGGCAGTGGCACAGTCTCTCCACCATCATTCAACGGCTGAAGTCCGATGCACGCTATCGGGCGTAATAATCAGAGCCAGTCGCTCACTCAGCTGCGCTGAGATCCCCGCACGCCCTGCTGGGCCAGTGGCTTGCTACCCGGGTGCAGCGCCTGGCTAGCACGCTGGTAAGACATAGTGACCGCCCAGTCCTTTCTTCCTGTTCGCGCACTGCAGCCAGTCACTGGTCAGATCCGTCGGTCTGCCTCAGGGGCCGGGAGCTGGGGCGCTTCCTGATACATAAACTGCGCTGGCCTCGCTTTGTCCTCTCTCCTTTATCAGTCCGTCTCGCGCTCGCTGTCTACTTGGAACATCCAGCTGTCAGCCCACAGCACGGCACACCGACCATCAAAGTCCTCATCGATCAATTCTCCCGCAAAGGCTAAAAGGAAAAGAAAATGTTCGACAACGGCATCTTCGGCTGGTTCAAGTCCTCCAAGGAGGAGCGAGCCCCCGAGCGCAAGTGGGATCCCAAGACCGTGACCATGGAGCAGCCCACCAGCCCGCCCGCCCCGTCGACCGAGCACGTCGTCACCGAGCAGCCTGTACGCAACCTTTTTTTTTTACCTTCTTGGAATATATCAAATCTGCGCGGAGTATGATAGATGCTGACGATGTCGCAGAAGTCGCAGGAAGAGATGAACTTGCATCTGCGCGGCGGTGGCAAGGGAGACGTCTGCTGTGGAGTGTAAGCCCTCCTCACCCTTCTACATGTTGGTCTTTTAACCGCAGCTGACGGATTTTTTTTGATAAACAGCTGCACCGGCATTCTCTGCTTCGAGTGCTGCGAGGAGTGCTGCTAGACGCTTAGGTCACGATGCAGTCCGGATACCCATCTATCTATCTGTCTGTCTGTCGGATATAGGCACCTGAAGTGCCTATAATATCTATCTACCTATCTACCCATGTCGATCTATGTCTCTCCATCTATCTCCACGATCTTCACGAAAGCATGCATACCCAATCTACCCTAACGTTACTGCCAAATACCTGCCTATGTATGTATGTACTGTACCATCTATACCGTCTACGAATACCACGTCTGTTTCTGCCTACGAGTAGGACGGTGGAATGCATACCGTTGGCATCATACACGTAGTATAGGTAATTGAAAGAAAGAAAGAAAAGCAGGGGTAGCAACGTTGAGCAGACAGTATCAATCAGTATCCGAACTCGCGGAACCCCGGCGCTTTATTATTATCCAAAGCAGACCGGACCGGTCGTTTGTATGTACTGTACAGCAGTAGTACACTGTGCGCCGTATACAGGTAGGGTTCTGCTAGAGTCACAATATTAATCGATGACAATAATGAATAATGATAATGTATCTATATAGTTATAGGTATACAGATAGATATATATATATATATGGAGCGCTCGCTCTCTTCCACACACGCACAGTAAGTAAGCGGAAGCTGGAAAAAAAGATCCATGGTCCCGACGAGGGTCGAACTCGCGACCTTGGCGTTATTAGCACCACCTGTTTCGGTCTGTTTTAGTCATCTGAAGTTCGAACTATTTTTTTTGGTGCGGGTGCGGGAGCATGGAAAGGAAAAGTAGGCGGGGAGGGGATACATACGCTCTAACCGACTGAGCTACGGGACCTGATTTGTGCTGAGTTTAGAGGTGGGGATTGAGGGTTGAGGTGTGCCGTATGTGTATATATGTGTGCGCTATCTTTTATCTGCGATCGAGGATGTAATTCTACGCGGTACTTACTGTGTTTTTTTTTTAAAAAAAATCCATGTGGCCTTCTGTATGATTGGGGTTGGGATCGGGATTGTTTAATCGGGAATAATGGATTGGGGGGGCGGGGTGGGTGTGATT
>JGI26058J51888_1000743_pt1 | contig 13911 bp, 13 predicted proteins | sample HigsolmetaSP110D_FD_51888 | JGI IMG/M metagenome (IMG submission 51888) | reverse complement strand
CCGTCCAACGGCCGTATCCAAAAAAAAAAAACAAGCCTTTGATGGCCACGGGATACCAATGGTTCGGTCTCTTCCTTTGGAAAGGGAGACGATTCAATCGGGTTACTATACACGAATTAGCATAGACGGCGCTTTGTGGTTCGTCATCCGCTGCCTAATAGAAGGAAAAGGTTAGGATTTTGCAAATACCGACATTTCAGCATCGCCCCCAGTCCAGTCCCCCAGAGTAAAAGGATGATTCTCATATATCCCCTCCATCTCAAAGGCTGGTAGAGGTAATACCACTGACCCGGCTTTGGGTCAATCTTGCGGGACCTAGGCGTAATTTCCAGCCTGATGATATCGGACGATTTATTGTACGAAACAGTGGCCCTTGTGCGGGAGATTAGGTTGCGGCGTAGACGTATGTGAATGTTACAACAAGCGATGCGCACGATCCGAGCGAGTCTATCGAGGGACCAGACAAAAACAACGGGCCAGAGGTAGGTATCGTATTTTCCGCTGAAAATTGAGGTGTGGCTGTGATGTTTTATTAGCATCCAGCAGTCATAGAAGGGAGGGGGGCGGGGAATAACTGAAATGGGGAACATGGAAACGCAAACGTACACGAACAATCCCACTATCATGACAGCCGAAAATGAGATGTGCATAAAGAGGAAGAATTCATAATAGTTCTTTCGAAGATATATGGATGAGAAGGACAGAAGAAGGCTAATGCATACAGTCGCCTGACATGGTAATCAGTGACATATTCTCCATCTCCAAACAAGACTCGGCCTATTTTCCGTTGCAGAAGTTTCGAGTAGGAAGAAGCAGACGTACAGCCATACCCATCTGCCACCACCGCCAACGTAAATATAGCCAATAATTATTTTCTTTCGAAGTTCATCAGAGTTCTGTCTCTCCGCGCACTATCGACTCATAACCTGTCCAAAGTTACTGTTCACGACAAGAACTGTATACCCGATGGAATGAACGATGGCCTGTATGGTCACAACCCGCGCAATCGTCCGGTGGAACTGGTTGAAGGTCGGAAACTTCCAACCCGTAGCCCAAATGAAAGGGTTGTTCCGTCCGCCAAACAACCATAAGAGGCAAAGGTTCGCGTATGCCATGATACCTGTCTTATCCGAGAGATAACGGCACAATTGCTCCGATGTATCATTCCAACTGGGGATACGTGAGCGGACGCCATAACTTAACAAAGGTTCAGCGTAGCTCACTAAAGATTGCCCTCGAAAATGTCATAGCTCACAGACATAAAAACCAAACTGAGAACATAGTACAAAATTATAGGCACTGCTTCCATGCGTGTTGGAATTGTGCAATAGTAAAACAGCCGCTGATGATGAGATCCAAAGGCGGCAGGAATGATCAAATTTGTCCTCGTCCAATGACAAACTGTCTTGAACGGGGTCAAGAAGCCAGTAGATAACAGTAAATACCTCGAATTATCCCCGGAATCTTGTTCTTGACGGCTGAGGCGGGAATGAAATAGGTGTGTTAGCAGATTGTGTAGGGTACCGATCAGCAATACACCACCCCAGAACCAATACGCGGCAGCACTGGATGATACAGGTCAGGATTAGTATCACAGCAACCCAGAGAAAGTACACGAACCCATATGCGCGATGCATCCGTGATGCGAGGGACCAGGCCGCCTAGCAATACTATTAGCCAGTTGCATTCCACTGCAGATACATACAGCAAAGTGCAACAAACATTCGTCCTGAAAGACGCACCAAAGTACGCCTTCGATATCAACACACTGGCATTCAATTCCACAGCCTTCGGAACCTCCAAAGACTCGACAACCCTCAACCCGCTGATGAATTCATCCGTAAGTTGAGGCTCAATCTCCGCGTACGGCGTGCGGGCAAGTTCCCCCCGACATGGTTCATCGATATGCTTCAAGCCTGGCGCGACCTCCTGCGGGGAGCAGTAGACCTTCACCGCTGCACAGATGGACCACGTCCGCAGGGTATTCGTGCACGAGTCGGCAAGGAACGACTGGCAGTGGGAGCCCGTGAACGAGAGGTGCGAGTACGCTTCGAAAATGGCCTCGACGCATCGTTCCTCATCTAAAACCTCGTCTGCTGATGCGAACAGGGTACCACATATCAAGGTCAGGAAGATGAGACGTCGGAATAACATCTCCGAGGGACAGAGACAATCGTACGAGAGCAGCTTTCGCCAAAGCTACCATGGTGATCTCCTGCTGCCCATGAGGTGAGAGATGGGATGCATCGGGAATTTCTCGGGCCAAAAGGGATCGAATTTCAAAGAAGAGAACGAGATGCGATAATCTTTCTTATCGATCCACGCCTTACGCTGAAATGATGGTGAGGCAGTTTCGCCAGCTCACAGATCGGAGCAGCATCGGGGGGTTCTTTTCTCCTTTGGGTATCACGTCTATCTGCTGGTCTGCCAGGCCCACAGGTTTCGCCGGCCTCTGCCCTGATTCGCCCGTCGCGCCGGATGGTGCAGCTCGAATACGAGAATTACTGGCGGGCCAAGCACGACCAGCTGGCTTTGACAGCGCACTAGCAGCATCAGATAACTCTATCTCCTATCTGATAAAATCAGCCCCGGCCGGACACGGAGGAACATGGTTGTCTCAAGAACTTCTCAAGTCGACATTTCTGAAGCACTCTCAGTGAACACAAACTAGCAATACACAGCAAGAAAATTATGGTCTATTCAACAGTGATAATCCTGACCGGCCCATAGTACTAATACAGTGTGTATGTAGAGTACAAGTTCCCGTCTGCGACATGAAACTTCAAAGCGACAGATTTAGTCGGTTTTCATCACTCAGCGGAATCTGTACAGCCATGTGAGATGGAAACAATATTACCAAAATATGTAGTTAATGCAAGAATAAAAAAAAGCTGTACTTTCCGGATGTGCGGACAAAATGCGAATGGTCAAGGACTAGCGGCCCTTTGAACCCTAACGACTCCCGAACACCAGGGTATTGGGTATATGAATAATAGCAATAAATGGCTAAACCGACATCGAGACATCGATGTCTGGGGAAACAAATATCGCTTGGAGATAAGCAATATGAAACATATGGCAAGTGATTGCGATGATCAGTCATAATCGAGAGAGTTAGCCGCCCATCAGGGCTTTCCACTTCTCGCGCTCAGCAAGAATTTCTGCCTGAAGCTTGCGAGTTTGACGGATCGCCTCGTCCCTAAGACGCAAAAGTCAGCAAAAAAGATGTTCCAAGAGCAGAGGGGGAAATGTGCTTCTGAGAAAGATAGTAGTACCTGTCGGACTGCAGCTCTGCCACCTCGATCTGAGCCTTATTCATCCGTCCAACCACTTCCTCCATCTCCAGGTCAGCATCGCGGAGAGCCTTTTCAAGCTCCTTCACCCTCATCTCGAGGTTTGAGATCTGAACTGCCTGGTTCAGAGGAACACCTTCTCCACTCGTGGTCCAGTCAAGCCGTGGAGATCGACTCCCGGAGAACGGAGACTTCGGTGGTCTAGGCAGCAGGGGGCTCCTCATTCCACTTTTCGCACGCAGCAACAGCGCGTTGTGGCTTTCCTTGAGAGCACGAATCTCCTCCTCGTGCTTCGCCATTTCTTCCTCGGAGCGCTGCTGTGCCAGCATCAAAGTGTCTTCCAGCTTCTTGAGCTTATTCTGCAGGTCGTTGATCCGAGCGGCGGACAGCTGCTGTTCCCGCTCACCTTTGCTAATAGCCTCAGCCAGGCGAGTACGCAAGGAGCTGTTCGTTTCCAGCTGTTGTCGAACCTGGTTAGCCAAGGCTTCGGTCCGTTCGGTAGATTCTCTGAGTTGATCTGCAAGTTTTTGCTCCTCCTCCAGGGAGCCGGATATAGTAGCCTCGGCGTATTCTCTGTCAGCTTGCAATTGCTGATACGCAGCTTCCAAGGATGAAGAAGTCGCTTGAACGTCTGCAAGGCCTTCCCGGGTGGCCACAAGGTGCTCTGGAACGTCTATATCGTGCTCCTGCAGCAGCATCCGTAGAGTGCTTGTCTCCTGCTCTGCACGGTCGAGATCCATCTTCAGACCAGCGAGATTCTTCTCGCACTGCCACTTTTGCAGCAGAGCTTCATCTGCCCGCTGCCTCAGAATGTTAACCTCCTCCCGCAAGTTACGAACCTCTCTTTCGTATCCTAGCCTGCGGGGGGTTCCGGGTTCCAGAGCCCGCTCCAGTTCGAGCTCCAGCATCCTGATGCGTTTCTCACTTTCTCGGGTTTGATAAGCCTGGCGTTCGAGCAGACTTTTCAAAGCATGATGCAGAGCATCACGTTGGGCTTCCACATCCTTCAACCTATCAGCCAGTGTCTCGCGAGATTCACGGTGAGATTCACGGTCTCTGGCGGATACTGAATTCGACCGGGAAAGAGAGCCGGAACGCGAGGTATTTGATCTCATCGGCATCCGAGCAAGCGAATTCGACCTTGAAAGACCAACGAGTGAAGTCCTTCGGATCATGCTCCTATCCTCTTCTGCTATGGCTGGGTTGAACCTGGATTGTTGTTGCTGTGCCAAGGTAGCATTCTCCAGCTTCAGTGTCTCGATTTCTTGTCGCAGTCGAGCAATCTCCTGATCCGCCTCCAATGACACGGGACCTGAAGACCCAAGGCGTGCCTGCAGGTGCGGGATTACTTCGTCCCGAAGACGGTCACGTTCGTTTCGATGCTGCTCCAACTCGACCCTCATGGCAGTGAGAAGATCCTCAAAGTTGTCTTTAACTTGTCTTTCTTCGGCCAGTTTTCTGCGAGTATCTTCCAGCGCCATCTCGAGCTCTTTGGTTTTGGAAGCTAGGTTCGATGCCTCAACTCTCTCGCGACGCAGCTGAAGGAAGTTAACGCAAGAACGCCACAACCCCGAATCATTACAGTACTCACCTGCTGAACTTGATTTTCGAGAATCTGGACGTGAGACTCGAACGCCGCTCGACGTGATCTCTCTTCCTGCCATTTCTGCGAGAGCTCTAGTTTCAGCTGTGCTCGTTCTTGTTCCGCTTGCCTTTTTATCTTTTCAATGTCCTCGCTTCGACCGCTGCTCTCCGCTCCATACCTGATTGAGACGGTCCCCGAGTCCGAGAAGTAGTCGCTGGTACGTCGGTTTGCCTCGGAGGAACCCAACTCGGATTGTAGCCTCTCTACAAGGTCTTCCAGCTCCATCTCACGTCGGATTGAGCCGGCCAACTCCGTGCTTATGTCTCGAAGCTCATTCTCGAGTTGCACGACCTTCGAGGCAAGGTCAGGGGCAGCGGTAGATGGCCCACTAATTGATCCCATCGTGGAAGGTACTGATACACCGTTTGCCTTGGGCATATCTATATCTGAGGGTATCATGGGAGACGCGAACGGCGAACGGCCGTTATCAGATATTTCGGTGCTTGATGACTCTGCCCCTGGAGAACTTGTCGTTTTCCACCCGAAGAACGACGTAATCTTGTTTCCAGGAGTTTTCGGCGGTTGCTTCAGATCGGCTGAGCTGCGCATGTTTCGCGAGCCAGAATCGACACGTATCGGGGGCGGTCGTTTCGACGGAGGGTGTAATGCCATGGTATCAGAACGTTTGTGGAGGGGAGGCGGAGGAGGGCTCAGGACTGGTATGACGGGTTCGCTCGAGAGACGTGAATGGAATGGCGTCCCATTCGCAAAACGGTAGCGTTCCTCTTCACCCTCGAGGACCAAGAACGAGTCTCTCGACGCGTCTATGGGAAACGGACTACGGCGGGGTGACCGGCCTCGAGGATATCTTTTGAGCGGAGGCCAGGGTGATCAGTCTCAGAGTACCAGTGAGGTCTGAAGGTGGATCATATCGGGCGAGAAGAAGGGAAGATGGCTGCCCTGCTGTCATACCTATCAAGGTCTCTGGGTACAAAGGGTAGAGACTCGTGAGACTCGTCCACGGACGGGAGATATCCCAGAGCGGGAGCAGGGGCGGCCCGCGTGGAGGCTGACAGCTCCCGGGGCCCGGGTCGGTCTGGAGACGCGGAGGACGAATTGAGTTCCGACTCGAGTCCTGGGACTACTGGGGAAGCATCTTCAGGTAACGGTTTCCTGCGGACTGGGGGAGGACCTGAACCGGATGGCGGGCGAGGGAACTTGGAGGCCAAGGCCTCGATGGTTTGAGGACTGTGGGAGTCCGACGGCAGGTCCTGCGGAGGGAAGAAGGAGGAGGCGCCAGGAGCAGCGCTTGGCGGCAGGATACCACCCTCCATCACAACAGGGTTTATTCCAGCGTCAATACTTTAGGTAGCTATCGATCGTCCTCATGTCCTCGAGCCACGGGCGAGTCACGGGCGCCCCGGACCAGCGATAAAGACAAAAAAAGGAGAAGGAGAGGATTGGCGAAGCCGTATCCGTGACGGCTGGTCCAGACACCTGCAGGCTAGGAATGCTTGGTTCGTTGGAGGCCGCACGGTGGGGACCGGGGCGCGCAAGCGGCGTGGAAAGATGGAGAACGGCTGGACAGAACGACGAGATAGGCCCTGATCGACAACGTCACTAGACCGAAACTGCAGCATGGTCCGCACAGCGCAGATGCAGCAGCAAGCTCGCAGCAGGAAGACCTGGGAGTTGTAGCACGACAGAACAGGGGAAAGGTCCTCGTCCTGCGTCGGGGGGAACGTGAAGGCGGCGCACCTGAGACCGGCCGGACGGCCATCATGATCCAGGATTGGCCGTGGACGGACGACGCGGTCTCGACCTGCGACACAAAGAGCAAAGCGTCCAGAGAGTCCAGAGTCAGGGGTTCCTGGCCATGGTGAAGCTGTTCCTGGCGTGGTCTGCTTAGCGCCGCCTGACGGCTTGGCATGAACCCGTGCGGATCGCTAGCGCGGGTAAGACGGTCTTACTCGTGGCCGCTCCACGACATCAGAGCCTCAGGAACCCTCGTATCCTGCGCTCCCGAGTGCTGTGTTGTAGGATAAGGTTGTCTGCATCAAGCCGGCGGTAAGACAGAATCGACAGAGTGGCTGGGCTGGAGCACAACGGCCAGGACGGTTCCGCGTCAGAGCATCGCACACGGCGTCTTCAGGGACTCAAAAGAATGTCGGGGCAGAAAAAAGACCAGGATATCCATTAAGATCACCGTTTCGTGCATGACTACTCTACGGTCAAGGTTTGGCTTCGAGCCTAACCGGACAGAGAGATAAATCATCTCCCGCCTGCGCGCTGGAGAAAGTTCCATCACAATACTCGAGATGATAGTCAGGATGCGGCCTGTGATCTCCATGTTACTCTCAATGGGCACACAGCGTCAAGATGCGATCTTTGCGCGATCTGGGGATTTGTATATCACACTCCATACATACCAACTGGATCGTGATAAGAGATCATGGTACGGAGCACGGCTACGCTCTCTGCATGGGGAACGCGGAGAAGGGAGAGCCGGTCGATACTAAGCGCTGGACGGCATCCTTACTGCACATCATCTCCTCGGTTTGGCTGTGAACCTATGAGAGCTGAGAATGCCACTCTGATCGTATGGGATCGACGGTCATCAACCAGATGGTTTGCAGGCGTGGACGGCGGTTGCCTCTTAGACGGCATGGTACGTGCGCGCCAGAGTCGGATGATGCGGTGGAGACGGGCTGGAGAACTCGAGACGGTGATCAACAACGGCATCCCGTGGCAGATCGCGCAATGTGCGATGACCTGCCCTATCAGGGATAGAGACGAGTAGTGTACCATCCAACCACTGCAATGATATCAGCATGCAGCCTTCATGCAAAGTTCTCGCTGCAGAAAGGAGATTTGGTGAGCCTTCATCCGCTCAAGATCATTGGACACCTGCATCCAGAAAGCGCTTTTTATGGGCGGCAAGAGCATGCAACCCTCGTGCTACAACCCCACCTCGAAATCTTCAGCCAAGAAGCGGTCCTCCTTGAACATGTCAAGATCACTGAAATGGAATTCTCGTTATGGAACCCCTGATGGGTCGCACCAGACCGCGCCGAAATGTGTACTGCATATTTTATAGATCCAATCCAGCTCAACAAACCATCCCAGCACATCAAACAAACACATAAGCTGATGCAAAAGCAGACGATCTCCAGCGGCAAATATGTCATTGTCTACGTATTGTTGAAGTCCAGAGTACCCATATATAAGATCCCTCGCAACAGGTACGGGACCTATGTGAGGTAGTCATGCGTCAAGTAGCTTTGCAGGAGCTGCAAAGAAAACTGGAAGGGGGATTATTTATTATTCCCCGTGAGTTAATTTACTTCGTTTTTGAACTTTGAAGTGGGTTTCGGACAGTAGCACTATTCACATTCTCTCTTCCCCTATCTTAACTCCAATGATAATAAATGCGGGTTGTTTCTTACCCCCTTTGATGGAAGGAGATCCAAGAAAAGAAGCATGTAGTTACGGACGGATTAGGTGGCAGGCACCTAGATACCTAGGTACGCGCAAATAATACCAAGGCGATGATAGTGGATACATCAATCCAATTGCTATTAATAGGATTGAGAAACAAACTAGGCAGCTGCCCATTTACCATTGCAGACTAGTATCGTCTCCACAAGACATTGTGGATAAGAACAAGATAGGAAATAGACACAGCTAGATATCTTACTGTGTAGTCCATAGGACCCTTATAACTTCTTGCCTAATTGACTAACCTGTTGGGCCCTTGTTTTGTTTCCATTGGCATCTCTGTCTTATACAGTAAAAAGCCAGGATCCTAGCGAATCTAAAAAGTAGTCTTCATATACATACAGAACATTGCCTTGCTAGGGCCTAGCGACAAGACTCTCTGTTAGAGGGATGCTTTATTTTGGACAGCCTAGGAGCTTTACTGTAATTATATAGAAGTATAGTTACCTTGTATTCATTTAAAGTTATCATGCAGATGGTTGTCAACACTGATTTTCAAAGTCAGCCAGGACTGAATATCTAAGACAGACTGTAAATATACTTCCTAGCCTTGGCTGTGGAAAATCTATTTGGTCTCTGTAGGTAAAAGTGGAATGCGGCAGATGTACTGCGTAATAGATTTTAAAATGTTCACTGCTACCTAACTTCAGTAATCTCAGCTGTAGACACAGACCCTGCCCAGAACTGGATAGTCAAGCTCCCACCATCTTTGTTGCTGTCAGATCCTTTTTTTCGTTTCTTATGGTCCCAAGAGCTTGCATAGAAGTTGGAACCGCCGTCAGCAGAGCAGAGTCCCTGTTCAGCACTATCTGTCGGACATAACAAAGTACAGTACCTGAATACTAAGTACCTCAAAGGTAAATAATATACAGTTCCTAAAGGCACATATCGTACAACCGACACATCCTTATAGGGATGCCCCGATTAGATAACACCTAACCCTCGAATCTTACGTACCTGCCCCAGTATTCAGATCATCTGATCTGAGATCAAATGCCGATAACAGACCAGCGATAAGCTCTTGGCAGACACCCAGACAAGACTATCGACTCGGCGGTTAGGTCATCACCTCGTGATCGTGCGGGGTGGAATGCCCCTCATCGTTAGTTCACCTTTACCTTATCAGTTGCACAAGTCAGCGGTCTGTTCTTATTGCTAACTTCCGATGCTGGCAACAGCAATCGGCGTATAGGGCGCAAGGACAAGAAATTAGTCTGGGGCCGGAAGGTGTCATTGGCCTCGAAGATCTCTTTGAATTTCCTTTTGTGGAATTTCTATCAGTTGGAGAAAGATACTAAGTAATACCCAGGTATATGCATTACTCGTCTTTCGCAGACAACTTTTTGGAGGGCTGGATTCGGTTCGGATCGATTTAATTTTCAATCTGCAACTCATCAGTATCCAGGATTCCATGGGGGAAAACCAGAGAAGAATATAACAGCTTACTTGTTACTGTTCTCTACTGGTTTTACAAAAGCAGTTGCGAACATGTGGTTGATCGCGATCGTAGCCACTATCTTCGCGGCAGCGGTCCTGATCAAGCGACTCCGTTCCCCTCTTGCAAAGATCCCCGGCCCTCCCATGACGCGCATCACTTCCATATGGCTGAAGTTGCACGAGTTTTCGGCCAACCGTCGACTTTTCGTCCACCAGCTTCACAAGAAATATGGGCCAATTGTCCGACTGAGTCCCAATGAGGTCTCATTCACGAGCCCCGAGGCCGTGAAGGAGATTTATGCCTCGGGAGGGAGCGGATACGATAAGACTGAATTCTATGATCTGTTCAGACAGTTTGGGCAGCGGCAAGTTATTATGTTACAGTCAATGTGTTTGTCTATTTGCAGACTCTCTGACGAAAGCTCCATTGCCAGGACAATGTTCTCGACTCTGCCTAAGAAAGACGTCAGTATTTCTCTGGATTGTAACATGATCTGTTCTAAGTATAATCCAGCATAGCCAGAGAAAACGATGCTTCGCGGATCGGTACGCAATGACCAATATCATGCGCGAGAAGCCTCTGGAGCGAATTCGTAGGAATGCTCGTGCGTTTGTTGAGAAGTGCCTGGAGAGCGGTGGAAAGAGTGTGGATGTCTATGTATATTCTCAACCCCCTCAGTTTTTTCGTCTCCCAGATATGCTAACAGATACTTCTGTAGGTCCTCCTCCATTGCTACGCCCTGGACTGCGTCACTCATTTCATGTTCAGCCCCGGAGGCACTCACTCCCTTACTGATCCGAATGACTTCGAACTCATGCAAGAGCTGTCTTATCACAACAGTCTTCAAAGTATGCAGCTGCCCTTTAGCTTGCCTTTACCTTACCAGACGCCACGGCTGACCACCTACTAAGAGAACCTGCTGCTATACTACCTGCCCGCACTGGCACCATTTCTTCCCAATTTCCTTCTGCCACGACGAGCTCCAAAAGCCAACAAATATGTGCTGGACATGGTCGACCGGGGCAACCATGCAGACGAGCATACCCTCGTCAAGAGACTTCTGAGCAAAGAGTCCGAGCTCAGCAGGATGGAAGCCGCGGCAGAATGTAAAGATCACATGGCTGCAGGCATTGACACAACGGGAGACGGCCTATGTTTTCTCATGTGGGAGCTCTCTCAACCCCACAACTACGCTATACAGGAGCGACTGCATAAAGAACTGAACCAAGCAGCTCCCGACGTTCCTCTCAACGATCTGCCGTATCTGGACGCCGTCATCAAAGAGGCGCTCAGGTTGGCTCCACCGATCCCGATGTCTTTCCCGCGATACGTCCCGTCTGGCGGCTGGAGCATCGGTGGGTACTACATCCCGGAGGGAACAATCGTCAGCTGTCAGCCGTACTCGGTTCACAGGCTGAACGAAAATGTATTTCCGCATCCCGATGCATTCTGGCCCGAGCGATGGCTGGAGCCGGAAGGCATGAATGAGCGGAACAGGCTCTTCTTTGCGTTTTTAACCGGTGCACGCGGCTGTACGGGCAAGAAGTAAGTCCAACCTAAAATATTCTATTCATCTAACTGCGCTTTGTTCCGCAGAGAATGATAACTGATATGTGTTATAGCCTCGCCTTGATCGAAATGAAGATCCTCCTCCGGGAAGTCTACTCTCGATTCAGGACGCGGGTCGCCCCGGACATGGTGGGATGCATGGATATAGATGATCAGATCATATCTTCGCGACCGAAGGACCAGACATGCAAGCTTATATTTACTCCGGTTGAGGCGTGAGAGACTTGACTCAAGCCAGCTTGTATTAGATCAGTGACTGTAGGAGGTTCTAGTCCAGAGGAAAAGGTAGCAAAGGGGTAATTTCGGTTATTAAAATCAGCCTATACTAATGATCCATTCTATCTCTGAGGATGATTCAGAAGAGAAAGCTACCTACATGAGCCAATTGCGGGAACCATGGAATGGCGTTGAATGAGGCGGTCATAGACCATTCATCTACCGCCGTCTGCATATGTCCGCTGCAGAGTCTTATATGCCTGAACCCGTTGTCTCGTTCAGTTCTGTCAAAGAGATGTACCGCTTCCTTTATTAGGACTGTTCCGGGATCCTGGGTCCCAGTGGGACTATGTTCCTATCACGTTAGATCGAATCGATATTTCTATTGGTTCCGAAGTCCCCGAGTTGATATTCGCTGTATTGTTTATTTTTCAAATGGGCAGCAGTATGATAACACCGACTATGGAATATGACTTTTACTCAACAGCAAAATAATAGTCTAATTCCCAAATGGACCAGGAATCCCCGGCCCCATGATCAGTTCTCTCCTTACCTGACAGTACCAAAAATTCTCCGCGAGAAATTTTTGAGTAGAAAGGCAACGTTACCAGTTTCTCTTGCAGGTTTTCAGCCTTATATACTCCAATAGAAATTGAGTTGACATGTGCAGGAACTTTGAATCGACTTTTTCAGAGATTTATAGACCTATAATATAATACTTGCAGCCTCGTCTCCAGTTTAGTAGTTGCCTTGACATTATTATTCCAGGTCCTATAGTACCACAATAACATTATTAGCCGAAAATATATTTTTCATAAAAAAAAGTAAACCAAACACAATATAACATACATATATTAATTATTCTAGACATTACTATTAAGCTGCAATTTCTGGAAGGCTGGTCTTTGCTGCGCATGGTTCTGTCAGTCTGGGGTGTAGCAGGTAGCGAATTATACGGTATACTACAATACATTAGGTACATGATAGACCCTACTAAACTCTAGCAGAAGACCACTCAGGACATGGACCAAACAGTTTTTACACATAGGAACAGCGTGCTTTCTGACACAGCTGCGATGTGCAATTCATCTAAGAGATATAGGTAAGGAGTGTTCAGACATATTGAAGTCAAAGACGTCAAAATATGACAACTGGCTCCGAAAGGAAGCCGTGTCTTTGGTATCTCTTTGCTTCAGAAGTTGTCCTGAACTTACACAGATTAAATTGCTGAAGTGGCATCACGCACTTCCGAGACAGGATGGGCCCTTCAGGAAAAGAGCGCATAGGCATTGTTGGTGCATAGAGAGAGTTGAGGGCCCAACAACCGTGACAAGTTCATGGGAGACGGCAATTGACACAGGGAAACAGTCGCCGACTCCATTCCACCTCATAATTAACTAGTTGAAATGACTTGGTGAGTCCAACTGAATTCATCGATGTCAAAGCCCGGGAGCTGACTGTTCCAAAGTATGCAGCATACCGTTGAACGAGGTGGTCTTAGACAACTCATTGACCACTACCCGCATAGGTCCGCTGCAGGGTCTCATATGCCCGGATCCGTGAGTCTCATTCAGCTCTGTCAAGGATTATACCAGGTCCTTCATTAAGGCTGTTTGAATATCTCGGATGGCAGTGAAACCTGTGATAAAGGTTAAGGGATTGGCGAAACCTTCTCAGGCATTTCAAAGGATAGGATTACATATAGATCATGCCCTATAGTCTTCTAGAATGCTTCTAGTCCTCAACACTCTTTCATCCCTTTGTTCTAGGCTGGTAGTACAATAGTAATCGCTTTGTTGTTCCTGAAGTCCCTGAGTTTATACGTGCTGTATAATTCTTCACATACTCAATACAATCAAATCCAGCCGGTCACAGAGCTCTAGAATATTCGACCTGTTTCTTGCAATATAAAGGCCCAACTTTTGCAAGTCATCATGCATAAATGTACTGCATTTTCTACAATCAAGTTAGCAAGGCCAAGCAGGACCCGACACACTCGGATTTTCAGGGACAGGTGGCTTACGTCACGCTGGTCATGTCATCCCATGTGATGAAATATGATTATGATATTGGTATGGTTGTGGGTGTGACGGCGCGGGTGGACTGACAGGCGGAAGGTGGTGAAGTAGGCGGCAGAGTTCTGCCACACTAATTTGCCCATATCTTGAACTCCTATCATGCCTATAACGTAATCCACCACCGAGCTGGTCACACCACCGAGCTGGTCAGTCCTCGGCCAAGAGTTGCAGCCCAACGCGACCGAAAATCTTGAAGATTATTGCAACAAAATCTATTATATTTTCCTATATAAA
>JGI26058J51888_1000737_pt1 | contig 14078 bp, 13 predicted proteins | sample HigsolmetaSP110D_FD_51888 | JGI IMG/M metagenome (IMG submission 51888) | reverse complement strand
AGATAATATCAACAAAAACAACATTATTCTTCAGTGTCCTCGAGGTAAAAAAAAAAAAGAAGAATATTACTATTATATTATAGAACTTGGGGTCGAATAGACATGGTGTTCGACGAGCAGCGATCGGGCCGCAAACACAGCAGAGCGACAACAGGAAGAATCTGAGAAGAGGCTGCGATCTGGGAACTGTACCACATATAGCTGAACGCCCGAGAGTCCGTCGTGCAAGGGGCCGCTGGCCAACGGAAGAGTTTCACAGCGCTCAATGTTCTGTCGCTCAAGCGTCGGTGTAGTATTCCCCATTTGCTCTCTCAACGCCATGTCATTCAGCTCACCAAATGAAAACTCGAAGAGACATATGCCCTGCTCACCCGAGATAGTCATTACTCCTTGAAACCAATGTGCATTGTGGGAAGACAGACTCGCCCGAGGTAACACTGAAGTCAGCCGCTTTAGCTGAGGTGCTGAGGTCCGTCTACTTTCACCTGGGTATGCTGAAGACTACTAGTTGCGAAACACTCTTAAAATAGACTCTAACAGACTTTGGTCAAGGCTTCCCCCAGATCTGGGGCCTTCATGCAGGAAGCGGGCGGAAAGGCCGTAAATCCAGGCCCCATGATACCATAGGCAGATGTACGCAGTCTGCTCAGATATATCCCCGCGGGCACGACTCCATTTATTTTGAAGTATTGAATTGATTGGTTGATCTTGTACTCTTCCGTGCGGCGCAGACTCCGAATCGAACAAGGCGGCTATAGATTGACCACTGCATCCGCGTGCCGAACAAATCAATTCCAACCGTCTTTGCACGCGGTACAGGGGACGTCCCTTATCGGATGCCGCGCCAGGCGTGTGGCGACCGGGACATTCACTCGAGCGCTCCTGGCCACTATGGTCCCTCCGCACTCTCTACACGTTACACAGTGTTAGCTCGCGATCCGGCGCTTAGCAATATGACCGCTGTCCGCGTCATGTCGGCAGCCAGAATTCTGATCGACAGGGCAGGTTGAACGCAGATCACGACACCCTACCCAGCGGCTCAGCTGTCTTTTAAGTGCGTTTGTTCTGCTGTGTTGAGTCAACCTTAAGGGAGCGCCAAATCCAGCTCCCCTGATAATCCTTCATGTCGCTCGATCAACCCGCAACATGCTTGATCCATAGTCACTCCTGTACTGTACAGTAGGTCCTTTCACTTGGATGCTGGTTTCCAGGCTTCAATTCCAGGCTGTTTTTGGCCTTCCTTCCTGTACTCATATCAGTTATTCTTTGCATTCAGCCTCTACTCCACCAATGCATGCCTACTGCTGGCGGTGCCCTCATTCACGTCTCTGGATCTTTGTCATTTCCCCCATTCTCGGCCTTCTCTTGCTCCACCATCTACTGAAACCCCACATCCGTGCACGTTCGCCGCGTTTGGATGGGGAGACACAGACCATGCTTGGCCACAATGATAGTGGCCCGTCTAGCTGCCACCAGCTCCATGGCATGGACGATGTCCTAGTCATCATGAAAACTGGCGTTACCGAGGCGCTGGAAAAAGTCCCTGTGCATCTTCAGACCACTCTCCGCTGTGTACCGCACTATGCCATCTTCTCAGACTTTGAAGAACAGATTTCCGGGGTCCGTACTCACGATGTCTTACGCAATGTCAGTCATGAAATCAAACAGACAAATCCAGATTTTGGAATCTATAACCGCGTGCGCATGTATGGAAGGAAAGGGCTCCAAGAAAGTGATTTGGTGAAAGATGTGAACGGCCCTTCTGGAAAGCTCAAAAATCCAGGATGGAAGCTAGATAAATGGAAATTCCTGCCGATGATCGATGAAGCTCTTCAGATACGACCTGATGCCAAATGGTATTACTTCATGGAGGCAGACACGTACCCGTTTTGGCCGAATTTGATGGCGTGGCTTGAACAATTTGATCCGGAAAAGCCGCTCTATATCGGCTCGCAGATGCAGATAGGAGACGTAGTATTCGCTTACGGTGGCTCTGGAATCATCCTCTCCAACCCGGCGATGCGTAAAGCTTCCGAACGCCGTGCCGCTCGACTTGCAGAGATTGACGAGTATACAGCCGGACACTGGGCCGGTGATTGCGTGCTTGGAAAGGTTCTGCATGATGCTGGCGTCAATCTTCTCTGGGCATGGCCGATGATGCAAACGTCAACAATCTGGCGAGTCGATCTCATTAACGAAGCATATGATAAAAAGCCATGGTGCTATCCTGCGGTTTCATTCCACCATATGACTCCTGCGGACGTAGAGCTCGTGTGGCAATTCGATCAACGCTGGTTTCGAGAGGTGTGTACCCTATACCATCCCAATGTCAACCACGTCTATCCCAATATGCTCACACACAGCTCCAGAAGCAACAGTCTTTGCTCCTGCACAGCGATGCATTTAGGGAGCTTATACAAGAGCACATTCAAGCTCCCCGTGACGACTGGGACAACTTCTCTGAAGACGGTGGAGAAGAACAACCCTCCATCTCCCTTGCCGATTGTGAAGCGCGCTGTGCGAACAACACAGAATGCATGCAATACTCATACCAGCCGGGCAAGTGTTTGACGTCGAAAATAGTGAAAAGGGGAATCAGCAGCTCGGGAGTGCACTCCGCGTGGATGACGGATAGAATCAATGCGACGCTCAGCAAGCTGGGCTCATGTTCCACGGCAAAGTGGGTGCTGAAATAGCACGTCCACGCCATGAATGCATACTACTTGAATTTAAACTGTACAGAGTATGTGTCTATATCTCGGTGTCTATGTAATTGAAGCATATCGGAAATGATTTTTGGGTCTTTCCCAGGTGGAAAGTGGATAACGAGTGAACCTGTCTTGCCTCAGAATTCATCCTCTCATCGATGTGCGTATGCTGAATTTGGATACAAACTTCAAGTCCACATTTCCTGACCTGCCTGCTGTAGCTGACATTGCTTTTCCAAAGACTTGGCTCGAGTAGGGTAGGGTTTGCCGTCAATTGTTTGTCTAACATCCACGCATCCGAATGTTCCTTGTCTATTTTCTCGACACAACCCCCCCTCTCGTTTTATGATACTCGAAACTGCCTGCGTCGGCCATGAAATTATTGTCACCTGGAGGTATCTTATGATCCTGCTTCTGACGCAACCTTCTGCCTCGACGGGTGCTTCGACCCGTTATTGGTTCTTAACCTCTCAGCCCGGATGACTGGGTCCAATCTTGCCTGGAAGAAACCAAGCATTTAATTAAAGTTGCTGGAGTGTGCCTGCGTATAGGTGCTCCGACGAGTTAACCACGACTAAGCATTCATCTGTTCACTCTTTGCGACCTGTGACTCGTTCCACCTGTGCACAGATACCGTTCTCATCTCTCATCTCTCCTCAGCACAGCATCTTCTTGTCATTCCGTCCCTCCTACAGCTGAGACGAGCCCTTTACCTGTTTCTTGAGTTCAAGAAGTCATGGCCCAAACTTTCCGACTATGACCCCTTGTCTACCTGGGCACCCCTCTAAAACTTCAGAGTTCTTCGACAAAGTAGTCAACGCTCAAGGAATCGCTTGGACCAAACAAAACGCCATGCGCTTATCTTCGTTTTCTGGTCTCCCTCCACATTCCCAAGGTCCCATTGTGGATGCTTTTCAATCAAACTCTGTTGCCTTTATTATCATTCGCGCATCCTGGGCAAGATATAAATGTCTCTCCTGTATGTACTGGAATGTACACTTGATTTCCGCTAAGATTAAAATTACGATTTCCATAGAGATCCAACTTTTACAGTAGAGATCTAGATCCAAAGGAAGTTCTCGCGGCTAGCTACTGTACCACTAACTGAGGTACTGCACTGCACATACTACTGTGTACTCTCAATCCACATCTTCAATAGACTCGTAGATAATGTTGCTAGTTGCGAGGTCAGCTGTCAGCAACCCATGGACGGACAGTCCCACCCCGCACGGAGGATAGTGCTCCGTAGTCCAGATATCTACACTACCTACCTACCTACCTAGGTACTCTACTGTACTAAGATACCGTGACAGCACCTAACCTAGCATGCTGCATACCTACAGAGTACTAAGGCACCATGCACAGCTGTCAGCTGTCATTACGGTAGAGTAGAGTCTGAGGTCCATGCACTGTCCATGTCCATGTCCACCTCCCCAAACAAGCAGGTGCTCCTAACCGACCGCCAAGGCTCAAGCGGGCCGACGGGCCGTTCCCGTCGGCGGTGATGCCGGCGGCACAGCGCCCCGGAGCCCGCGCGGTGACGTCATCTCCCGGCGCGGCGGGCTTTTTCTTTCTTTTCCCGCTCTTTGTCGATTGGGACTTGGGGACTTAGTTGAGCAGATTGTTACAGTGCCAAGTACAGCAGTAAATAGTGCATCTGCAATCTGCAGTGCCGGCAGCGGGCAGCTGCCCCAGCCTCCAAGCTCCAGATCCCGCGCATGTACTAGTTAGTAGTAGTAGCTGCACCAGCAGCACCTGCTCAGAGAGAGAGACAGGCACCATGCCCAGCTCAGGTCCGTGTCTGTGTCTGTGTCTGGGCTTCAAACCTATGATCCGCGCCCGGCCCTCTACCCGCTCGAGTCGAGGCTCGAGCGCCCTTTTGAGTTTGACCGTTTGGCGGCTGTGCCTTCTCGGCGCGCGCGGTCGACAAATCGTTTGCTGCCGCCTCCAACTGGCATCCGCCGTCAGGACCCCACCGTCAGAAAACTACCGCGTCGCGGCGTACCTGATTTTTAATTTTCCTTGATGTTGATCGTCAGATCTGCCGTTTAATTTTAATCTTAAAATCCAAACCAAGCCTTGGTCAGCCCACGCAGGGAATTGAGAAAAAAAAGATTGAGAAAAAGACGAGCAAACCAGATCAGCTAGGCATTTCCTGTATATTCTATACCTATGCTGCTGCTATACACATCTGCTCAACAGACGCATTCGGACACCTCTCCACCACCCAGCCCCGTAGGCCGATTCGGACTTTCTCTGACACTGTGATACGAATCATGGGCTGTCGAAAGCAGGCCGACATCAGAGGAAGATCGGATTGGGGCATACAAGAGGGGAGAGGCAAGAAGAAGATAGTCTTATATGGCTGTAAACTAAAAGGAAGGAACGGGGTATCAACTTCGCGTGCTTCATCCCAGATCATTTTGTATGTAGGCAGGACAGAAAAGGAGGTTTCAGACACAGCGCGCACCGCGGCGCTGATCATTACACTCAATAAACCGCTTTCCTGCCGTTGCCCGGGGACCCGTGTATTGCCTCCAGGGCATTGTCAACGCCATTTTTTTTTGAAAGTTCATGAACACGCATGCATCACGACCCATAGACGTGGGTATCATTGCTCGGAGATTCGTGTATTATCCCCGTACTCAACGCCCCGTGTAAACCCAGAAATAAACCCATAACCGCATATAGGAAACGTGCTCCAGAGGCGAACCCAACGGCATGGCGCATCATAAAACACATGCCAGTGACCCGCGACTGGCAGGGTCATCACAGAAACTAGGATAAGCGGCAACCGCCGAACCTCAGGTCAGACGGCCGATGCTCAAGTAATAAAGACAATCACTTCAGAGTCATAGAAGCGCCCACAACACACATAACCCAGTACACGTCGTATGTGATTCCAGGGCAAGATTCAAGGCGGCAAACTGCAGCAAGATAGGTCTCTCGTGACAGGCTGTTATCGTTTCAGAGTCGGCCATCAAAGGTTCAGCTGCATCGAACCTATAGTGTAGTACCCCTGACAGGTACGCAGCCCCGTCAAGGAAAGGCGGACATGACAGTAGCAGCGAAGATATGAAGACAATCTATGAAATACATATGTAACCTTGGATGCCGTTCTATATCGTTCTAGTATGTTAGTTTAACTTCGACGGCAGATGGTGGCGCATCAGGGTTGGCGATAGGATCCTCTACTCGTGAGGTTTCAGAGAACTCGGCAACCATATCCTGGCCGTCAGGAAGTTCTCGCACCACGTCGTCATCGACCATGATCTTCAGGCCCTTCTGGTTAACGCGAAGCACTCGAACGATCCGCCCAGGGTCGATTTGGCCCTTCTCCGAGATCTTGTTCATGAAATCCCTAACGGTACGTTCGGTGAGATAGATGGCTCGGTAGTAGTCGTCGGTTTGCTGGTCACTTCCCTTCGGAAAACGGACGTAGAAGCACGCAACTGTGAATTCGTCAGTAGAAATCCTAGGTCATCTAGCCGGGGCTACTTACTCGGCTTCGGTGGTCGCTCTGACGGAGGCCTGTATGTGGGGTCGATATCGACAGCCTCTATAAACCCGTTGGAGATGGTCGAGCCTTCCGCTGGAACCTTTTGAACCTTGATTGGCCGATTCGAGAGTACCTTCTCTCCAGAAACAACGGAATTCTCTGACTGCTGTCCAGATACACTTGACCGATCCCTCGAACTATCTCGCGACCTGTAGGGATGGAGAGTCGAAGGACTAGTCGGGGAATTCATGGACACGCAGCTGTCTGTCGGGGAGACGGCATTCGAAGTTCCCGATGTGGCATCGATGCTAGGTTGTGATTCTCGGGTGCTCTGATGAGCAAGAGCTTCGGACTTGACGGAGTCATGGGGCTCGCCAGGCAAGCTGACAGGGAACAAATCCGGATCGTCCTGCTCATCACCTCTCAGGTTGAGGACGCTCACCGGCCGAGGAGACGAGAACATGTCCTGCATCATTGCCAATTTCAGATGGAGATCTTCCTCGACAGAAAGCTTGCTGGAGACATCATTCTGCGAGTCCATTGACCATGTCCTCCCGTGCTTCTGGATCTTAACTGGCCGGTCATCTGTTCCTCTCATGGTAACGGAGCCGCTGCCACGCTTTCGCTTTCCGAAATTGGCACCTAACTCAGCCTGCGCGATTTGCTGCTTGAGCTTGTCAATTGTCTTCTTGACGTGGGCAACATCGTTGGACAGCTTCCGTTCCGCACCGTGGTCGCGGAACAGTTTCACTTTACAGTAGCACAATTCTGCCTGATTCCCGACGTCGGGGTCTACATTGTTAGGAGACAACATCTCTGTCTTTGCACACAGCCTAACAGGAATCCCCTTGACGCCCTTTGAATGACTGAAGTCAGTCGAGAGGAAGTTGAAGCGAACCGATATCGCACAGTCAGAAACCCCGGTTACGGGATTAGGAGTCCACGTCACACAGAATCCGTCAAATGCAGCGCTCTCCAGCTCGACCTGGGGATGTCTATGTTCTGCATCTCCGCCCTGGATCGGATCAACATACTCTACTGCCAAAAGCGTCCCACCTCGCTGCTGAGCCTCGTTCAACCCACGGCCTTCTTTCCACAACTGCCAACAAGCTGCGGGCTTCGACCGCTGTTGCTCCTCTTCGAATGACACTCTAACATACGTTCGATATTTGACAGGATGAGGCGTGTTGTTTGGCGGCGGGGCTGTATCCACTACGGACAGTGAATAAGCCTGTCCTTTGTTCAAGTAAGTCACCGGGATCTCGTCCGGTTGCCTGATCATGGCGGTCGGTGCATGAAGCGTCACATTATATCGAAATCTGGGAACGGGTGTCAGGTCCGTCCGTCCAGGGCCACGAGGTATGTTGTTGGGTGTCTAAACTTACTTTTCTCCTACCGCGGGATGAAGATCCATGGGTTCCGAAATGTCAGGCACAGGCGCAGCGACGTTCAAGGACGTGTTTACCTGCATGTTCACATCATCCAGCGGTGCCTCTTCACTTGACTTATCCAGAGGGTCGTGAGCTGAATCTCGATGGACGAATGTACTCGGAGCATAAGATGCCTGTTGTCCAAACGGATTCAGATTCTGAAACTGCTGTGGGAGGTACTGCTGGTGGAAATTATTTAGATTCATCTCCGCAGTAGGATCGACTGCAAGAGGGCCACTGATCGGATCGGGCATAGAAAGCGGGGTGACAATATTCAATCCCAAGGTAGGCGTGTGTTGGTCACCCACCGGGTGATGATTAATTGTACTCACACCACCGGGGTTGGGTGCATAATAACCTGGAGGCTGATCTGCAATAGACATAAATGTAAAGGAGTTGGGGTCCATGAGAGATGGTGCAAATCTGAAATCCTGCAACGCTCCAGGAGTGGGCTCGGTAAGCTTGACGTCCTCATTCCCCGTAACGGGCCTGGATGAGAAATCCACGATCAGCACTGGCGAATTGGATCAACGGGGACCGGTGAGATAACGATGAGAGTTATCGAGTGCAGACGCATACAGCGAGAGGGTGTACCTTTGCATCACTGGCTCTACGACCGCTTGGTCCAGAGATGTCGCGTTGCAGGTGGCCTCTGGGAGAGAGGTCAATGCGCCGGAGACGACATGAGGGAACGCCTCCTTGAAGCTGCATATAAGCTCGTCATTCGGTTTTTGGGAAGTTCTCCTGCGTCCCAAAGGGGTCAGCTGTTTCCCAAAGCAACCCACCGCGCGAATTCCTTCCTTCTGGACGAAACGCGCAATCATACCTGTTGCAAAACATTTGGGGCGACTGAAGTCGCAAAGACTCTGGTCAAATGGAGTGATTAGAGGAGAATCATAGAAAGGAAAGAGAACAAGGTTGGGCCTTAGACAACATCCGGATGGAAAGCCAGCATCTGATCCGCAGAGGATCGGAACAACAGCTCCCACGAGCTCTCTGCTTCTTTTTCCTCGTCTTGTATATACTGTACTTGCGGGAAGAGCGGGTCACAGCGGCGAGCAAGGTCTCCACGCGACTACTACAACAACTGAAAGTGAACACAAGGATCAAGGACGTGCCTTAGTCCATCAAACAGCAGGATTGAAGATGACAATAGGAAGGAATCGCAGTGCTTGCAGAGCGGATGAGGATAGTGATGGGAATTGATCGAGGGAGGTGGGCGATGGGCACGGGAGGGGCCTGCCGCTTGGTGACAGAGCTGTCCGTTGCCCGAGTTCTAAAATGATCCCCGTCGATCCGCCGCAAAGTTCCAGAACCCTTCCAGTCTTCGTTCGCGACACGGCCGGAACTGTTCGTTTGCGAGGAGGGGAACAAACGACGGCCGCAAGTCGGACAAGGCCAATGACGATGGGGGAGCCGGCGGGATGGGTACAATGCCCCTTTGAACAGAGCTGGAGAGCCACGGACGGTGGAAGACAGGGATGGGTCCCTGTGGATAGCGGAGCTCTGGAGGAGCAATGATAGCTCGACCAGGGGACCACACGAGAGGTGGTGACGTGAAAGACGCCGGAGAGCGTCGAGAGGCAACGGACGAGGACGACAGCGAGGGCGACCGGGGGGGGCCGGGGGAAGAGGCGATGGTGGGGAGGCCAGCAGCGGCAGGGAGCTAGGGAGCTAGCTGCCACTGGCTGCGCCCAGGAACGCCGTCCGATCTCCATCCTTAATTGACTGCTCTATACGGAGTGCATGATGATCATACACTACTAAGGTGTTATGTCTGTATCGCGGTGTGTATGGACAGCATGGATGTACGGAGTATGGCTGCAGTCATCGTCCACTCGGCATCCGTCCGTCTGCGCCATCTCCGTTGACCTCTCAGCGGGTCTTCCGGCTGTGAAGAGATCGATCGCTCACCTTGAATTCTCACAATTAGAAAAAAAAAAGCTCAGGTACAGAGTGCACCGGTGGGTACGCCGTGTAACAACAGATAACGGCGCATGCCAGTCGCTGCCCTCTCTTTCCATGCTGTGCGTCGTCCACTTCAAATCATCCTTTATGGTTGTTCTAATAATATTCTATCACACCTTTCCAGCCGCCAGCTCAACCCACGGGGCAGATGGCGGATCCATCTGGAGCTACTGTCAAGGCCCATTGATCAACTCGGTTCTCGTCGGCGCAAGCTGTCTGGACGCTCCAAGTTTCCGTACACATCGACCCGACGAGGGTCATCATCCCGATCGACCATCTCAAAACTCTCATGGTCTTCAAATAGCCACACTGCGCCACAGGTGTCTCGGAGCAGGCGATTCTCGGATCGAGCTGAAGGATGATCCCAGAAGATCGCAGGCATCACTTGGCGCGGATGATGCAGCAGGGAAGCTCCTCCGCGGCGCGCATCCCGAGCGCTTGGCGCTTCTCGCAGTCGATACTAGCCGAAGAGCCTTTGTATGTACGCCATCTGCCATCAGAAGTGCACTGTGTCACTCCATAAGGGAAACTGTCAGGCTCTTCCGTCAGGGGGTTTTCCGTCGTCAAGGAGAAGAACAATGTCTATGACGTGTGTCTCCCTTGTGGACCTCTTCAGAGTATGGTAAGGGTACAAACGGGGCAACTTCTCTATTCGATCAAAGGCATTCCCCTGTTCTATCTGCTGCGAAATTTCATCATCTGTACGCAGTAGCATGCTCAATTCCTTTTTACTGTTCTGTTCCGACAGGATATGCGGGAAATAAATATTTTGGGTTGTTTCCATGGGACTCGCCCGTGGGTCGCGGAGGGGTTTCGGGATCTGATCTGAAAAGCATCCTTATCCCCACAATTGTTGGGTTCTCCTCACGGCTCTCGCCACACCACGATTGACACTCCCCGCAGGCACTGATCATGGTGAATCCTCGAATTCGAGCACACCGCCCACGGGCCGAAACTCCCCCGGTCACCCTACTCCGTACCAAAGGGAGTACTCAAAAGAGCAAATCTGCAAGAAGGACTGGGGACTGCAGGTGGGGGTTAGTCATACTACAGCACTTTCTAATCCTGCGCTAGTAGCATAGCTTCGCCACGAATGGATGCCAGCACACGAGATGGCATGATGGCATCCGCCAGTTTCTGCAAAGCTCTCAGGATAACCCCCCCCCCNCCCCGGGCTGCAATTAGCCGACGCTGGACGGAAACAACATGGACATTGTCATTTTTCAATTGGAGCTCGAACAATGGGGCCCTTGGACGATGAACCACATTCCTGCCCGCTTCGGTTAGCGACAGCAAAAACGTCCCCGTTTAAGCGGGCTTCCGCAAGCAAATAATCTTATTCAGTAGTTTATAATAATGTGAAGTTCAGGCTAGAAAGCCCACTGAGCACGGCGAGTAGGTGTCCTATTCGATCTCGTCTATTGGTAGACCACAGCTGTCGCAAATCTCACAGCTCACTATTGGATCGCCCTACCCATGCACCTGTTGAACTGGGGCCCCCAGCGACAGATGGATGCCACTGCCAGAGCTGAAAAGATAGGTATTTATGACATCACATCCTGCGCAGGTTTCTGGATGGCAGATGGAGATAGTACCCGTCCCGCCATATGGATTTCGGTTCTCTATTAGGCGCGTATACCGCGGCACTTCCCAAAGAATCAATCTCAATATCCCAAACTGACCCAGTGGTATCTGCTAAACTTGATCGCGTACTGCAATACTTCAGATCATTGCTACTGACAATGTCAATACTCAAACTGCAATTCATCCATCTTTTAGTGTATTCTCCAAAATGACGGTCAGCGCACAATGCATTTATTTTTTTTAGGAAAAATGGCCCGCGCGGCTAAAAATACTAGCTACTTTAATTAGGTTATATCTTAAGGCCTTTTAGCTGCATCTAAGCGAAAGGCCAGTTATCATAACCCCTTTCCGTTTATGGGATCTGCAAGATGTTCCCGAGCTTTACCCGCCGCGACTTGCTTCCCCGAGGTAAGACTTCCTAAGACCGAAACGCCATCTCCATATGATGGAGCTGTGCTAAGCAATTTCTGCGATCACAGCTCTCTCTTTTTGAAAAGAGACAGCAAATCTAAATATATCTTTCTTCTGTGGTTGTTAAATCATGTGGAGCAACCCCACCCATCATGGACAAAGGAGGCACTACACGGTACACCTTAGTAATTACAGAGTAGTAATTCATAATTCCGCCCACCTGTCCAAAGCGGCAGAGAAGAAAAGAGCTAAAATCTTAGGAGCGTTGTGTAGCTGACGTAGAAAGAAATTTCTCGGCGTTCCAGGCATGTTAAAGCTACACCACTGCACACAGTATGTATGTACAATATTTTACGAGTCAATTCTGATCAATGACACTCGAAGTCTCAGGCCTGAATCATCATCTGTAATGTCTAGGTGGTCTTTTTTGATTTCTAGAATAGGAAACACATGTACTGTAGATTAGGTAAACTATCATAGGGTTTGTGAATACGCCACTGCTTATGATATTCTATCAATTCGATTTTTTGATAATTGCTAGAGAACTGCGTCTCAACAGCTGATGCATGAATGCTTCCTTGATGCTGGCTACAGAAGCTCAATCGGAGAATTTTTCTCCCCGTTGTCACTTACCCTCGACTGACACTCTCGCCACTCCAGGATTCCTGTACGATTTCCTACATCATCTCATCCTCCCATGTTATCCGAGAGTATTTGCCTACCGTGTGTTATCGTCTTCGGGAACGTGAGGATCGTGTCGAATAATGCCCACAGAGCGCGAGAAGATGCTCCCTAATCCCAGTAAACAAGGTGGCAAGATACAACTTGTCTGATAACGACACGGAGGGCTCGGAGAGTAGACCCGACAAATCAGCAACTACAATCAGCACCGCACGGAGTGATGGTTGAAACTGTTATTATTCGCAATGCAGCATTGGAGATCGTCGCTTGAGTTGAGAGCCTGACACAGGAGGGCAGAAAAAGAACGTTCGACCTAGGAACTGGCGAATCGGTTTTCAAGCATCGCGCCCTCTCTCTCTCTCTTCCGTACGCCTCACTTCTGCGTGTCTCACGCTTAACGCCACGGGCGATCCATGGCCCGGGAGGAACGCCTCAGTTGCCTAACGAGGTACCGAGGCAATCACAATCTGAGCTCAGCCCTGGGGATGTCTGCACCACATGCATCTTCGCCTCACAGATGGATGACCTTTATCCAGATCGATGGAATCAATTACTAACCTACCACTCAGCGTCTTCAGGTAAACACCGAATCCATGACCAATTGACATCTTCCCCACTGTTGCAATCGAGAGATCGAACAATCAACCCCTGCTGCTGCCATGGTCACCGGAATTTTTCAGCTGCAGCGACCCCACAGCATGCATCAGATACAGACAGCATCAGAGTGACAAGAGTGACAGGGGTACAGGAAGGAGACTTCGGATCCCCTCCCCGCATTGCACTGCAATCTGCCCAGCTGCATTGCTGCAAGCCAGAAATACAATCCCTGACGCGCCAAGTCAGCCACCTACGACATCTGATTTTAATCTCGACAGCAACTTCAAGTGCTGCATGGGGTCCGACGAGTTCAAACGGCTGCATGCTGCACGAACGGAACCCCCCCCCCTTTTCCCCCCGCCTCCCCTGGTCCGCGGAGAAAGAAAGGGGCGGCAGTAGTGGCACAATCCATCCCCCCTGTCTGTGGACAAAAAAAACATGGAGGAGTTCGGAGAAAAAAAAAGATCTCTCGGTCTCCATTGTTCCGACTCCAGTGTGTCATGGCAAAGAACCCCACAGACAAGGGAAAGGGGGGGGGGAACAAAAGATCTTGGACCTATCGTCGTCCACGATATCTGCCACAGACGTCGTCGCCGCTTGCTGGTCCCGCACTCCTAAGACCCTTTCGTGTAACTGTGGCTGTCTGGAATCATGGTGTTGGGATTTGCATTTCTGCTATATCCTGGGGGGTCTACTAACTACTATGCAGCATCGATTGTGGACTTTTTTTTTTCTAAAAGTTATGCACAGTAAAATTGTGTCACAGCCGGACGGTGCATACATATGGTGAATGCATGTACAGTACAGTACATACTGTACAGAATATTCCCTGACCGAACACAGGATATGTTTCCCATTTTCTTCTTCTTCTTCTTCTTCTTCTACACAGTACATCCAGCGCTTTGTGACCAGTACTAGATGTGTACACGTACTGTTACATAGGTACAGTATCTAGGTACCTAGGTAGCTTAGTACGCATGCACTGTACATACATACATGCATCGAGTTTGAGATGAGAAGAGATATATCTCAAGATACTTGCATCCCATTCTCTGAACACCCTCCTCTCTTTTTCTCTGAAGGTACCGAACTCCATACATACGTCGCGGATTCATTACCTATATATCTACACAATCTATCCTGAGATATTATCTAGAGGTTAGATTCAGGTCCGGTCCGGAGGAATTGTTCAAAAAAAAA
>JGI26058J51888_1000732_pt1 | contig 14243 bp, 7 predicted proteins | sample HigsolmetaSP110D_FD_51888 | JGI IMG/M metagenome (IMG submission 51888) | reverse complement strand
AGTCGGCCACATACTCCATCTAGAAACTCCCCCCCCCCCAACAGTGATCACCACATGTGCAGCACATTACAGTACGATACCAGCTTACATAATAAACCAGTGAACTAATCCCCGCTCACTGGCCAGGATTAGATGACTAATCAAAATTACCGTACGGACACTTACGGGCTCGCTTAGCTTCCCCTCAACTTTCTTTTTCACCACGCGACCTCCTGACTCTCACTGCTTTTTCCCATCGTGAAGGAGTCCATCTATATAGACACCATGGCAGCTCTTCAGTTACTAACTGAGAGACTGACTGAATGACGAGGCAAATGAGCCTCACAGTCTTTCTGTTCTCCATCCACAAAGATGCGTTGCAGAGTTGATGATGGCTCTTGGATCTGAACCAGATCGATCTGATTCCTCATCACTGGAAATCGGACTTGACTGATCCAAACCAGCAATGACAACATCATGACCGCGGGACTCATCTGTCTCCCCTCTCCTCCCTCTCCGGAGGGCAAGCCGCATAAAATACTCTGGACGCAGCACGAGCTGGTCGCGTGCTCGGCCATTGACCCGGTCGCATCTCACGCTGGCTACGTGAACTTATGTGAGCACACCACAGTTCAGTGGACTCTGTCCTATGGGGAGAGTGTTTATGATCTGTTGATGGAGATCGATGAGATTCCCCTCTCGAACCGTTGTCAACGGACCAGCTTCAGCGCTTCTTGAGGATCGGATCGGATCAGATGGAGATTCCGCGCTCATCGCACACGAGGCTGGTCCTAGCAGATTCTTTTTTCTGTGTGTGTGTGTGTGTGTGTGTGTGTGTGTGTGTGTGTGTGTTTCACTCGTACCAAAGTGAGAAGTTGGAGAGAGAAAGGTGGTATCTTACCCCGGCATCGACCAAAACACACACCCTCCCCTGGAAGGTGTGCGTTTCCCCAGGGTCGACCGCCCTGACCCTCAGATACCAAGATCAACCCAGATGCATGCAAGGCTTACCTCACTCACTCTTCCTTGCATGCATTGGTGGCAAATAAGCGCGCCGAGTATATCGAGACAGTTGTCGTCGCGAAAGTCACCTCCGACATTCATTTCATTCCACACTCTCATGCTCACATACAGATAGATACGCGTATGTATTGATGTCCAGATAGATATCTAATTGAAATCGAGCGGGCGGAAATAGAAAAACTACAAGTACACGAAGAACGCCTGAGCACATGAGCATCAAACTAGTACAGTACACTCCAGTCTATCAGCTAAAGTGCACTAAGAATACAATTCGCAGAATGAAACTCGAACCTCGTGACAAGACATAATCCAAAACAAACAACACGTCCAGTCTAAAAACTAAACAGCCCGCTACGCCGCTTCCCATAAGGATACACAACCAATGCAGCCAAGAACAGCCCGACCGTAATCCCGATCGCGACCTGCACCATGCCAAACCCAAGGTTCGCCACCGCATTCTGCCCTCCCCCCGCAAAGGCCGTGTTGCCGCTCGCGTTGCTCGAGTTGGCCCTGTTCGAGCCCGCCGAGGTGAGGTTGCCTCGGATCTCGTTGGCGGATCGGACACCGGAGATCAGAGAGCCCGTCGCCGCCAGTCCGGATGGGACGAGCACGAAGATCGCGGGCAGGATCGCGGTCGCGGCGTGCCCGTGCCACAGCCGGCTGTACAGGTTCCCCAGGACCCCGATGGTGAACGAGCCGAGCGTGTTGGCCACCTGCGTGTTGGAGCCCAGCCGCATGGTGCTGAAGAAATTGACGATGTAGCCGGCCAGCGCGATGATGATCATCACGGGCGCCTGCTTCCATTTGGCCTGGTTCACACAAGCCAGGAACAAGGCTGTCAGTGCCACGAATGGGAACCGCTGAAGGTATTGGTTCCTGATCGGCGACGGGGGACAGGTGATGTCCGAATTTGCTTTGGCGTCCATGAGGCCGTAGATGGTCGTGCCCACGGTGATGCCATACCCGAGGAAGAGGGAGTAAATGATGGCGTACACCATACGGATGGACCCGGCGATAATCTGGTGGGATTGCAGCTCCAGACTGCTGCAGAGAACGAGGAACCCGGGAAGAATAAGTGCAATCGAAGATTGGGCCATTGAGGAGAAACAGAAGATGTAATGCGGCTTCCCATCCGGCGTCACATGCCGTATACTCCCAATGGCGCGCGAGAGAAAAGAAGTCAGCACCGAGGCAAACACCTCGAATACGTTTGAATACAGGGCCGAGTTTGGCGCGATGATGTAACGCATAATGCCGAGCAGGCATCCCAGTATGAAGATCATCGGCATGTCGATAGGTCGAGCCTCAAAGGCGAACGGCCCGATCGTCATGCTGGCCAGCCCAGTCACCAATACCAGGATCCATCTGTTGAACCTCGGCTTCCGCTTCATGATCTCATCGAGCTCCTGTATCGCCTCTTCGACCCCGATAAGGTCATGGACCACATTCTTGTAGACATTGTGGGTATCAGCCAGCTTCGCGAGGTCGACGCCCTGTGACACCCTGATCAATTTGACCTCCGTCGTGCGGGTCGAGGGGTCATCGAAGGCCATGATCATACAGCCGGGAAGATAGAGGAACTGACCGTCCACCTCGAGGACCCTCGCGGTCATCTGCATGTACTCCTCCAGCCGGTGGGTCGGGGCGCCGAACTTCATCAACGCCCGGCAGAGTTGCATGAGATACCGTTGACGGGCGATGATCTCGGCGATGTGCACCGTCACGCGGATCTCGTCCTCGAGACGCGTCTTGCCACCGCCGCCCTGCCTGGTGCGTCGTTTAGCGGCCGCAGACATGATGTCGCCCGAGTGAATGGGCGTACCTGTTGCGCTCAGGTTTGCAGAAGCGCCGATCAGAGAGGCGGTGGATTGACTCTGCGGCTTCTTGTACCACTTCAATTTCTCCTTCTTGGGCGTCGACGTACCGGAGGCAGGCCGGGAAGGCCCCTCCGTTTCGGTTTCGCTGTCAGAGCGACCTCGCTCCTTCATCGAAGAGGCATCAGACCCGGGATGCTGGCCATTTAGCTTGAGCAGCTGCGACAGGATCCCACCGCCACCGGCGCGGTATCGAAAATCCGATTCTGTGTCCGACGTCCCCTCGACAGGCGTGGATTGGCCAGACTGGCCAGGACGCATTTTGCGGCGTCGACTGGCCTGGTCTTGGGTCATCTCTCGTACGAGACGGTGCGCCTCCGACGTGGAAGTAGCCTGATCCCGCCGCCGGTCCTCATTGCTCTTATGCTTGTTGTCCGTAAAGTCCGACAGGGGAACATCGCCGCCACTTCCCCAATCTGGCTGTGAGATAGCGGAAGTCAACGCATCTCCTCTCGGATGGGGGCGACCGACGCGCGAGGCCCAGTGCCGAGTTTTCTCTCGTGCCGACTGGCCGAGAGCCTTCAATCGACCCTCTTTCGGCTTGAGAAAGTCCTTGATCTTCCCACCCTCCTTGGGCTTCTCCTCCGGCTTCTCCTCTGGTTTCTCTTCCGGTTTCTCCTCCTCTTTAGCTTTGCCTTCAGCGCCTTCCTGAGGGGTTACTCGATCGTTGACCGATGTGTCCGTGACGTCGCGCGAGGGTTGAGACTCCGGCATAGGCGGCCGCTGCTCCGGCTGGCCTTCACCCTCCTGTCGGCCTGTTGGTATGCCCTGGATCTCTCCGGGCCGGTCCGCCTGGTTGATAGACCGGAACCTGACACGCGGTCCTCTGGGCCTCTCCTCCCGATCCTCCTCCCTATCCTCCACCCTCTCTTGGCTCTCTTGGCTCTCCTGGGTTTGCTGAGTATCCGTGCTGGCATTGCTGGCGTCGGTTTGACTGTCGTGGACCTGATGAGGCATGTGGAAAAGGGCAAATTATGTTTATTCGCCGGCCCGGCCGAAAAGCAATGAGACAAGAGCTTCGATAGCGGACGTATTAGAAAGTCTGATGCTGTAGCAGCAGGAGGAATCTGTTCAAGAACGCTCGAGAATGCTGTCACGACTTAGCAGGAGCGGTCCTGGACATGAACGTTACGAAAGCACCTACCTAGGTAGCCAGATTGTGCTTTCCACCCGCACAGGGTTCCAGCTGCCGGTTCTGGAAGCTCTCCTGCCAGCTATCCTGCTCTGCAGTTCAATGATGCGGCAGCGGCGTTCGACGAGAAACTACCACTTGATGGCTTGCTGCAAGGGTGGCAATCAGTGATAAAAGATCATCAAAGGAGCCCTCGACAATCGCGTAAGGAAATGTTAGTGTATTAATAATGTTTCAGCGACTATCAGTCTGCTGGGAAACCTATGTCTCGTAAGGGTTAATCGCCGCTGCCAGCAGCTAGAGAGTCATGTATCCGCTCTGCTCTGAACTCAGCAAACAAGGGCCAACATACCCGGGGCGAACTGAACGTCTCGACTCGGGAGGTCGGCAAGGATCAGCGATGGAGCAGCGGATGCTTTCAGTCAGACGACTCCACGCGGTAACAAGGCTCTCAAGGCGGTTGAATGAAGAGAGACATGAGGCCGTGTGGCTCGAAGGTCGCAGAGACGGACGTCGGGCGAAATTTTTGGCCCTTTGACGTCATCATCCGAGGCCGTCGTCCTTCAGATGCTGTCACCCCCAATGAAACGCTCCACAAACACGCGGACGGCAAAGGCAAATAAGGGTAGATCCTTGGCAGAACTACCTGGGAGGCCATGGCATGAGGACGGGCCGTGAAGGTTGACCTCCCGCCGGACGTTGGAGAAGCAGCCGTTGCATCAGGCAGATAGAGTCGCTCGCCGGAGGCGGGGGAGGTCAAGACAAGCTCTGGGCTCACGGCGATCGATGACGCCGGCTGCCGATCTCGAGCCTGATCGTGATGCCGTGGTCGTTTCTTCGGATGTGTGCCTGGATAACCCCTGCCTCTGGTCCAGCATCTGCTGGCCGCGATCAACCTGTCCGGTGTGCATTGGTCAACCGAACGCTCCCTGTAAGACGACAAGCATGGTAGAAGAACGTTCCACACCTGTCAACCTTCTCCAGTTTCCATAAGACCCTGAACGCAGCGTGGCGGGTCCGTCTCCCGCCGACAGGAATAGAAACGGGAATTCGCCAGGGTTCAAGATCACGTTCGGGGTTCGGGTTTCCACGGTCGATGCGCTTCCGCTTCCATCGGGAGCGGAACCATGCGCCAGGTGTCACCTACCCGGACCATCTTCTATTTTGATTTCACTCCTCTCCTCTGGCGATAGGGCTGAGTGGTGGTGTAACCCGCTGCTGCGCATGCTCTGGAAAGATGAGATGATTCTCGCCAAGAAGACACTCAAAGATGTCCTTGCAGGGAACAGCGGTCCAACCCCCGCGCGCCAAGACCAATCGCGCAGCAGCCACAAATATATATATAGTAGACCTGAACTGCCACTTGAAGCTGTGGCATTGCTCGCACAGAGCAATTAAATTGGTGTGCAGGGAGACGTGAGTTGTATTAATAATGACTATTGATGCATGTGAAAGAGAAATTGAAATCAGGATACTCTCTCCACTGCTGTGCAAGATAACAGGCAGATAAAGATAAACAAAAGATATTTATACTCCATATTTATCAAGAACACCAAGTATAACTCATCAAGTGTGTAACGTAAATATCATCCGGTAGAATACAGTCAACAAGAGAGACAAAGAGAGAGAGAGAGAGAGAGAGACCAGGGCGTACATACAATACGATAATACAATATACCAGCCACCACTGTCTCTTGTGCAGTATAATACTTGACTTGATTTACACATCTAGTTTTATCATATCATTAATTCCCTCATTCCTAGATGACAAAAAGCAAAGCGAGGAAGCATACATATATTGAAAGATTGACGTTGCTTCAGAAGCTCCTGCATATGTATATACAATACGCAAGGAGTATGTCCACACAATGACTGGAGGGAAAAAAAGCTACTGTATCTCTCCTATCCTATCCTATTCTATTCTATTCTATTCTATTCTTATCAATCAGTATCAATCAGCCCAGGTTTCAGGTTCAGGTTCTTATTAACATTGTTATGTTATAAATGAATGAATGAATGAGGTGAAGGTGTTTTTCTTCTCTCTCTCTTTTTTTATTTTTATAAGAGAAGAAAAAAAGGAAATATAGCCCAGCAAACAGGAGGATGCCCGATTGCCTGGGGGAAGAAAGAAAGAAAAAAAAAGAAAACAAAAGTATAAGAGAGAGAGAGAGAGATGGAGAGGGGAAGAGAGAAGATGGTTGCCAGTGATTACAGTTAAATCCCATAGAGAGACAGAGAGAGAGAGTGTGTGTGTGGTAGGGTGAAATATAATAAAATATGGATTGGATGCATCGACTTATTTGTTACTCTATTACTCTACTGTGCGCTACACCAATGACCGGTCATCTCCACCACCACCACCACCACTACTACTTCTGCAAGAGCCTGCACAAATTGTTGATAACATGCAGCATACATCGACATTCATGATCATAAGATGGCATTGCTTTTACATACATGCATACATATATACATACATATCATAACATAACTACATACAACTACAGCTTCCCAGCCTCCTTCTCCAAATAGCTCACATCGTCACTACCTTTGCCCCTGGTCTTCTCCTCCTGATAATTCCGGAGGACGCCGTCCTCAACCGCCTCCCCGAACACATCCACCTTGGTGCTGGCGAACTTGCGCGCGGAGACGCCGCGCTCGAAGAGCATGTCCAGCTCCGCGAACGAGCGGCCCTTGGGCTCCGGCACGCGGAAGTACGTGTACACGACGCACAGGAAGCAGATGCCGCCCCAGAAGAACCCCGCGTAGTTGCCCCAGTTCCATGCACCGGGGTTCAGCATGTAGGGGGTCAGGACGCCGCAGATGATGGCGACGATGTTGTACAGGTTGCGGCCCAGGACGACGGTCTTGATCTGCAGGCGGCGGGTGGAGAGCTCGGCGACGAGGGAGTAGCAGACGGTGCCGACGGAGAGCTGGTAGAAGAGGGCCCAGATGATCATCATGCTGCCCGTCGCGAGGGAGGCCTGGTCGCGGTGGGCGGCGGGCACGAGGCCCAGGAAGCCCATGATGAAGAGCATGGTGCAGAGGCCGCACAGGCCGACGAGGTAGAGGGTGCGGCGGCCGATGCCCAGCGTCATGAGGAACCAGGCGCCGAAGACGCCGACCATGTTGATGCCGTACTGGCCCATGGCGAAGGCGTAGGCCTTGGAGGCGTCCAGGCCGGCCTGCTCCAGGAAGTAGGTCGAGTAGTTGGAGAAGGAGTTGCCGCTGAGGTTCTGGATGGCCCAGACCATGCAGACGATCTCGGTGCGGCGCAGGTCGGTGCCCTTGAAGCAGTCGAGGTAGCTGGCACCCCGCGTGATCTTCTCCTCGAGGGCGGTCGTGTGGACCATCATGGCGATGGTCTCGTCGGCGTCGAAGTCGGTCTCGCGGTTGAGGCTGGTCAGGCGCAGGAGGGCGCGCTTGGCGTCCTCGATCCTGCCCTTCCGCACCAACCACCACGGAGACTCGGGGGCGAGGAAGATGCCGATGAACAGCGGGACGGGCCACATCCACTGCAGGGCGTAGGGGATGCGGTAGGCCCACTCGTCGTCGCGCTTCAGCATGGACTTGATGACGCCGATGCCGATGAGCTGGCCGAGGCCCCAGCAGAAGTTGACGTAGGTGGTGAGGTAGCCGCGCAGGGCGACGGGGCAGACCTCGGAGGCGTAGGTGATGGTGAGGGTCTGGAAGACGCCCCACGGGATGCCGGCGAGGATCTCGGCGGCCAGCAGGGCCTGGACGTTCTGCGCGGTGAAGAAGATGGCGGTCCAGGCGGTGATGAGGATGAGGCAGGCCATGACGGTGTATCGGTAGCCGAAGCGCTCCGAGACGTAGCCGTTGATGAAGAGGCCGATGATCTCGCCGACGTAGGCGCCGTTGCTGAGGCCGGCTTGCCACTGCGGGGATCAGCTACTGGACTTGTATCCTTTAGAAAAGGGTTCGAAGATACGTACCCGCGCGGGCACCTGGTAGGTGCCGTCCGGCATGCGTTCGCCGTACTTGCGGTTGAAGGCCGGGAAGGCGTAGAAGTTGGTGACGAGGCTGATGTCGTAGCCCTCCATGGCGATGCAGGTCGAGATGATGATACTCCACATGACGGCCTTGGGGTAGAGCTTGATGCCCTGCAGCAGGGTCATCTTCTGCTCCTTGTCGGTGGCCGCCCTGGCGTGCTCGATGACCTTGCTCATGGACGGGGACTGCTGGGGAGACACGTCGCTGGCCTGCTCGACGGCCGGCTCGACCGCGTCGGGCGTCTTGGAAGCCATGGTGGGAAGCTCGGTACAGAACCTACAGCGAGGCGCAACGTCTGGCTACGTCGTCTGCGCAAAGGGCCCGACCCTGGAGAGAGCGTCAGCAAGCAGGATCCCGCAGAGAGTTTATATAGACCAGCGGGTGGGGACGCGAGAGGAACCCATACCCACATATGGAGCTTCTCCAGAGATCTTGCGGGGGCGCACGCGAGGCCGGGCACACGGAACGTCTGACGGCAGACACCACATCCATCATTGGCCTGTTCAATAGCCGTCAGCGAGGATGGACGCGACTAATCCAGGAAAACAGCGAGATCAACGCTGTCGGCCTTTGTCCTCGCAATACGAGCGCTTGGCGGCTCTAAACCCCTGCGCAGGAGGCATCTGAACTCCAGAAGCCGTGAAATGATCGCGCGCCGATTGGTCTGGCGGCCGCGGCCGGAGTTTTGTTTTGCCGAGAGGGGCTGCCGAAAAGGGACAGAAACTCCGCGCCGTGGTTGGCTGCCAGGCGCGCGCGGCTAGAAAGGGCTAGAAGAGGGAGAGGGGCGGACCGGCCTGCTCCGAGGGCCCTGCCTGAGGCTGCAGCGTCACAGACCGTGTGCTTGCCATGAGGATGATTATTATCGATATGATCGAGCGTCTATATGACATGCATGCAAGCTGGCCATGTCTGCATGCACGGTGCATGCAGATAGCGAGATCCCATCTTATCATGCATCTGATATCTTATCAACAGGGTCATGTGACAGTCATCTACTTCAGACCTCAATGCTGCGCGCTCAGACCACCAATTGCTCTACACGATGATATCATGTTTCAAAAATTTTTCTTCTCGACAGAGAATTCCAGAATCATCTCTCAGGAGGTGAGCATGTTTCACGACCGCTCGGATCTCCCAACGGAGAGCGTCGTCAGACCGGGACCGACTTTTCCTCGCCATCTTCCCGAGGCCTTGGCGTCGACTGGCCAATGAGGGAGATCTTGGACAGAGTCTCACGACTTACCTACCTGACCTACGCGATAGAACAGATATTTTATTCTGCTCTCCCTCGAGGCATTGCGGTCAACAATCATGTCTACAGCAAGTGACCATTCACGCAAATGCAATACTGTATGCGGTGGGAATCGATTGGAAGACACAGATTGAGAACTCATCTCGTCTCCGCTCACTTTCCCAAAGCAGGACGCCAGCGGTTCGTCCCTGCAGAACCCTCTCGAATCCCACGCAGCCGATAAGGATAAGACCGCCGTCGTCGACTTAACCTACCCGCTACTCGTTGGAGCAGTCCCAGCCGACGCGGCCACCGGCCCAGCGTACCCACCGGACGAACGTGATTCCGACAGCTGAATGGCCCAGGGGCACACCACACTGGCACTTGAGGGTCTTGACAGCCCCACCGTTGATGCAGGACCATTGACCGGAAACAATCCAGTTGAGACGACATGTTCACGCTATCCCCTTCGTAGTAGTAGTAGTAGTTGAAAGGTTCACGTTGCATCCTGCTCGACCGGACGAGATGAACACTATTTTATTTTAGATTTTTTGCTGACTACACAGTACTGAGACAATTGCCCTCTCACAATGATGCCATCACTCATGCGACTGCACGGGATCCTGAACTGTATTATAATATCATCCGCCGGGATAAAGTGACACAAAGGATGGGAAACCTGACCGGACCCTGACCCTGACGTCCTGAGCCGGTAAAAGAAGTACCCACCCGGTACCCAACCCAAAGCGCTGGACCCCACCGAACCGAACACATCCATCATCCGATCAATCCAATTGATCGTCAACCACCACCATCCACCAATGGGAAATCAGAACCATACTAAGGACTACTATAGTAGGCCGTCTCTCTGTATGTCGGTGCCTCTGGTTAAGAGCGACATGCTAATCTAGGCGATTATTGGCCTAGACAGAAATCACCAATAATACAGAGAGAAAGAGAGGGAGGGAGGGAGAGACAGAGCAAGAAAGAGAAAGAGAGAGTCATCACTCATGCTACATAAACAAGAGGAGAATAGGAGGGGACTTGCACCAAAAAAAGTTCTGTGAGATTAGTAATAACAATCACTCAATCAATTGATCGATTTGCTTACTCGCTTTACATTTACATCATCAACTCTAGATCTTGGCACAGATCATCAGTTTTATTTTATTTGTCGGAAGCTTGAGCGGTAAATAATGTATCAACTACAAAAGGGGACCTCAATCACCCCCTTTGCGCCCCCCCCCCTTCCTCTACTTCTCCTCCTCTCCTCGCAGCTGTATGCATGGATCTAGGGCGCCTATAGCTGACATAATAATATACCAATGATACTCTAAAGCTTCAGTTCCATTCCATGTCAGATCAGAGAAGCTCCCTGTATACACACACAAAAGGTAGCGCTTCCAGCTGGAAAGCTAAAGAAAAAAAAAGCAGAGCTTTAGATACATAAATAAATAAATAGAAAGCAGGAATCAAATATGGCACCGGCAAACAAACAAACAAAAAAAGGCTTCTTCTTCTAAATAGACAAAACCAAAACTGAAACAAAGAATATCCAACACCTAACCTAAAAACTCGATGAGACGAGAATTATTAATAAGAATACAGAGCCCTGGATGAATTATTAATGGCCCAGTGACCTAATGATTATCTTAGCCAGCCTGCCTGCCTGCTGCAAAACCAAAGTTGGGGTGTGTGTCTGTCCGAATCCAGAATCCTTGCTCAGCACATGGTACGCAACAATAATACATACAGCAATAATAGCAATAGCTCAAGGGTCATCAATAAGAAGTAGGTAGTAGAAAAATAACAATATACCTACAGACAAAAGGAAAAACAAAAAAAAAGCATCATTCCCCCCTCCCCTCCTCCCCCCTCTGTCCCCACCCCAATACTCCACCTTTTACACACCAAAGAGAGATTAATTCTCACTACATCTGATGAGTATGACTGCTTCCTTTCTTTCCTCCAGGAACGATTTTATTTTATTTCTCGCTGCCCTGCCCCCCTCCCCCCACTCCTTACCCTGAGAGAGATATCTACCTCCACAGCTGCTTGCTGGGCTACCTGACTAACTCCTCCGCGGACTTCTTCTTGGAAGGTACATATTTAAGGAGTTCTTCCTCCCGTGGGCGGTTTGTCGCCGTTGCATCAGTGCTGTAGTCTACATACGACAGGTTGTATTGTATTGTATTGTATGGCAGCGTAGTATGGTGGTAGTAGTAGTCCTCGGGGTAGCTAGCACCAAACCGATTTCAGGTTAATACACCAATCGCTGCACTGCCAGGTTAGATAGTCGTATAAAATGCCGTGCGTCCTTGGTATGGAACGAGCCTGTAACGACAGGCCTAAATGGACCTAAGGATCGTAGGGTTTATCTTGAAGACAGGAGACAAGGGCCTCAGATATGGGTAAATAACGGAGTGCCTTTGCTGTCTTGAGGTGTCCTATCGCTGCATGAATTAACCACGATGGTCTGAATCTGCCTGTAAGGAGCGTCATTATATACATGCTTCTTGCCTGAGTGATCGAGAGGCTATGATCAAGGTGATCAGTATGACGGGCATGATCCATATGATCAATATGATCGGGGATTGTCACGTGCTTTCGGTGATCAGGTTGAGTACCCCTCCCGGGCCTAAGTATCTCCGCCGCCGGTCCGCAATGACCTGGCGACGCCTGTAACAGAACCTTACTCTTATTCCTTCCTGCAGTAGATCAAGCCGATTTGAAACATCCCATCCCATGCCATGCAGGCCAGGTGGTTACACAGCAGTCGACTTGAGTTTATTGCATTTATCGAGTACATGATACTAGGAGCAACAAGAGAATGAGACTGCTGAGCACGTCCTCCTATCGTCTTTCTGGACTACCGAATTTACTCAATTTGTCGATTCCATGGTATATTATACTGTGTCGTATGTACAAAGTTCCATCTCAGATCCATCAACCGAATCTGTATCTGCGTCTGCATCCCATCGGATATAACATAACAGAACGCTTCGACTGGGTTCCAAGTTAAACAAAGAAAGATAAAAAAAAAACCAGCCCGATCAGATCCGCTTCGACGATAAATAACATGCAACGCCCGTGCTTGGAGTTCGGAATTCAAAACTCAGTCCCGATTCACGTAACGCCGCGGTCGTGCGAAGACTGGTGCCGTCAATGCGGTATATAGCATATATAATCAAGTTCACACTGTGGTATCAAACGCAATTGCTTGTCGTCGAGAGGCAGGATGACATTCTCAAGCGTCGTAATAGTATCGCGGACCTCGTGTCTCTTCTGTCCAGGTCGTCTACAGAGCAGCAACAACGCCCAGAATACCCGCGACGCCGAGCCCCGCCAGCCCGGCCGTGGCATGCGGGAGGGCACCACCCGTCGACGAGGACGACGTAACGCTAGCCGTGCTGGCCGACGCCGTGCTTGCCGGCGTCGCCTGGGTGCCAGAGGTAGCAGTCCTCAGGACAGTGGCCGTCGGGTTGCCCGCGGGCCCGGTCAACGTGGTCCAATAGGAGTCGTAGACGGACTTGTACGCGGACCCGAGGCTCTTGGCCTCGTCCGCGATGGAGGAAGCCTTGGCCTCGAGGGACGACGCGAGCGCGGGCGCCGCGGTGCGGGCCTCGCTGACGAGGGACTTGGCCTGGGAGACGAGGTCAGAGGCGATGCTCTGGCTGTCAGCGGCGACGGTGGCGCCCGCGCCAATGGCGCCGTCGATGATGGAGTTGACGTCGTTGGCGATGGAGTCGTCCTGGGGCTGGGGCGCGGCCAGAGCAGAGGAGGCCAGGAGGAGAGCGGTGGTGAGGAGTTTGAGCTGCATGGTGGGTGGTTGGTCGATTGATCGGTTGTGGTGGTTCTTGTGTGGGTGTTTAGAAAGGTCAATTGAGGATGTTGATATATCCCACGCTGGCTTGGGAAGAGAAGATATGGATAGAGATGTCGTCCCTGCGTGTCGGCAACGTGCGCAAGGCTGAAGAATCGCTCTTATATGGGCCTCCCTGCGGACCGGGCAAGGGGCGCAGCGTCCGCGGACGTCGCCCGAGGAAATGAACAGGCGCACTACGGCAGGACACACGCCGAGGCGAGCAATCGGAAGCGCGCGTCGGGCTCCACTCGGCGCACCGCCGCGACGATCCGCGGGCGTGGGTCGCGCCGATCGCTCCTGCGTCATTTGTCAGATCGAGCACCCGATTGGCTGCGTCCGGGCGTCAGCCACCCAGGAGACGCGGCTTGGCTCCCTCGGCTGCCTCGGAGTCGCTATCTATTATAAACGCCGTTTGCACACAGTCGATCAGGAAGATGCGTCTAGGTGGGTTATCTTGAGGCTGAGGCCCGCTGAGACGTTTCTGCCAAGCCAGATCGCTGGATCATCGTGGCTGATGCACGACACGTGGTGGATATGAGGTCAGGTAGGGCTGGGGTTGGCTGCATCGGATGTAGGATATATCATAGATGATGATTCCCTGGAGGCGCAGTGCAGAGATTTCTGAAGTCTGCTTCTTGTTACATTGAATAAACATAATGGTTGTTCAGAAGTTGCCACTGACAGCCCTGTGGCAGTGCTGGAGCTTAACATCGGCAACCACTCGTCTGTCAACTCTCGGTGCTTGATCCGAGTATGTATGCTGTGGGCCTGCTGCCATCTTCTCGAGCTTTCAACCGTCGACCTCGATGCTGCTGAATCCTGCAACGGCTGAGGACGCCATAAGCAGCAGTCCACGTCATGACGGGCGATGGCTTCGGCTGGTCTCTCTGTGACGTGTCTTACAACTGTACGTCCCATCTGGTCAAGGAAATCTTTTCGATAACGTCATTATTTTTTGCCCTCTGCGTGTGGTGACTGTTAATCTGTTAGCTGATATTTGCTATGTACGGTAGGGCCAGTCGTAACTGTGGGTATCCATGTAGAACGTTGTTCGATTTTTCCGTATGTACAGATTTGGGAATATGTCACGCTTGAACAAGGCTTTATTTTTTTTTTTTTTTTTTT
>JGI26058J51888_1000724_pt1 | contig 14472 bp, 10 predicted proteins | sample HigsolmetaSP110D_FD_51888 | JGI IMG/M metagenome (IMG submission 51888) | reverse complement strand
AGAGAGAGAGAGAGGGAAGGGATGGGGGATGGGGGCGGGGGGAAGAGGGGAAACCAAGGCGCGCGATTTTGAGAGTATAGGTTATAGGTAAGGAGGTAGTTCGGATTCTTTATCCAGAAAACAAAACAAGAACAAGCAAAAGTCCCACAAAAGAAGTTACTAGTATGGTATCTGAGCTAAACGACAAGCAACAAAACAAGCAAGAAAAAACAACTCGCGGGACAGACGAGAAAAGGGAAACAAACGAGCTCAAATCAGAGATATAGCCTTATTAAGCACCAGCAACCAAAAATATGTACGAGAAAGGGATTTCGTTAAACAGCCTCAGGGCCCCTGAACTTTGTGTGAGAGGAAAGTTCGCACTTGATGCTCGAGAGGGAAACGCCGTAGTAAAGAGAGGAAAACACCTACTCTAATCAACTTCCACATCGACTTAGAGAGAGTGTGTGTGCACCGACGATAGGAATGGCAAACGGCGGACGGGACGGGAATAAGGAGGGAGGGAAACTGGCTCGGATAGAGTAGGATAAAAAGGAACAGGGACGGTGATGACCAGCCTCCACTCTAATCTAAAGTAGTCATCTCACGTTGCTTTCGGAGAACTTTAAAAAAAATGATATACCCAGCTGCTGCTCTTTTTCTTCCCCACACTTTTGCTTTCTCTCTCGCTCGCTCTCTCAGTGTGTTTTTGTCGTTTCTCTTTTGAAACCAGCCAAGTCCGGTCACACCTACGAAGCGAAGACCCGTACGTTCAGATCCACGCTCCCCGTGGCGATTACGCATCGGATACCCAGCTTGTTGCCTCCACCGCCGGAGTCCTCCTTCTTCACTCCGTTCGTCAATGCGGTGGACGCACCGTTGGTGGTCTCCCCGTTCACACCGCCGTCCTTGATCAGATTCGGAGCCCATCGGATGCAGCTGATGAAGTGACCGTGGACGTCCGCGATGACGCGGACGCATTTGCCCTCTTGCGTAAGATCCCAGCAGCGAAGCGTCTTGTCGTCCGAGACGGACAGCAGGTATTTGCCGCCTGGGTGGAAGACGAGGGCGCGCACCCAGTTATCGTGTCCGACTAGCGTCTTGATCAGCGTCCCCCGGGCGTCCCATAGTCGGATGCTCTTGTCTCGAGAGCCGGTCGCGAGGAACTCGGCAGACGAGGAGGCAGGCGGGGGCTTCTTGAGACCGGCCATGGCCGCCAGGTATTCGTAACTTGTTGAAGGAGCAAACGCGACGCATTCAACCACGTGCTCGTGGCCGAGGAATGTAGCTTTTGTCTCCCCTGAAGAGATGTCCCAGAGCCGGGGGACCTGGTCGTTTCCTCCGGAGAAGAGGAAGCGGCCGTCTGGGGATGGGGCGACGTCGCGGACCCAGTCGAGATGGCCGCTTAGTGTCTTGACACAGTAACCCGTCGTGACATCCCATATTCGAAGCGTCTTGTCGCGAGAGGCAGAGACAAGGAGGTTCCCCGACATCGGAGAGCCGGCAGCACCTGAGGGGATAAATCGAACTGCGGAGACGCTGTGGTCATGGCCTGGAAGTGTTCGGATGTTCTTGTAGTCGTCGTTCGGGTCCCATAGCTTTATCGTCAGGTCTGACGAGCATGACGCCAGTAGCGTATTCCCCCGAGGTCCGCCATAATCGACATCGAGGACCGCCTTCGTGTGCCCCTTGATCGTTCTCTCCAGCTCTCCTAGTTCCCAGTCCCAGATCTTGATCGTCGTGTCTTCGGAGCCGGACGCAAGAGAGGAGAAGACCGGGTGGAAGGCAACGCAGGTCACGGGCTGGCGATGTGACTGGAGATTGTGCCGCGCAGGAGCGCGAGGCAGCCACGATGTAGGGTCCTTGTTTCTCTGCGAGAGGGCGCTAGGAGTCGCAGACTCCAACTCAGACTGGAGCGCAGCATTTCTGGACTCCAGGTCCATTATCTGGGAAGCAGGCGGCCCCGGTCAGCGAACGTCCCAGCGTGTAGCCTTGTCTTCGATCCTGTGGCCTGGAGACTGACCTTCTTCTGTAACCTGACCACGCTCGTCCATTTCTTCTCCAGCAGGCCCTCATATTTCTTGACCGTCGCGTCGTCGAGTTGGATTTGTTCGGCAAGCTCCTCTCGCAGGGCAGCGGAGCTCTTGGGCAGGTTAGCAGAAGCCAGATAGGCTATGATGGATTTATGGCTGTGTCAAGAGCGTCAGCACGCCATGCTGGCCTCAGAGACAAGCTCCAGGTCCACCTACAGTTCCTCTGCCTGCCGCGCCGTGAGTAGCTGACTCATGATCGCGGCAGTATCGAGCTCGATGACCCCAGACAGTCGAGTTCAGCGTGTCTTCCGCATCCAACGGATGTCCCTGGGGGATCTGTCCGAGCAACACAGTCCAATAGGAGGGATGGCAGGCGGCCTCTATACTCGCGGGAAGAACCTTCAAGAGCTGCAGTCGATCCTTGGGTCAGGGGGGTCCAGCGTGCTGTTCGTGCGGGCGGTGAAGGAGCAGGAGATGGCAACGTAGGAGAGGAGCGGAGGTGTCTGGCGAAGGGAGGATGTCGTGAGGCTCGTAGGCGTCGTGAGCAGGCGTCGAGGCAGGAGTTGGCGGCGGCCGGCGGGCAGCACAGCACGTTCGCCTGGGATGCGCTGTCGGTCTGTTGTGGTCCAAACAGGCGGGGAGTTTGGGCCTGTCCCGCCGGGCTTCTGGACGCCAAGCCTGGATCCCTGGAGTCACCACAGCGATACTTTGTTGACATGGCCTCGTGCGGCTCCTCCTCCCTGCCTCATCCTCTCCACCACGGCCTCCGCCAGACGCTCTCCGCTGTCTCCGTGCATCCAGGGAGCGTGCTTCTCGTGCCTGAAGCCGGCAGGCCTCTTTTGCTGCGGGTTTCATGACGGCTGCGTGATCGCACAGGACCTTTGTGCGGACGGTTGACTGGGCGCATTGCGCTTTTCCCTGCACATCACTCCCCTGTGGATTCCAGGTATGTCTCTGACCCCAGACAGTGCGTTTCTGTCTTTGGTCTTCTTCATGGAAGAGGACCTGTGAGCGCGCGCATCCAGTTGACGGCCCGTTTGCCTTGTGGTTCCTCGTTGACGATATACGGCTTCTGGAAGACAGATTGATCCGACGTACACCCCCTGACATCTGAAACGATGGCGGAGGCTGAGGAGGACTTTTCATCCTTGCCCTTGCCGGAGCGCTTTACGCACAAGGTTCGTGCCCATGGACTACCCTGCTGTTGCATAAACGATCTCTGCTGGATGCTGACAAACACCGCAATAGAATTGGAAAGTCAGAAAGGAAGGTTATGAAGATGCGGCGAAGCAGTTTGAGAAATCGCCCGACGAGTCGGATCCGGTATTCAGTCCATTCCTGCAGGACCCAGCGCTGTTTAAGGGGGCAGTCGGAGACTCCAACGTCGCTGCACAGCAGGAGGGTCTAGCGGCATACTGTGCCTTCTTAAAGTATGGAGGCATCCAGGCTTGCGTAAGGTATGTTTGTCCACGATGCTTTAATTGGCTGAAAATAGCTAACGGCTCTCCACCAGGACCCGACAGGCTACGATTGCTGTCATCGTCGAGAAAGGTCTTCCCTCAACTCGGCCGGCCGCGAAGGCCAGTGCTTTGGAAGCTCTTCTACTCTGTATCGAACTCGACAAATCTGAACCAGTCATCCAAGAGCTGCTGCCGGCACTCTCCCACAAACAGCCCAAGGTCATCGCAGCGACGCTGGCTGCGTTGACCCAGATCTACCACAACTATGGCTGCAAGATCGTGGACCCAAAGCCGGTTCTAAAGGCGTTGCCCAAGGTCTTTGGACACGCTGATAAGAATGTCCGGACGGAAGCGCAGAACCTGACCGTGGAACTCTACAGATGGTTGAAGGAGGCTATCAAGGCAGTCTTTTGGGCAGACTTGAAACCAGTCCAGCAGCAGGATCTCGACAAATTGTTCGAAAATGTCAAGCAGGAAGAACCGCCCAAGCAGCAGAGGTTTACCAGAGCGCAGCAAGAAGCCATGGCCGCAGCCGAGGAAGTCGGCGGCGGCGAAGGCGGTGAAGCCGCTGGAGGCGAGGAAGGTGAAGACGGCGACGAGGTTGATGGGCTCGATCTCGTGGAGGCCGTTGATGTGATGCCGAAAGTTCCAAAGGATCTCCATGAACAGTTGGCCTCGGCAAAATGGAAGGACAGGAAAGAGGCCCTCGATGCACTATACTCGGCCCTGAACGTCCCGAAGATCAAAGAAGGACCGTTCGATGAAATTGTGAAGGCGCTTGCCAAGTGCATGAAAGATGCGAACGTGGCTGTGGTAACTGTTGCGGCAAACTGCGTGGATCTGCTTGGGAAGGGTCTCCGCAAGGGATTTGGGAAATACCGTTCGATCATCATGGCACCCATGCTGGAACGTCTCAAGGAAAAGAAGCAATCGGTCGCCGACGCCCTGGGTCAGGCATTGGATTCGGTGTTTGCTTCCACAAGCTTGTCCGAGTGCCTGGAAGAAATTCTTGAATTCCTCAAGCACAAGAACCCGCAGGTGAAGCAGGAGACGCTGAAATTCTTGATCCGCTGCCTTCGGACAACAAGAGACGTGCCGTCGAAGCCTGAAGTCAAGTCAATAGCAGAAGCGGGCACCAAGCTTCTCACCGAATCGAGCGAGGTCACCCGTAATGGCGGAGCGGAGATTCTCGGTACCTTGATGAAAATAATGGGCGAGCGCGCAATGAATCCCTTCCTCGACGGCGTTGACGACATCAGGAAGGCAAAGATCAAGGAATACTTTGAGACGGCACAAGTGAAGGCAAAGGATCGGCCAAAGCCGATCGTAGCACCTCCAAAGCCGGCTGCTGCTCCGGCCGCCGCCAAAAAGCCGGCCGGTGCTAAGAAACCAGCGCCTGGCCTGAAGAAACCAGCTGCACCTCCGGCCGCTGAACCTCCACCCCCTGAGGAGCCCACTCCAACGCCCCCTCAACCCAAGCCGGCTGGCAGGGGAATCCCGTCAAAACTTGGCGGTGTCCCGAAGCCAAGCGGTCTTGCTACTCCCGGTTCGGGACTGAAGCTTCAGAGAAAGATACCTGGTCCAGGCAGCGCGGCTCCATCTTCTCCACAGCGACGAGCAGCATCCCCGCCGGCTGAAGAGCCGCCTCCTGCTGCTCCTCCAGCGGCCCCCAAGTTTGGCATGGGACGAGGGCTTGCGGGTCGCCCAATCGCGAAGCCTTCTGCCGCTCCCGCTGCCGAGTCTGCTCCTCCCCCTGCCGCTCCTCCTGCAGCTCCCCCTGCAACGGGCCTTTCTGCCATCGAACGTGCTGAGCTCGAAGAGCTCCGTCTTGAAAATGAACGTCTTACACGGATGGTTGAGGAGTTGAGATCAGAGAAGACAAAGCTCACTTCACAGATTACCGAACTCCAAAACCAGAACGCGCAGCTCATCGAAGACCATACTAGGGATGTTCTGAACATCAAAGCCAAGGAAACACAACTGGTTCGAGCGCGCAGCGATGCCGAGGCTGCGGAACAAACCGTCCAGAAACAGCAGAGGGAAATCGAGCGCTTGAAGCGTGAGCTAGCTCGAGCGGTCCGCGCCACTGCGATCAGCCCGCCCCCTGTGCTGCCAGATGCCCTCAACATGGGGCTCAGCGACTCCTCTTCAATGTACCACGAGAACGCCGGCAACGGTCATGGGCCATCATCACGCTCTAGTCTCTACATGGGATCACGGTTCGAGAGGGAACGACCGAGGAGTTATATGTCTCCCAGCCCAAGTGAGGAGAAAGAGAACAATGGACTGGAATCACCTGGCCTCAACAGAGACGGAAGCTATAGGAGAAAATTCAGCCCTCCTGTCGGGTCCAGCTATTCCAGCATAGGAAGTCCCACAAGATCGGCTTCGATGGGTAATCGATATGGATCCGGCAGCATTCCTGGAGATGAACAGCAACAACCTACCAGATCTGTCGAGCCAGCGGAGAACTGGAAGCGAGCCGCGGAGGTAACAAGTCAGCTGAAGGCCAGAATCGAGCAGATGAAGGTTTGTTGCCGGCTCCTTATCTGACATGTGTAAAGTGCACCGGCTAACATAGATATGAACTTTCAGGCGAGACAAGGACTCACACGACCTCCAGCCCAACGTCAATGACCGGATGGCGTGCCTTGGATGGTTGATTCCTTTTCATGCTTTTTTTTATCGCTTACCTCGTATCCTTCTTTACGATGCCTCTGTTTTCTAATCCTTTGAGGCTTGATTTGGTTGCGTCGGGTTGGTTCTCTTTTTTTCTCTCCCCCTCCAATACCCCGTGTTTGTTTTTTTTCCCCCGTGTCTTAGAAAAAGGGTTCTTGGTCGAAGCCGAAGCTCATGGAAGCACCCGCGTCTGACATGTATCTAATATCAAATTCCACTACTTCCACATTGGTATTGGTCAGGGTTACCATCAGTGCGGTCGTCGGTATGGAAATGGCTACTGTTGCTACTACTTACATCTCCCTCACTCACTGTGCCATCCCAATAGAAATACCCTCTCGGTAGCCCTCATACTTTAGTTTTTCAGAGATTCTTTTTTTTTCCCACTCAAGTCTTGAAACGATGCTGGGGAGGTGGGTCATGGATGGTGTGGATGAATGGTTGGTTGTGTGTATTATTATTGTTTTATAACTGAAGATAGAAAGAAACTACTCAAGTCCTGGAGCGCGAAGAATGGAGCTATTATTATAATAATGATGGTGATGATGCTGAATTTGACATCAATCGGTCCCTGGTTTCATTTTTATTCGAAGAAATATTGTACTGTATATAATTTGAATTTTGCTCTTTGCCTACCTTACTCCGTAGTGTACTGAGTGATCAGTAAGGAACCCCCCCCTCCTCCAACAGTTCCAAGGGCATCTGGACAGTTGGCGGAGATAATTAAGGGATGAATGGGAAATGTAGCCTTGGTTGAGTAGAAAGGAACTGCTGGGTGGATTCCACGAATTGTACTCGGTTAGATATGCTTTGATATTCCATCGTCTCTCTCTCTGTGGATGTGTGTGTGTGTGGGTATGCGTGCTGGGATGCGGCATCTGCCATATAAGGACTTCAACAAGTGCGTACAATGGCAGCTACATGTGCCTAGGCGCAACCAAGGCAGTTCTCTACGAGAGTTATTCTACGATGGCAGAGTTACGCACGAATGCCTCTCACATCGAGTACTTGCCGTGGTCTGCTGTGCGTGTTGTGTGTGTTGTTTGTTGAAATGCATTCATGGGTATCTGCAACATGAACCGACGTGAAAAAGGAGAATATATAATAAACCCGAGCCAACGTGATGCATACCATCGAGATGGATTGAGTGTGTGTAAACTCGGGACGGGACACCGGAATTGTCGTTCCCGCCAAATCTAAGCTAGAGTGCCATGACAAGTCATTAAGAGCCCTTTTCCCCTTCCTGCCAAATTCCTTTTTGTTTGTTCTCAAAGTGGGCTTTTGGGTTGAACAGAAAAAAAGACGCCTCTTGATCTCTCTCTCCAATGTCATTTGATCCCGAGTAAGCCTTGTTGTGATCATTGGAAAAAGAAAAATCCCAGCGGGGGTAGCAGCCATTTTAGACCTTGACAGCGGTCTCGACAGCCTTGCGCTTCTTCTCCATGCGGGCGACGGCCTTAGGACCCATGATACCACCACCCCAGTGGCGTCTCTTCTCCTCGTACTTGTCGTTGTAGTTCTCCTTGATGGCAGTGACGAGCTTGGCGAACTCGGCCTTGTCCTCAGCGCGGACCTCAGTGATAGCAAGGACAGCGGCGGTCTGGTGAATAGCTGTTAGCTATGTGCTATGAGTAAGGAGTCTCGCAGAGGTAATTACCTTCTTGTGGACGACAGTTCCGAGACGAGCCTTGCCCTTGACGATGGCGTACGGGACACCCATCTTGCGGCACAGAGCAGGCAGGAAGACAACGAGCTCAATGGGGTCGACGTCATGGGCGATCAGAACAAGAGAGGCCTTCTTATTCTCAACCAGGCCGACAACGTGGTTGAGACCGTACTTGACGGTGTAAGGCTTCTTGCTGACATCCTCCTTCTTCTTGCCCTGCTCAATGGCGGTGGCCTCCTTGAGGAGACGCTCCTTCTTCTCGGCCTTGGTCTCAGGGCGGTACTTGTTGAGGAGCTTGAAGGTCTGGGCAGCGGTGTTGCGGTCCAGGGTGTTCTGGAACTGAGCAATCGCCGGAGGGACCTTGAGGCGCATGTTCAAGATCTTCTTCTGGCGCTGCAGGCGGATGTACTCCGGCCACTTCACGAAGCGGGAGACATTGCGCTTGGGCTGGATGTCCTGGCCGATACCGAAGTTGCGGGGGCGCTTCTCGATGAGGGGGCTCTGTGACGATCAATTAGCACATCCCGCAGCGAGAGTTGAGATCGATTGAGTTAGCTGAACGTACCTTGGCGGCCTTCTTGCTAGCGCCAGCCTTTCCCTGAGGGAAAGGCGCGGCAGCGACTTTCTTACCAGACTTAGGAGGCTGTCATTGAGAAAAGAAGATCATCAGCGAACGTGTTCATCAAGTGCTGCATCTTCTTTGAACTCTAAGAGCACACGAGCGGGTATTTCTACCACGCTCATGGCTCAAGCCCAAAACCATCACCGACGCACAAACCCACGAGGAGAATTGTGCATTGTCGGCGGAATTGCTTCAAGACATGCGGTCTGAAGCGAGACGCAATGCGTCTCACAACATATCGCAGAGGTCGAGAAGACTCTTGAGGAGTCAGATCGGATGCTGCAAGCTTACCATTGTTGTCGACAGAGGCTGCTGCGCTGGGTGACGGGTTGACGGGACGAAGAAGGAAGAGCAGAAGTGCAGTCCCGACTCGAGATATAGATGTTCTGGACAGCGTTCGTGGGCCGCGCTAGCGCGAAATTCAAGCGAGCCGGCCAGGGTGCGGGTCACGTGGCGTTTTTTAGGGCATGGCCCTACGCTTGGCATCGGCGCCCGATGGTCCCAGATCGGCAGAACCCCAGACGGCGAGGCCAAGCCGGAGTCGACCAAGAGGTAGATGAGATCCTCTACTCTCCATGTATCTTCAGCCAATTCTGACAACCTTGTGATGGCATTGTCGGTGTCTGAACCGTTCTACGACTTCCCAGCGACTAAGAAATCCTGGTGGAATCTGTCTAGCAGCTTGGTCGAATGGACCATCGATTAATTAGACAGGTAGAGAGATCTAAGACATGCAGATTTTCAATCCTCCTATGACGTATGGACTGCCCTAGACCATTCGGTATGGAGATCATATGCCAATATCCTCAACGGAAAAGCAAGACCATGCCGAGTCACCCTAACCAGAAACGCCGTACATGCAAGTCGTAGGATCGTCATATGCAACAAAAACAAAATTCAAGGTCTACAGATGAAAAGTGCCAGCTCAACGCCATCCTCCCAGTCCTGGTATGCCGGTTCGCCCAACACTAGTGCTCGCTGCTTCTACAGCCTTTCTCTTGCCTCTCGAGCCCTCCTGAGCTCTTACGCCCTCAACGATCTTGTCCAGATTTGTTTCCACCACCACGCCGCCGACGATCATCTCACTCAGTGTTGCATGCATCGTCTCGAAGCCAAAGATGAGGTCCAGCTCACAGACGTTTTCGAAGAGGCGGTCCAGCGCTTCGACGAAAACTTGGATCAGATCGATCAGGGCGAGCGGCGACTCGGTGGACGTGGAGATCATGACGAAGGTCAAAGTCGCATATGTTCGGTAGGTGATTTGCGTCGGGGCATCAGATGGCCCGCTGGCTGCCGTAGAACTAGCGCCCTGGGAGAGCAAGGGAGGAAGAGGGAGGAAATTGCACGCGGTGGGCGGCCGCCGAGAGACGAGGTGGTAGATCTGCGCGATCAGCCGCTGTTGCGTTTGGGTATCCTGGAGAAAAACAAATGTTAGCAAGAAAGAATATGGAGAAAAAAGGGAAAAATAGAAATCAGACGGACGAGTCAGAAGTCAGTAATAGTGGAAAGCAGAGATACTTACGATTTGCGTATAGAACTTCGTCAGGCGCGGTTGCCCGCTGTTGTTGAAGACAAGCACAGCATTAATCATCTTGCCGCACGTTTGGAGGAGTTGTATTCAGACAGAAGCGGAAAATATGAGATTTAAGAGATCCCTCTCGAATAAGTGTCGTGATTCCCGCGCGCCTTGCTCGTCACAGGCCCTGATATTGGCGGCAGCTCGACCTGGAGCTCTTCTCGGAGTTGATGCGGCGGGGATCCTGGCCGCGATGCGATGGAGACTCCGCGGCCGATCTGAGCTGCTCCGATCGCGTCTGGTTTCGGCATCGGCTCGCTTCGGGTGACCTTCCTGTTCCAGCGCTAGCCGCTTCTGAAGGCGGAAAGCTTGGAGAAGCTCTGGAGACACAAGACTCTTAGTTTATGCGCTCTGTCTTTTCTGCTTCTCCCAATTGCGTCATGGTTTGCTGATGATAGGATACATTGTTCAAGCTGAATAACCATGAATAAGTCTTACGTCTGCAGAGCTTGTCTCCGCCGTAGATCAGTGTACAGCACCGCCGTACGCAAAGTCTCGTCGCAAGGTGTCCAGAGCACCAGTCCTCCAAATAATGGCAAGATCCCCCTCAACGATCTTGCTCCGTCTGACATTGCCTACTACTGGGACACTCCGGTTCCCAATGAATCCCAACTCGCCTACGCGGACAAGTTCTTTGCTCCGTCTCGTCACTCTCCGGTCAAGCTCTGGTCCGCCAGCAAGTTTCGGATGACTCCATTTTCGTCGCTGGAGCCTGAGGTGGCGTTTCTGGGCCGGTCAAATGTAGGAAAGAGCACATTACTGAATGCGATAATGGGAAGGGAAATGTGCTATACATCCTCCAAGCCGGGGAGGACGAGAGAAATGAATGCGTTCGGTATCGGAGGCAAGAAGGGCGGGGAATCAAAGATCGTCCTGCTAGATATGCCAGGATACGGTAAAGCGAGTAGGGCTGAGTGGGGAGTGGAGATTATGAAGTACCTTCAGGAGAGAAGACAGTGAGTTTCGCTGACATCTATGACAATTAGCTCAGACTAGCTGATGCCATCATAAACCTCAGGCTTCGACGGGTGTTCCTCCTAGTAGAAAGCTCTCATGGTCTAAAGAGTAACGACGAGGATATGCTCATGTTGCTCCGGCAATACGCCATCCCTCATCAAGTCATTCTATCCAAAGTGGATAAAGTCCTACTGAAGAATAAGAAGTCGGCAAAGACTGGTGCTCCACCGGCGAATATCGCAAAGCTGAAGCAAATTCTGCAAGACCTGAGGCCAATCGTTCAACCGGACAGTCGTCTGGAGGGTCCTGGCGCATTGGGCGAAATCCTCACTGCTAGCGGGGAGACATCTCTAGGCAATGGGCGATATTTGGGTATTAGCGCCATACGCTGGGCTATTCTATCGGCTACTGGATTTGACGGATATGTGGAGGCCAAAAGTGCCGTTATACCGTCAGCCACTCCTCATCTAGAGTCGTCAACAGTTATATCGTGAGCGTTACGATAAAACCGGCAATTATGATTCGACAGAGCTAGGAAATGCGGTTTCTGTGAAGTTACAACCATGGCTATCGACACTTCCAGACACACACCGAGACATCCATAGATACATCAGTGAACCCAAAACTCCAGCATCTCTTTCATATTCATTTCTTCTCGGTCCTCGAAGAGGCCCACCGTTACCGTTACCCTGGGCCAACAACTCAGACCGCGCTACCGAATTGACAGATGTCGAAGCCATGTCCGAAAAGCATATGCCGTCCAGTGAAATCTTCGGAGAAGGGATAGCCAGTTCTTGCAGCGCATACCCAAACATGACCAAAGCCGGAGGTACCTGAGATGTTTCACCTTGTAACTTTGAAGGACACCAAATCCGCTGGATAGACGGTTCCGATTTTTGACTGCCGTAGATGCCTTGTGAGGGCCATCGTAACTTTGGGATGGATAAAGCGTTTAGTTTTATCCCCGTTCTGATCCAAGATTGTCACAGTCAAGGATTGGAGATGGATTGCCAGTTTGGTGTCCGCGAAGGCAGATTGAACGCACTTCTTCGTTCGTTCGATCACCTCACTTTTGGCTTCAGCGGGGTTTTGGACGTTCTGCCCGTTCTGGAGGGCACTCTTGATGCGCATACACTCCTTGGCGTCAATCCGAGTCTCATCCGGCAAGCTGAATTCGAGAGTGAGATTCTTGACGCGTCTCATCAACTGGAAGGAGAAGTCGTCGGCCTGTCCATTGCTCTTTGGCGGCCATAGGGCCTTTGGGATCGCATGAGGGATGCTGTCCTTATCTGAAGAGACAAACTTGAACTCGACTCCCTCTACAAGGATCTCGAGATACTCCTCGCGCACGCCTTTGCTGACATGGAGGAAGGGCAGATCAAACTGCTTCCACCATCCGGGACGCAAGTAAACGGGAATGGAGGGGCCGTTTTCCTCACGATACAACTCGAAATCGCATTTATAGATGAGCATGCGGATCTCGCAGGGAAGCTTCATAAATTTGAAAGGTTTGCGAGAGGAGAGCTGCTGAAGCTCAGCTCGCTTCAGGCAGTGCAGACCTTTCATGACCGTCAGTTTTGACTGTACGAAGGGAAGCTTGACAAACTGACAGGGCTTGCTTTATGACGAACAAATAGGGATGGTGACGGGGTCACACACAACAGCAGCTATACATACCTATGCTCGTGAGGATGATGTCTCCCATGTTGGGCTCTCCTGTCTTCTCAAAGACGCGCTGTTCTGGAAGATCTTGGATGATTGGCAAGCTATTGTGTTGATGATGTTGTCGCTTGATGCCTAGGCACCTTATCAGCTTTATCGTCAGGGCAACACAGTGTGTGGGTTCCAATCTGAAGTCCAGAGACCCGCGTTGTCGTCGTTGTTGCAGGTCCTGGCACAGAGGAGTGATGCCGAGTGAGTGAATGAGTGAGTGAGAGGAGAGGTGAGTGCGGCGTTTTCTATACCAGCCTATAAGAAAGGTGAAGACAACAATAATGCGTGAACTCCCAGTATGAATTCACGCGCCGCCGACGCGACTTTCTTCTGTAGGCAACCGCCGGCATATGTACTCATTGGATGGGAAGGAAATTCCATCTTCTAGTCACATGCTTTTTGATCTATTCGACCCCTTTGAGTCCGCAGCTTCACAGATCTTAATATCACCAATGCTAGGTAGATGATGCAAGGTTCTAGAGAACCAAGTATTCTGTATCCTGTATCCTGTGCAAGCATTCATATTCAAAGAATATATCTATCACCTGTAAATCAGACAGTTCTACTACACTCTCCTAGGTAAGAAATCGCACAGAAATAAAGCCCAACAACCACACAAACAGCTGCTACCCCGAAAAGGACTTATTTCTACCAAACTTCAGTCGAATTAACGATAGTAGAAAATGAGGAAGATGCGGCCTAATTATGTAGGTATGTAGCTTGCCTGCTTGCTTCTTGCTCGCTCGAAGCCTCAGATACCTCAACTTAAGCCTTGGAACAAAAGAGAAAAAAAGTTGAAAAAAAGAATATGCTAGCCAAGCTAGCAAACTAGGAAATAAATAAGAAAGAAAGAGGTAAGTCCAATGAAGCTTCGAAGACCTAAGCTAGTAAGCCCTGGAGGTCATGTTGAAGCTAAGGTGTCTGTGACTGCTGACAGCTGGCTGACATGCCAAGTAGTCAATCAAGTAGCCAGTCAAACAGCCAGTTGGTATTCAATGGGATAAAAACATATTGCCATCTAAGTGTAAATTAATTAATTAAAGCTTTTGCAGAAGACACAAATTGTATCTTTTACCTCAGTGCAATAGATCCACTCCATAAGAAATACATAAGCAAGTCATCACTACAACTAATTTTTTCAATCCTGCCGCACCCCGTTGCGAACAAGCTCAAGAACAAAAAAGGAAAAAAAAGGAAAAAAAAGAAGGAACAGGCAACTCTGCTTCAACGGCTACAGAGAAAAGGAGACAATGATGATTTACTCTACTAATTGGTAATCTACTACTAAGTAGGAGGGTGTTCGATGGTAGAGAAATTCAATTCTCAAGGCGAAAAATATGGTAAAATGGGCAGTGTATCCGTATTTTGATTCCTTTAGATACCTTTTACCAGAAGCGGACGAACACTGTCCCGCGGGTTCGTCTGTACCTCAGGAACAAAGGAAACATGTCCAGAATCAAGTCCACCCATTAAAGTAGAATATTCCCAGTGTCAACATCGGAGATAACATAAGAATCGAAGTCGTCAACAGAATAGGAAAGACATGTTAAGAAATGATAGTGGAGAATCACAGATCTTGTACCTGCATGTGCAGAAAACGATTACTGTGACGGCGCGGCACACCTAGGCGGTAAGGTAGGCGGTGTTGAGCATTCCTTTGTCTCTGGGATACTGCCAGTCCTACTTGCCTACATATATCACACAAAGCCCTGCAGATTCTTTCCTCTCCCCTCATGCTTTCGATTCTGTATGACTAGTTACCATAGTTCTAGCTGATAATACTATGA
>JGI26058J51888_1000720_pt1 | contig 14566 bp, 15 predicted proteins | sample HigsolmetaSP110D_FD_51888 | JGI IMG/M metagenome (IMG submission 51888) | reverse complement strand
CCCCCCCCGCGGCAATATGTGGTTATTCTCTCACGAAATGTCTAATTATGTACTCATGTGTATGTATGTACGGCGTCCACCACTACAGGCTTGGGCCACTCTGGGAGTATGATTACTCTCCGGTGGGCGACGAAGAATCCGTCTCCCNACACACGTCGTCCAGAGTGGTGTGCGTCGTCGATCTATCATCATCGCGATACAGAAAGAGTTCCGCATATCAAGTGTATCATAATCTACGAATCTACGATACTGATGGAGACAATAATACACTTCTCAGAGGTGAATTGCTGGCTCTGATCAGGATCATGAAGGGCCGTTTATCGACCGTGTGCTTTGTTGATCATTATATTGCCCCTGTAAGGATTTCTTTTTTTCACCCTTTCCTCGTGTTGAGGTCCGAATCATATCACTATCGACCATCTCTCAGTCATCGTTCTATATGCATAATATTTCAGATGTTTAGGAGGCTTTGCTAGCTAATCTTCCTTGCGGATTGTATGCAGGTCATGCTCTTCTCCATAATGGGACTGCAACACGCCCGGATCATTCAGGGGCATTTCAACGTCAGAGAACTTGTCGTCCAATACAGCAAGCTCTATGACTTTAGACGCAAGAAGGATGCGCCGCTGGAGTTGTCTGCGCGATGGTTTTTCGGTGACCCGACGGGTGATACTACTACTAAGAATATGCAGGAAGAGGAAGGAAAATGATCCGATCAGACCGGATACGATGGATATAATACTTACTTAGTTTCTCTCTCACTTTGTAAGGCGCCACAAGTCACGATATTTCATGTAATGTCTATTGTATTCTATGTTTCTTTTGCTTGTGGGCTTTGGATGAAATTATTTGCTTTGGTGTTGTGGTATTTCTCCTTGCATACGGGGCTCTGCTCTCTATATATTCTTGTTGAATACAGATCAAGATAAATATAGTACGAACTGGTATGTGAGGTCCTACAGTAGCAGAAATCCAATTCCTTCAATCTACCTAACTATTGATTATTTTATATTCAGTATTCATGGGCAAAAAAACCTTACTAATTAGACAGTCTAGGTTCAAATAGGCAAATACTGCTAGCAATATGACACACTCTCCACATCTCTTAGATTATACATCCTCCTTAAGCATGTTTCTAGTTCCATAATAATCGATATTTTTGGTTGAAAACAACGATGGGTTAAGTGTCACCCGACAAATGCCCATACTCATGTCGAATGTGGGTCCTGTCTGGTAGTGTGATATCTCTTTGCGGTGTTCCGCTAGCAAGGTCCGATTTATCCCGGCTTGATTTATAACGTTCATGGTAACTGGAATGGCACTGGCGTTGAGCTGTAAAAAACATGTTAGTTATAATCATACCGGGATAGTGTACAATTACTTAATTATAAGTTCTCGGGAAAGAGAGCCAAAAAGAAAGAATGAAATCGTGATTTTGGCTTTTGCGGCCAATGTTGAAGAACGAAGCACTACGTCTAGGTGTCCATCCATCTAGTCGAATCGGTCTTCCCTAATTTATTAGTATGGCATACTACGCATACTACTGCGGTAACATGAATTGGATGGACATGGACATGGGTGCTGGCCTCGAGTTGGACCTTCTTATCAACAGGCAGCAACAGGGCGCTTATTACCTGCTCCAATGTCTGGGAATCCGACAAAAGGTCCACCTGTGGAAATTTTCTGGGTTTTGGCAATTGTAAATAATGCGGTGGCAACTTGTCATTATCATTCTCATCACAATTATCTTTTGTGAATGCGTTTCCCTGCCGCAGGTTATCTGATGGAACCTGATGATCTATGAGCAGAGGGACAAGAAGTAGCAGCTAAGAGGGGAATATCGATTTTTTATTATTACTACTTTGCTAGGTACTGACCTAGGTAAGTAGGTAGTTCCTTCTCGAAGTGGTTTGGGTTTTCTATTTTTGGTTTTGGTGAACTGTTTGATTTTTAGCTTTATTTATCTCTATGTAGCAATGGGGAAAAGATATCAGACAAACTAAGCATCAGTGGAACTTCCTGGTATCACAGTATCAAATTTGGGGTATGAGTAAGGAGTACCAATGGACATGCAGAAACTGACTGCAAGCAAAGACACAAGTATTCATGCAACAAGTGTAAGTGCCTTGCAAAACAGCTTCCACAGTACAAGTCACCACATGATTCTTTTTGCGATACAGGAATATGCGAAGATATCTCCTGGAATTGGCAGACAACAGAAGGAAAAGATATCACATCCCAACTGGCTTGTTCATCTGCTGCTGCAGGAAGAGATTGATGACAGTGTTGTCCTTCTTGGTCAGGCCATACAACTGGGATTTTCGAATCATGAGGTTCCACCCATTGAAGTGGGCTTGGAGGATTCTTCTGTGCTGCGGGCCCATGAATGATTGGACCATGACCTGGAGATATTATAATCTGTTAGATTGGGATGACAATTAGAGAAAGCAAAAGGAACACACTGTTGTCAAAATGGGGTGAAACTCACAGGTATGACTCTGTGACACTTGTGAGATGAGAAGGAGACCAGATGCATCCACATGACCAAATCACCATGACCTCACTACACAGCAGCCTATCATCACCCACAATATCATGCACCATCGTGAACATAACATGGGGGTATTCAGGTGGAGATAGGAATCCTGTAACAGGCTGCCATGCAGGTTGCTGCTGTTATAGAGGAGTGGAGCCAATCTGTTGTCAAAGATGAAGTTCTGAAGCCTAATGGACATTAGAGTGGTCTTCATCAGGTGTGTGTAACAAATACAATGTCACATCTTACTTGCTAGGCAGCCACTTGGACAGGTACATGAGATGGCTATTAGGAATCCCTTTCCAAGGCATGGTGCAATGTAGACAGTGGATGTATGACTTGATATTGCGTGCATAATTCAACAGACATTTTGAAAAATTCAACCAGGAAGAGGTTCTTTGTTTGGTTCAAATTCAGGAAAGTTGTGCAACATAGCGCTCAGCGGTAATGTGTGCAGCATAGAGTCCCAATTGAGATTGAGCTGGTATTTATGAAGGTGCTCCAGTGGCCAAGGCTTGAAGTAACACAGGTTAAATGGAGACAGATACTGAGATTTGCCCTGCATGTTGAAAGTCATTTCTTCTGTCCTGATATTGAGACTGGTATCTTCCTCAGAAATAGAGAGTCGCGTTCCTTGACACAATGAAGCAGATCTTGAATTGCTGCAATAATGTTGTCATTGCTCTGGGAGGAAAGGATGCCTCTTAAAGTAGACAACAGCTTCATCGGACCTGGCATACTGAAGGATGACACGACACTGCAGGTGATTGGGAGGAGGGAGGAAAAGGGCGCAAGGTGGTAGTTTGCTCTGAGGAGTCAGTGTTGATGATGATATTGTTATGAGGTGATGGCACATGGCCAGCTTGCAGGTCAGGGTTCCGAAGTATGGCAGAGTACAGCAAATAGATGGAAGTGGGGAAGACTCCCATGCGCCTTCACTGACCTAAATGAACCGACTCAAACAGAGTTGTGCTGCCCATGGCTGCTTGTGGGACAATAAAGGCCTGCAAAATATGTCAATGTCGGACTAGCCTTAAATAGATCTCCGCTGAGGTACTGTATCTGTAATAGAAAAATTCTAGAATATACTCTATATACTTAATAATGGTGATTGTATGCATCCGCCATCCGGTCCATTGAAGTCCAGCCTTCCGCTAGTTCAAAGCCCGCTCCATTTCCAGATTAAGACCAGGAACGGTATGGTGGCCCCGTGCGGGGTGACTTACAGCGGTGGCTTACGCTAAGAACCTGGTCCGCGGGTCCGCGAACGCTAAATCCAACCTTAACCCAACCGCAGTCAGCCTTATTTGGGCCCGGACGTACTACCGTAGATGCACAAGATACACGAGCCGTGGGAACCCCCCCTGCTCCCCAATCCTTAGCGTCCAAAATTTCCCCGAAAATCTTTTTGCGCTTCTGGTTCCCCGAACGTGACGTGGAAAAGTAGCTTGGAACATGCAGTAGGCATTGGACTTCTGAAGAGATATCACATTGCACTGGCAACCGCGCTTCATCGCATGGCGCAATTCCTGGCTTGCATTACGATTCGTGGTTCATGGAGTCGAATTCTCCTATAATTGATATTAATGATATTCATCCAGTTTACAGTTTGTGGCCGCTGAGGGAAGGGTTCAAAAAATAGCACTACCACCATCTTGTTATTTTGAAGAGCGCAATTTCAGATGAATCCTGAGCATATGAGCAGAAACAGCTACCTTTGAAAGCGTCTGAACAGTTTGCATTGATCCATCTAGTTAAGTATGCGAGTAGTAAAGCAGTGGTGAGGAAGGAAATCATCTTTGCAAGGGTATCCCTCTGTAATGTATACATAATTAGCCTGACTTATCCTGCTTATTTCCATCCTTTCCTATTTCCATTTTTTCCTTGTCTCCCAGCAATCACTGTAGATATATGAAGCGAATGCAATCGATCAGATCCTGCTGGTTGATGACAATGTCTCTTTCTGCACTCCGAGGGAGCTGGTTAAACAATGCTTCGAAGGGAGCATTCCAGTTACGGACGTGGGGGTGATCTCTATTGTCTGGAGACAGAACGGTTGCCGCTGAGTAGCTGGCGCTTGTTGAGCAGTAGTAACCGGCAGGGAAGGTGGTATTTGTTGTTGCAATTGCCAAAGTACCGCTCCTGTCTTCGGTTTTGGAGTAGTGTTCGGAGGTTCCAACTGCATTTCTCGAGAACAACTCTCCTCTGCGCCCGCTTAGTCGCGATAACCAGTACAATCCTGACATCTCCATTGGATTCGTTGAACCACCAACGTGCATCCTCCCACAGACGCGGGAGGGACTCAAATAATCCTGGAAATACCAGCATGGGCCAACCAACAATCTCTCCTCCCACAGGCCGTCGCACCCCCGGGGAAAGAGAGTGATCGGGCTGTTTTCCATTGTTGCGACAATGGCAGTTCGACCACACAACATCTTAAGTTTAGGTACCCCCATAGAAAGTGCCGCGTCGTGCATTTCTCTTTCAGGTTTTCTGTCACATTGTCGTATATGAAAGAAGGCAGGATCTTGATAACACCGATCATTTTGTCTTCATAGATTATGAACCGGAAAGGCACTCCTGCGAGAACATTTTTGTCATCGTCGATACTGACCTGATCAGGCTTTGGGAGATCGAGGACAACTAGGTACTGGTTGCCTTGCTCATCGTTTTGGAGGAGTTCCTCGTAAAGCGATTGCGCGGCTGCCTACAACGCTTCAATGTTTGAAAGGTGAATTACATTGTATCCCTCTGGAAGGCCTGCAAACGGATTGTATTCTTCCATGGGATATAAGACTCTCTCGACTTGAAGCCTTTGCCTTGCTGTTGGATTCCAGGAAAGAGGTCATGCGGCGGGAGGACTCCCTTGCAGAATAGTAATCATCTTCGCTACCATTCAGCCTGTTGGCGTGGCCAGATAGCTACCTTGGGTAGATTGAATTATCCATTTGCTTACTTCTGGAGTCCTTCTGTTTCATGTATCACGCTCTGATATGTTCCCTTCTGCACAGCGCATTCACTTAGTGGATGTATCTATAAAGTATGTGGTCTTCGAAACTGGTTTTATTTCACTAAAGATCTTGTCTATGATCTAGTAAGTGCGTCACTGAAAGAGAGAGAGAATAACACACTACCTGATTCTTTCTTGCATATTTTTGGGATAGTATCTTGGGCCAGCTCCCCTAAAATGAGATGAATAAGCTTCCAAATCTTCGTATTCAGCTCGAAGCCTTATGTCTGAATCTCGACCTCGGGGTCGCTGGGAGCGAGAGATGCTTACTGTTCAACAGCGACAACCACGGGGCTTTTCTCCACCGGCTGCGGTGCCAAACGCCGTTAACGACTTCCTATCGCGCCTTCTGGAAGATCCCTAGGTACAGCACTCTTTGCTGCGTCTGGACGATCTGAATGTTTTCCCCTGACCTCTGCGACCCGAGCACAACCCTAGAATAGAAAAAGAAGACGAAGTCCAGACCCAAAAAAATAAAGCCAGGAGTTAATTAATAAGAAGTAGTTCTTCAGAGAGAACCTATCCCGCCTCCGCTCCCTCGCGATGACGAGATGTAGTTGTCACTGCTAGTCTCATTATGTATAATATCAGATTACTTATAATCAATCATTCGTCCACTGTAGAGGTCGTCCGGTGAAACTGTCTCTTTTGTATTATTCTCTTCTCCGTGAGGGAGAGTGTATCTAGGTAGGTAATGTGACGTCACTTGCCTATTTCCGGCAAATCCCCCTCCTCCCTCCAAGCTCTTTTTCTCATCAATTCTCATCCATAACATTCGCGGTCGACTATATCTCTCTACCTACCCTAACTTTGGGACTCTACTGTCTCTTGGATAATAATAATAATAATTAATAACCTTTAGAGTTACCATCAACACCACCGAATAACACCAAATCAGAAACAACATACCTCAAAAAGACCAAAAGGAGGGCAGGGAAAAGAGAAAAATGTCCCCCCTCGACTCCCTCGCTCTGTTCCGCCGCTCCCGCGCCGACAGCGACCTCACCGCCCTTGCCGATGAGCACATGCGCCACGAGCTGCCCCCCTCGGACCGGGACGCCTTACGCAAAGGCGCGTCCCAGATCGCGAACCACACGATCATCGGATCCCTCCTAGGTTTAGGGCTAGGAGTCTTCATGGCCGCCCGGCTGCGGAGGGCGAGAGGCCAGATGTTCGAGGCGTTTAAGGCGCGGGAGAAGCCGGTCGAGGTGCGGTTTCAGGATGGGAGGACCGGTATGTATCCTTATCCTGCACGCAGAGCGCTGCTGAGATCCTACCATCCGCCGGAGGCGATCTGCGGTTATTTATACTGTATACTGATATTGCGAGGTGATGATAGAGCCAGTTCCAGACATCGCGCCCCTCCTCCGACCGACTACGCTGGGCGACTTCGCAACGTACCTGTTCTTCTCGGCCGGCGGGCTGTTTATCGGCGGGGAGACGGGGCTCTTGACAGGGTCGTATGCGGCGAATCGGACGCTGACGAGGGACTCTGATACTAAGAGGCGGATCGAGGCGGCATTTCGGAGGTTCAGAGCGGATGTGCTGCGGCGGGAGGCGGAGCGGTTGGATGGTGGGGAGAGTGTGTTGGCGAAGATGTTTTGATCTGATCTGGGAAATTATGTGTCTGGGTTTTTTTATGCGGTCTGATATTATCAGTGGTTTGAAAATGAGAGCGATGAGTGAGCATTAGGGGGTTCGGTTGTGGTTCTCAATATATCATGGCAGATCTACATCAGCACATAGAATTGGGGAGGCGGACATGGGACATCAAAAAATTGCATTGAAGCATTCCTTCGGACTATCGCGTGTTAAGAAGCAGCTGAGATTAGAGTACTGTCGACGGTGAAGCGTAAGGGTAGAGACGGAATAGGTCCGGATCAGAATATCGGCATACTAGATTATGTGACAAATAAACGATCTAAATCGCATAAATTGGTTCTGGCTCGTGTCCAAGCTGCAATATTTTGCTCATACTGTCCCGAATCGACGTCTTTAAGTGACGTGGTATCTTAAGTTCAGCTCCAAAACCAAAAACCCAAAAAATCAATTGAAGGACACCCCGAGTTTAGAGAACTGCTCAGGAGGGCCGCCCTCGCCGGATGCGGCAGCGCTCCGTCACCGTCGGGCGAGTCTGTTCTCTCTCCGCTCGGTATCACAGCGCTGTTCGAAGTTCGAGGTCGATCTCTGCCGTGACGGGGAAGAGGACGGGGAGTATCTCATGTTCACGATTCACATGGCATCCGGCTGACCGCAGCCTCACCCAAATTCTCCATACTCCGTACACTGCCATCCTCCCTGTCAAGCTACTTCAGACTTACCGCTTTGACCGCGTACTTCCGGCTCACATCCTTGCCAGTCCAACGTTGACGGTACAGTACATAGAACCATTTGCAGCTCTCTGCAACGTGCCCGGGGGGCTCTGCAGTGCTACATTGTCAACCTGTGACGGACTCACAAATAGTCAAATGGGGGACTCCAGCCAGGAATGCTGTCGCCTATCGCTATTATTTGGCACACGCCAGCCCATTGATCTCCCGACAATGAGTATGTACTGTAATGTACTTGAAGAGGAGGCCAATGTTTCGCTGTCTAAGGAAGTATGTAGATTTGAGGAGCACTCCTTACCTAGATTATTTTGCTCATCTTCTCCGAGTAACAGTGAATATTGTGCTGGATCTGGCAGTCTTTGACCTGATCGAAGAGGAATCTATTGGTTTTTGGGATAGGTGCCTGGAAGCATATTTGGAGTCACAAACAATCCAGGCCCAGTCTGACGTACCCAATGGGACTGTCGGCTTCGATTTAATAACCCCTCATGTTCAGCTGCCGCTGATGCCACTCCTCCTTTGAATACCATCCCACAGTCCTCTCCGAACGTTCAGTGAACCACTCATCCTGCAAGAGCTCCAGTGCCGTATGTCCGTCCCTTGGATCAAGTTTCATGATTTTCAGCAAAAAAATGCTCTATCCGCATCGCAGATCTCTCGCTCGCTGAGATGTCGGAATGGCTTTAGCTTCTCAGGCGGCACCGCGGACATGATGCCAATAATTGCCTGTTGTGTGTCCTTGTCGGCAATCTCATTGTACGAGATCGGGAACGGCCCGAACCAGTGATGCTGACGCACGACAATTTTAGTGACATACATCTCGTGGTCTTCTGGCTCTTCTGGCCCGAATATGTTGAAGTTGTGACCCCATATCAGGTTAATAAGCTATGTAGACGTTAGCCTTTTTTGGTTCGGAAATTTGCGCGGCTTGGGGGTAAAACTAACAGTAACACCGAAGCTCTAGATATTTGCAACAGTGCCCCATGGAATCTCCAAATGGACCTCAGGAGCCCGAAAGAGGTTTGTGCCAGTTGGTACACCATCCTTTACGAATTTCGAATCAATAGAGACGGTGCCCCCACAGGCTGCCAGTTCAACCTCCGAAAATCGCTTCTTCCCTCGCCCATAATTCACTAAAATATTGCTAGGCTTGATATCTGCAGGCAATGGTTACTCCTTACTTGACCAGGCATCAGTAGTACTGGAGGGAGGATCGGGGTGTACCTGTATGGACATAGCCATCCTCATGCAGCACCTTGAGAGCTTCAAGGACATTTTTAGCCACATATTTGATGTCCTGCCTAGTGAGTCTTTGTTGCCTCGAAGCCCTTGTGAGGTCATCGTCGAGGTATTTCAGGACAACTGCGGGTGGCTCGGCTGGGTCCTCTATTTCATCCAGGAGAGGATGCAGAGTCGGCGCACGGGCTTGAAAACGCTTGAGAATGTCACGCTCATTATGTAGACGCCAGTGTCCCTCAACGCTTTTGACCACGACCGGATTTTCGTATTGCTTGCTATAGGCCATTGCTAAGTACAGGGGTGCATGTAAGCAGAGTCACAACGAGGACATACACTGCAAAATAGACAAACTCCGAGCACTGCTCAGTAAATTCTGTAGGTGCTTGCTTGGCCTCGAAGAGGCTTCCCTAGACGGAAAAGAGACTTGGATGACATTGCTGGAGGAATTCATCAGTGGTGAGAGTCGGCATAAAGCCCCCGACCCTTTCTGTATGCTCAAAAAGGGCGAAATTTCTTCATGGACACGAACATACCTACCTATGCAAGTACCTAATTTATCGCACACGCAAGCCTGCCGCGCCACACCACACCAGAGTTTGCAGTTCGCCATCGCCATGTGTCTCAGATAATTAGCTACAGTTTGATCTTAGTAACATTCCTCGCGTGCCGACGATCCGATGATGTCAGATCGATGGAATGAACAGCATATGTAGATAGAATAGTGGACAGAGAGAGTTGATAATCAGACGAATTCAGAGTACTTCATGAAATCAAAGAGTCGTCTACCGATCAATCAATTGACTATATACATACTTGCATACATACTTCACGGGGGAACAAAGGAAGTCAGCAGCAGCAAGCAAGGAATATAACATAACATGGAGACATGACATGAGCACATGACGCAGGGTTGGTATCTCAGGCATATATCATGAGATGGAGACATGGCAAAAAAACAAAATAGACAAGGCGTAACGGCATAACAGCATATACACGAGTGTGAGAGGGTTGAGGCGAGATAGTAGAACTTCCCCGGTATCGGTACGAGGAAAGGAACCAAACTCCACGAGCAGTGTGGACAAGAGGCATACGACCTAAATAGAGCCTTCCCTCGGCCCATCCGGGAGGCTAGGTTCGCTAGAACCGTTCTGTCCCGGAATCCACGCATTATCTAGCGGCAGGATCAAACTAGGGTTCACGTATTTCTTCAATCTAAGGCCCAGGTCGCGGCCGCCGATCTCGAGCCGAACCGAGTCGCGGTCCAGGCCCGACAGGGGAGACATGGTCGACGTAGGCGATGCAGATGAGTCACTGTCACGGGCACGGTCGCGGTCGATACTCCTGAGTGCGATGAACTTCATCAATGGCTCGTATGTTTGCGCGAAGAAGTACGTGAACCAGACAGTTGCGCCCAAGAGCGGCAGCAGGATCAGCGAACGGGTGATGGCCCTCCGTAGAGCCAGGACACCGATCATGGCTACCTGGAAGACCACCAGGCCCAGGAAGACGCGGCTGCAGATCATTGGCCAAGCGCGGCCTGTCGAGTGCTGCTGATGGTCCATTGCGTAGAGCAGTTGATACTTGTAGATGAATTTGCCGATAGTGAAATACACCAGGCCGAAAAAGCAGATAAGCCAAGAGCCTGGGAAGACGCTGTAAACGGCGCAAAGGATGAAAATGAGGATCGTCTGCGGGATAGAATGGCCGTAGCTGAAAGTGGGCGGCTTCGACAGATCGGCGTAGTCGCGCGGCGTCCTCGCCGAGAGGAAGTGGATTGGGTACATCGCAACGCTACCAAACTCCAACAACCGGAAAGGGAAGAGGCCTACTCCCTGAAGGATGATAAAGTTTCTGTAGAACGGGGTGAAAGATTCCAGAGACTTGGCAAGCGCAAAGGCGATCGTCGTGGCATCCTTAAATGCATTCCGGATATTTTTCATGAAGCCGTAAAACGTCGTAGCAGTACCGAAGACGGTGAAGACAAGAAAAAGGTTGAAGAAAGAAAAGAAGAAGTTCTTCGAGATAACCGACAGCTCAACATCACCCCGGGACATCATCCCTTGCATGTTCGAAAGCCCTGGCAGCGGTCAGTAGACTGATTAGCCGGCTTCCGTTGGACGCATTAAAGACTTACAGTTATAGAGGTATGGTACAGCAACCGTCAATAACGACAGAGCCAGGGTCGGCAGACCGGTCTGTACAAGCGATTTGGCAACCGGATGCTCCGACAACAAGTCGGCCAAATGTGGGAACACCTTATGGAGAGTCTCCAGCTCCAGTAAATAAGCAACAGGGATCAAAAGAACAGACCAAAATATTGTTAGAAATCCGATTACGCCAGTGATGAGCCAGGATTGCATCATCCTCCTTGGGCGCGAAAGATAGGTGTTCTTCCACACAACGTCCGCCGGAGCCGGTGCGAGCTTGGCCAGCAGCTGCATCGGATGAGGGTCGAGAATGGCCTGGACAACCATCTGACATGCGGCGGTAGACTCCATAGTCACAAAAGCCACAGCTGTGGGCGGATACTCCTTCTGCCGTGCAGCCTGGATCTTCTCATCCAGCCGGCGCAGCTTCTCCTCGTAATAATCGATGGCATCGATTTTCCGGCTCCGCAGCTTCAATGGCCCGTACCAGATTCTGGTTTGGGGGCGCTTATGGGCGCGGGAGACAGGCTCCCGGCCATCTTCCTCGGAGAGGAGATGAGAGCGCTCGGTTTCCCCCGAAACGACACTCCCGCCACGCTGATGTGACCGCACAAGAGGCAACGTATTTCCGTCGCTCTTTCGCCGTTTATACCCGAGATATTTCGTCCAAGCCCGTTCCAGCTTACGGAGCGTCTTCATTCTCTCGTCCATCAGGATGTCAAGCTCCCGCCAGTCGCGGCAGAGGGTGACATTGTCCACTTTTCCAATATCCAGGCCCTCGATGAACTCCTTGATCTTCTCCTCTGACCTCATCTCCGGCGGAATTCCCGACAGGCGAATTGTCCGATCCGTGGTAGTATTTTGGCTTCCCAGGTATCTTTGCCTAGTCCGGATGATCTTATTCGTCTCCTGGATGAGGAGGTAGATGGCCAACCCGGTGAAGGCATACGTGAACACGACGTACATCCACAAGTACGTTGGGTCTGTTTTGAGCTTGTTCCCGTCGGGAGGCGGGGCGTCTCTCAGAAACGCTGAACCATCGCCGTCCTGGTCTCCATCGTCTTTGTCCCACCCTGGAAGTCCATATTTACCAGTATACTTGTAATGGATCGGGAGGATGATGACAGCGCCAAATAGAAAAGTCACCGTCAGAAACCTGATGGCGAACTTGAAGAAGGATAGGAACTAGTTAGACGGCTTCAGTTAGTACAAATTTCCAGCAATGGTGACCCATAGCGTCCAAACCACAGGGGACCCTTGTCTGCATAGAAACTCACCACGTAGGCGTCCAGACCAGCTGACTCCAGTACTTCCTCATCCGTGATCCGGTACAGCACCGGGATCCAGCCGAAAAAGCTGTCCGGCAGCTCAGGCAACCTCGATGCTGCACATCGTTGTCTTCTCCTCGCGGCATAAAGCTCTGCCCACTTGGGCCGTATCATCTATGATTGACCATTAGCGATTATCCAATTGTATACTTCCCGAGACCTCGTCGCAACAACGCCTGGCGGGGTCCGGAACACGGGAATCACCGGTTGGACATACACAGAATGTGAGAAATGCGCCGAGGCCAAGTGCAGAGCTAATGATAAACTGCGTATACAGATCGCGCTGGCCCCTCGTCTGGTCCTCCCACCTGCGGCCGCCCTCACCCGTCCCATTGTTTGTTGCTGCAGCCGCTGCGACTGTGAGTACAGCCGTTGCGGCGGTCGCCGTCGCAGACATCTCATTCAAACCTGGCGCTTGCGCGCCCTCTCGAAGTCCCTTTCACCGCACTTCTCCTATCGGCACATATGAGTTGCGACAGGGGGGAAGGGGAGATTAGCGTATATAATCAACAAGAGACTATTGAGCTGACGAAAAGTACCACATCAACAAAAGGAGAGGCCCGGAGAAGCAGCACTTGAAGATTTGGGCCTCTTGCTCCCGTGGTGGCTGGCGGAGGGAGCAGAAGAACGCAATGTTTTGTCCTCACAACCGTCCTGTTCGGCTCTCCTGCGCGATGACGGAGCGCTCGCGGAGGTGCCAGTTGTGCGGCTGAGTCAGCGGCACATGCATAAAGTTGTGCTCGCTTATCCACGCGACGATATGCCTGAGGCCACGCAGTACAATCCAGCAGGTCTGAAGAGCATCGAAAGCTTTAGTGGCCATGGACCTTTTTGCTACCTTGTTAGGAATGGCAAGTGATGTGTTCGTCACTACGCGCGGTGCTTACCATTTGTCACTTGCTTCAGCTGTTGTTCCACTGCATCCGGCACATCACGCCAGGGCCACCTTCGCAGATGACAGCAATCGAGTCGCATTTCCAGTCGCAGGGAACCCAGAGATCACAATGACCGGTCCGTACTTTCAATACTGATCAAAACCACACATCTTTAGGTCGGATTATGAGTACACGCTCAAGAGTGGTATGGATGACTGCGCATTGTTTAATGAAACCTGGCAGCCCGCGTGCCTTGAGCGGATCCTGCAGAGATGATCTCGAGGGAGAATAATTCCAGAAGTTGGGACTATGTGAACAATATGCAGCATGGCTTTTTCGAGACCATTTCTGCAGCCACCTGTGAGTCGTCGGCCATTTCCGGAGAAGGCCGTCTCGACTGGAGTGGCTACTCGACCCCTGCCTCCGAAGCTGTGTCTTTTCTTCTACAAGCTAACCTAGTATTGATGCTATTTACCACTCTAGAAGAGTCGTTTCATTTTTCCAATCTTGATATTTAAAATTATAGTCTTTCTGTCATAAAAGGATATTATAAATTGATGCTTGCACACCTATCCTGATTTTCCAAGAGTAGAATTCTTTTCCTATTTTTCTCGTTCCATGAATCTTCACAGGAATCGCTCTAGCAGTTGGAGAGGTGCAAGATTTGGATAGTGTTTTCTTCTCAATGAAAATACAGTATCCAACAAGAAGTGAAGCTTCCCCATACTTCCATCCCTTACATTAGTCTTGCAGATAACTAAATAGCTACATGCTGCCTTTCTCCCTAGGTGACCTAATCATACAAGGCTGTGCAATGACCACAGGTGATATGTCTGACGTCCCTTCTAACCATAGCTTAGCGTCCTCAATCTGTTCCTTGTACAGTACATATGCTTCAGAAAGCCGACCTCGAGAATAAATCTTGCCTTCTCCAATCTAGAAGAGTCCTTGACCATGGAATTCAATATTCTGTAATCGCAGTGGCCTCCCCTGTCACGGTCTGGCACCTAGGGTGCATTCTAAGAGCTAAACCGCTGCGCTAAGGGCAAAAAGACCAGGATTCTAGGACAGAGTCCTAGAATTGCACTCACTATATAAGGA
>JGI26058J51888_1000715_pt1 | contig 14694 bp, 4 predicted proteins | sample HigsolmetaSP110D_FD_51888 | JGI IMG/M metagenome (IMG submission 51888) | reverse complement strand
ACCGGAACCGGAACCGGGCTCGCCATTTTTTTTTTTTTTTTAAAAAGGGTCTTGCCTATTTGCTTTGCTTTGCTTTGCTTGTCTTTCTTATACTCATGTTTCTTTATGTGGGGGACAGACTTGCACTTGAGAATCCGATGTGGGAACGATCAGGTGAATTCAAGTCAAACTCAATTTATCAAGGGCATAGTAGTAGTAGTAGTAGTAGTAGTAGTAGTAGTTGAGTTAGCGTAGGTCTACATACTGTACATACATACATACATACAATAGTTCACCCCATGTTAGGTATATCTATCTATATAGCCTATCAGTCCTTACTTTCTTCTTTCTCTTTTTGTTTGTTTGTCGCCTTGTCTTCAGTCTCTGGTTTCTGTGTGGGTGTATGTGTGTGCGTGTCCAGTGGGATGATGGGATGATGATGATAATCAAAGGGAGGATTTCTATTATTATTGATGTTGTATTTGTACTGTACCTATGTATATAGCTATTGACATTAAGTTGCTACTACTGTTGCTGATGAATGGATTATGGTATTATCGATTCTGCCTCCGTCCTGCTCTTGTTCTGCCCTCTATGTGTGACACATAAGTACATACATCCATGGATACATACATACAGTACATATACATATACATTTGAGAAAGGATATTTAGGGTTAGTTAGTAACACGCTCTAAATGAATAGCTCAGGGGCGAAACACGAAGTATTGGTTGGTCTTTCCCCGATTTCCGGATATTCGTTAATTCAATCGATCGGAATCAGCAAAAGCAAACGAGAATACCCAACGCCGTCGCCGCCCATAAAACTCCGTCCCAGATGCTTCGAATAGAGGTCAAAAAAGACAAGACAAAATACTGCCTGCCCTCCGGCCGGTCTCCCATGTACTCTCCACCCTGCAATTATGTATTTCGTTTTAGAATCCATACCCGCTCTGCCCATACGGCGTCGCACCGTACGGCGTCGTCCCGCCGGCCCCTCCCCAGGCACTCTGCCCGCCGTTCGCGTACGCTGTGAATCCGCCATCGATGCCCTCGGGCGGCTCGTAGCCGTCCGGGCTGCGCACGCCGCCCATCATGTCCTCGTCCTCGCCGCCGGCGCCGCCCATGCCGTTGCGGTCCTCGCCGCCCGTCAGCGCGGAGATGACGGCCGCGAGCTTGCGCTGCAGGACGGTAATGCCCTGCTGGATGATCTGGTCGGGCTCGAGGTTGCCGACGGACTCGACGTCGATGTAGAAGTTGGAGGGCTGGGCGTCGTAGTCGAAGGGCTGGTCGGGCGGGTTGGGGGTTTCCCAGGCTGCGTTGTGGGAGACGGGCCTGGTTTTCAACATTAACATCTTATATACATCATGTATCAGGGAGGGGAGAAACTGGCTACATACCACTCCTTCACCGGATCCTCCTCGTACCAGTAATCCACATGCCGCAGGTTATTGTGCGGATCGTACTCGAACCCCACGGCCGCCGTGGGCGCCCACTTGGCATGCTCCTTCGCGATCCCCTTCTTCGCGATACACGTGAGCTTGAGCTCCTGGCCCCGTCGCAACTTGCAGATGATGGGCCCCTTGCCCTCCGGGTCCGTGATGACCGGGTTGCCCACCCACTCGTTGGCCCTCTCCCCGGTCACGACCAGGTCCCGCGCGTACACGCGCATGACCTCCTGGTTGGTGCAGCGCGCGTGCAGCGTCAGCGTGACGCTGCAGCGGGGGCAGTGCGTCTCGCACTCGCAGTCGCGCGTGTACTCGACGTCCTGGTCGCAGTTCTTCGAGTTGAGCGGGATCAGGCCCAGGCGGTGCGCGAGGAACTCGTCCGGCAGGACGGAGGTGTTCTTCTCGATCTCGACGAGGTCGATGGCCATCGTGGGCACCTCGGCCAGGATGGCGCGGCGGAGGGAGTTGGCCAGGGCGAGGTCGACGTTGCTGAGTTTGAAGTCGACGCGGTAGGGCTCCACCTGCAGAAACATATGTGAATAGAAGAACTCTTCCAAAGAGAAAAGTGAAAAGACAAGACGATGCGTACCTCTCGCACGGTGACCTGGGGCCCCGTGGGCTCGATGTCCATGTCATAATCCATGATGTGCAGGTAGTAGTAGATGCGGCAGCGCAGTCGCTACCCTAGCCACCTCCGTTGAATTCAACGACCGTAGAAACTAATTATCTCCCGCTCATTAACGGGAGAGAAATAAGGAAAGGAGATATATGTCTGCGCTCACTTTGAGCAGTGGCGGTAGTTCGAGAGCTGCTCAAAGGGCGAGCTGGCGGTTTTGTCCTGTAGAGCTTTGCGTTCCGTTCGAGTTGCTTTCCGCGCCTCCAGCCGGACGGTGAGGCGCTTAACCTAATCGGGTCATATATCACCGCGCCCGTGATTTTGGAGCTCACGGGGGCGCGCAGAGGACGCAGCGGGTTTCTCGAGGCCGGGCATGTCCTCGCAACGAGTTTATATGGCAGTCTTTTTCACTCTCCCCTGTAGACGTGCATTGTGGTCACTTCACCTCGCAGGAACCTCAGAGTCCTCCAACCACACAGGCAAAACTGCTGAATTTCATTCAGCAACGTGTACATACTGCCATGCAACGGACGCAAAAACTCCTCTGTGGCCTCTGTTGGCTAGATCTACTCTGCCTACAACCCTATTTGACCTTCGACAAAAAGGGGCGTGCGAGTTCAACGTTAAGGTTGCTCTGCATCAGACAATTCGAGAGCACGACTACACTTTTCGTATTCAAAATCTTTAAGAGCTGCATGCAGTCAAACAGGATACCATGAGACAGGATACCAGAGCAACCGTTTCTGTTTTCCACGGTTAAAATGCTCAGTCAAGGTATTCCCATCACCTAGTAAGGTTGCAAGACCAAGTGGAGAATTTTCCATGACGGGGTAACGTGTACTTTTTTTATAGCAAAAAAGGAAAATGCCTCCTAGTTTTGACGATTAGATCGCCCTTGGGACTCGATAAATGTTCGATAGATATAAAGCAGATTTCCTTCACCAAACCGAAAATGCGTTAGTAAAAGCAGACTCTCCTGGATTAAGAGTATCCGATATGGCTCCGACACTTCTCCAACACTCCCATGTATTGCAGTTCAGTCACGCCCGGCATCTCTAACTTTTCTATCTCGACAAAGTTGAAGGGTCTATTGCGGACGCGAAGAAGTCCGGGATTCATCTGCGGAGCCGTCAACTGGTCGTCATCGATTGAACTGAGCAACTAAGTTTAACGACGAGGACGTAACGTTCAAGACGTTATGAGACTGCGCTACCACCGAATCCAGAGGAGAACAGAAAGACTTTTTTTGGTCATGTCATATCGAGTCGTAACAAAAGGATCCGTGATGGGAAGGAGGCGGAGAATATCAAGACCCAAGATGCCGGGCTACAGCATCGCTATCGCTTGAGAGAGCTGCGATTCAACGCCTCCAGAAGTTCAGGGCGGCTGATAAGTGCAGATGCGGCCTGGGCATAAGGGAACCATTGCCGTTTTCGCTTGTGCATCTCTGGCCACTGAGCTTCCTCGCGCTCCACCGTGACCTCGAAGAACTGATATGAAGCCTTGGGCGCATGCGCGGTCACGAGCGCTGAGGGGCGCATGTCTGGTATCAGGCCCAGATCCCTTTGAACAGTGCAGATTACACCGGCTTCTTCCCATGCCTCCCGGCATGCAGCCTGCTGCGCAGTTTCTTCATCGGTCTCCCAACCACCTTTCGGGAGCACCCAGCCTCCGGGCCCAGCAGACTCGATCATCAGGACTTTGGTTTTATCCGCGGAGAGGGGAACGACACCGGCCACGAGTCTTTCGCCTTTGGCGCCATAACCTGTTCGACGGATATTGTCGAGCTGTCAGAATGCGCCACAAAGATGTGTTTTGGACAAGGGAGAATGATGAGGGTTAAGAAAAGGACCGGTTGGAGGTAGAATCGAGGAGCGGTGTGCAGTTTCCCGCGCACCCACGTCCGCGAGTGCGGAGGTGAAAGAGCGAGGTTGACACGTGCCTGGGGTCAGTTAAACTCACGTTGATTTGTCCTCCCTGTGCGGGACTCCATAGAGCGATTCTGAGCCATCTTCAATCAATCGAGTGGTGATCCAGGACGTGCACCTTCCAGGACCCAGGGGTATTTCAATGGAGATGTATGAATTGAACACCGCCCCGCAACGACCAACAGACACAGAAAAAAATGCGCGCGCGAGAGAGAGAGCGAGAGAGAAAAGGGCCCGTGAGAAAAAGGGAGGGCACGCGTCGACCAGCCGCCTAGCGGTCTGGAGGGAGCAGGGCAGCGTGGAGGGAAGGGAGCAAGGAGCTTTCGCCAGGCGACCGTGCTCGGGCGGAGGTCGAGGCGGGTTGGTAACACTGGTTCAGGCCAGTAATTTTGGGGATAATAGCAGGCAGGGCGAGGCGGTCGAGGGGGGAGAGGATGCTGCGGACTGGCGACAAGGCCTTAGGTCTTCCCGTTCAGTCCCGCAGCGAACGGGGTCGCGGTCGAGGTTGAAAGGGTGACGGGGAACATCTTAGAGGGGGAATATCAAGAGGAGGGCCGGAGAGGAAGGGGAGGAGAGGGCTGGGGGGAGGATCAGAGCAGCTTGGTATATGACGGCGCGGTCCGGCAAGAAGTTTCTGGCCGACTCTTGCGACCCTGCGCTGTGCGAGCCTGTATCGTACGGTATCCGGGCGCGCCAGGCCGGGCGCTGGCGCGGGCTGCCCGCGGTATTCGTGCGTATCGAGACGGTACGCCACTCTCCGGCCTGTGGTTGCTCGTCAAAATCTCCCAGGCCTCAAAGGCTTAACCACGGCGCTGCCAGTGGAGTCGCTGACAGCTTTCTCTTTAGTCTTTTTTTTCGTCTCTCGCCTCCGGTCTGCCCAGAAACCGCCGTGTCTCTCCAGCCGGAGCAGTGAGGGGGGCTCCCACAGGCCCGGAGCCCGTCGGTGGCGGTCTTTCAGTCCCTCTGCTGCCGTGCTCCCTAACCACCTCAAGCCGAGTCAAGCGCTGCTTCGTTTCTTTTTTCTTCACCGAGCCTGGTCGCGAGGGCAGCGGGATCCTGGGAGGGCGCTGTCGACCGGCCGCTCGCGTGAGATCGGAGAGGAGCAGACGACCAGATTACCAGAACGCGCTGGCGGCCCACAAAAAAACGGATGCGGTACAACGGAACCAGCTGTGGCCGTGGCACAGGTCGCGAGTCCTTCCGGCTCTCCATCATCTGGTCGGAGATAGCTCGCACGGGGCCCTCCGTGCGCTGGCCTCGCCGGAAATGGGATGCCTCTGGATGACTAGGCATACGAAGGCATCTCCGTCGGGACATGTGCAGGACAGTAGTATATCCATGCATTAGGTACCCAGACTTCCAGTCAGGATCGATCTTGAGTCCTAGCTGCGACCGACACAGATACGAATATCACTGTACTGCGGGGTCCTGCTCTGGAACGAGCGTAGGTTTGCATGTCAACAAAGACCTCCTATGTTTCCTTCTTCAGAGCATGGCAATGCCACTTGCGGCAATCAAGAGATTGACGGGGCCATTATTATTATTATTATCAGCACATCATGAAACGACTGGTTGCTAGTCCTGTAGCGGAAGACCTGTGGGATATCCGTCTTTGACTCCCGAAGCGCAAACCCAGACAAGGGCCTGATCACGAACGGATGGAGTGGGCATGCCACTCACGGACTCGATGGAGCCGTGGAGATTGGGAGCGGCGTAGACTGCGTTTGCAGCGTTCCCTCGAGAGTGTGTCTCTCGCGGTCCGTCCTGCGTTGTGCAGCGATTGGGCTGAGAGGCGACAACGCAGCAGCGACTCTTTTAAAGATGCAGTCGACTACGGATCTGCCTGCAAACCGTCCCAAGAGCAGTCTCCAACCATCTCCTCCGTACAGACCGTGACGTAAGGATCGGTCCACTGCAGCAGAGCCAGAAACGTGGGGAGTGCAAGGATCGCAGTTCGTTGATCGGCGATGATCAGTGCATAGAATTCTTATGGTATGTGCGGCGGTTGCGGACGTGTGGTAGAGGAGACTCGGAGACTTTTTACATTTTTACACTTTCTTTTGATTTTACCTATATTCTGTAGACTGCGCGTCCGAAGAGACATGCATCGCTTGCTTGCCGTCGATGCACGACGGGGCTGCTACACCACGGTCGTTGGCAAAGAGGTCTGAAGTTCAGCGACCGGATCTGTCTGTGTGGGAGAGGATGCAGACACCGTCCACAGGACTGGATCTCACCCCGCAGTGGTGGCCGCGCAGCACAGGCACCGCGAGAGCGAGAGCGAGATCTGGCCTTGGGCCGGACGGCGTCCTGTTGACCTGGCCATAACCCTGCACGCTGCCACCTGTCTCTGCTCTCTCTTCTAGAAGCATCACTCTTTTCCTCCCTGGCTGCTGTCTTTTGCTCTCTCTTCTGCATCCCAGGACCCCTCCAGCAGGCCCTCGGCTGCTCCCGTGATCGCGAGCTTCCTGAGACCACGTCGTCATGATCCTTCAGTCCTCCGTGACTGCAGCCTCTTGACCTCCTTGATCGTCCGGCATCCTACGCGCAGCCTGCTGTGTTCCTGCCGCTGCCCTCTGTTGACTTTGTCTGACCCCCTGCTCTCAGCGCAGCCATGCAGACTGCCATCGTCGACATCGAAACCGCGAGGAAGCTGTCTCTCTTCCGACCTCTGGGTAAGAGAAAACTTGGCCCTGAGCAGCCAGTCGGAATGGCCTCCTCCACCTCGTGCCGGCTCTACTGGTCATCTCCTTAGTCGGGGCGCCCACTAGGCGTTTCCCACAGCGCCTGCGAGGCACGAGAGGGGAGGACAGCATTGAGGCTGCCCCTCCTTTCCTGACCCCTCCTGGTGGCTCTGTCCCGTTGTCTTCCGTTCCGCCTGTGTGTTGTTTCGCCTTTTTTTTTTCCTTTCGTTTTCCTTTTTCTCACACCGCCTGGAAATCCATTGGTAAACACCATCGTCAATCACAATGCATGGCTGACTCCGATCCTCAGGCTACCAGCGGAACACATGCGGCTACTGTAAATCCGAAAAAGGAAGTCAGTGCCCCCTCCCCTTCTTATGTCATCACCATCTGCCCCCGGGAGCACACGACCTCTACGTGGAACCTTTGAGTCAAGGTTGAACACTATGAGGGTCTTCCAGTGCTTGTCTGTGTCATTTCTTGTTGCTTGGTATTCTTGTCATCATCCTGTGCCCGCCTCTGACCGTACACGGCAGGTGCCTCTTACTACACCAGCTCCGTCTCGGTCCGGCCAGAGCATTATGAAGACCTAATCAACCATGGTTGGAGAAGGTATGTCCATATTCCACGGCAACCGACAGGGCGTCTCTGTGATGCTCATACAACCAATAAATGCAGATCGGGTACTATATACTACAAGCAGAACCTGCAAAGGTCATGCTGCCCGCATTATGCGCTGAGGTAGGGTCTCTGCCCGTCCTGCACAGATTTCGCATAGGTCTTAACTGACGGCCGGCTTCCCAGGCTGGATCCCACTGAATTCAAGCCCAGAAAGGACCAGAGAAGGGCGATCAATCGCTGGAATAAGTTTGTTCTCGGACCGGAATATATGCGCAAAGCTGCAAGGCTGTGCCCGAAGACCAGAGAGTAAGTCTTCGTCTACGTATTCTATGTTGGAGACCTGGCAGCTCACTGCCCATGCAACAGGGAGAAGAGGCACCGGAAACAGCACTTCGACCTGCTCACGGCTGTTCACGAGGCCGAATACAAGAATGTCAAGAGGCCAATTGATCCGGAGACAAAACGTCTACTTGAACCTGCGCACAAGTTCGAAGTGATCACGGACACGGATTCCATCTCACAGGCCAAGTACGTCAGTTTGCCGAGATTCTACGGCGCAACTCTAGCTCACCAGGTTCTACAGATATGAACTCTTTCTCAAGTATCAGACCACCGTCCACAAAGAGCCGGCAGAGAAATGGAAGAACAACGATTTCAAGCGCTTCCTCTGTTCTGGATTGAAGCGATACACGGTCAAGGAAGGCGACAAGGAAAAACGACTGGGATCTTGGCACCAATGCTATCGTCTGGACGGGAAGCTCATAGCAGTCGCTGTCCTGGATCTCCTGCCGCACGGCGTAAGCTCTGTCTACGTCTAGTAAGAATGCAATTCATCCCCCACTGCACGAGTTTTATGGCTTACCCATCTTAGCTATGACCCCGATTACAGCGCCTTTGAGTTTGGCAAGCTCAGCGCGTTGCGAGAGATAGCTTTCGCGCTCGAAGAGGCCTACCAGTACTACTACATGGGTGCGTTGACGAGAGCCACTGATCTGTGGTATCATGGAAACCCGGCTAACAAAAACGGCATAGGTTTCTACATCCACTCCTGCCCGAAGATGCGATACAAGGCCGCATACAGACCCCAGTATGTTTTGGGTAAGACGGAGTGCTCCCGAGACTCATATTGACAGATTGTATGCTGACTGGGCAGACCCGGAGAGCATGACCTGGGATCCACTCGAAGGTGAATTCCTGAAGAAGCTCGACGAGCGCCCTTACGTGTCACTCTCTCGCGATCGGAAGCAGCAGGAGCAAAAGGATGCCGGCGCAGCGGAACAGCAAGAACAAGACACGGAAATGACGGACATGAACGACGAGGAGATGTCCCTCTTCGATATCCGCATGCCCGGCGTCATGACACTGGAGGAGGTGCAAAAGCTAGACTTGGACCACTGGATGCTTCTGGTTCAAGGTACTCTCATACATATGACGGTAAGTAATATCCTCGAACCCTCTTCATATCTTCCAGTGTACTCGATCTCTGGTGAATTCTACCTCTCCTCACGCGACTGACAATCTCCACTTTAGGACCTTGTCGGGTGGGAAAAGGCCGACCTTCACAACCCACAGTCCGTCAAGGGAATCGTTGGCGAACTCGCAGCGGTCTTGGGACCAGAGCTTGTGAAGACTACGGCTGTGGTGCTATTCGACTAGGCTCGTTGAATCGCGATGAATTAAAAAGCCACTACTATCTAATTACTGTGTGCATCGCATCTATTCGATAATTTAACCTGATAGCACTACAAGTGAGATCTTCTCATTAGACAGTAGATTCAGCTATCTGGAAATCCTCACCAAAAGAGCGGCAGACTATCACTTGATAGATGCAATGTTACAGCTTTGCAAGAAGACTATCGTAACTTGAGTACGGTCCAGTTCTTTTAGTGATTGTCTATGTAGCCCCATCTTTCTATTTTCTATTTAAAGTAGCATGCATGTCGCCACTGACGATGCCCAGACTCCTTTTTTAGTATAGTATACGAGCCGTTGACCCCTCACTTCGCTCGGAGGCTCAAAGGGTCATAACGATCACAGTCCATGGATCTATTGGATTAATCTATATTAATCTCAAGCTGCTGGGACAGCTTGGACTTGCACCCTCACCACCACCACCACCACCACCACCATCATCATGGTCCCCAAAGTGGGGGCTTCGCGCCTTCGGCGCTCGCGCAGACTTTATCTGCCATTTAAATAGGCCTGACTCATCTAGATTCTAGTTGAATGACATGTCTAATGGCAGTCCTAGAGTCCTAATGAAATCCCTTGCTTCACTCAGCAGCTCAAAGAGGGCAATTATGACTACTTTTATAACTATTTTATTCCCTTCCTTCTAGCTCGGTCCTGCCTATCCTTTTAATGTTGAATCCATATAGCTTTATACTCCATAGATCTCCCTTCCTCTAAATAATCATTAACAGTTAGAGGCTCCTGCTTATGACAGGCAAGTGGTGGCCGTCCCTTTTATTGCCCAATTCCTAGTCTTAATTTCCTCCTCACCTGCCCTTTGCATCCAGTCCTTTAATATCTTATTAATCATTCATGATCAACCCTATGGTCAACCTCATGATCAATATCATCAGATCTTTTCTTATAGTGGTTGCAGCAGATCTTGCAGCTTTAAAAGAAACCAAATTGCATAGCTTGATGAAGTTGACTACATCCAGAGCAATAGTGCAGTCTAGGATTAATGGGAAACCTAGATCTATATATCTAATTAATCATTGCCCATATCTTATCTATTATCTATTCCCCCTGCCTCCGCTGCCAAGCCGCAGTGTACCCTGAAGACGCGCACCTGGTCATCCAACATGACCAGGAGGGAAAAAAATAGCATCCTACACATCACTGTTCAACACAATTCATTCAGATAGCAGAATAAATTCCCTCTACCTGTGCTTCCTCCACTGCCCTACACGCCCATAGCTCAACTCTCTGGTGAGAAAAGCATTAAGCACCCTTACAATATTCAGTGATTTCTCTAAAAGACTTGCAAGAAGAACTGAGAAGGCAACTCTTGCACATATTGACAGGAGCCAAAGAGGTCTAATGGCATGTCAAATAGTAGGAGCCGAAGGGTCTAATGGCGCGTCGAATAGTAGGAGCTGAAGGGGTTAAAGGGGTCAAAATGATGGGGTGACACATGACAGTGAAACACGGACGGAAAAATTCTCATATAGAAAAGCAGAGAAGTAGAGATACCATGCATGCCGAAACATGCTTAAAAAAGTGCATGTGACATGTGACAGGGCTGGACTGCTGCCGGTCCAGGTAGTACTGTCCCTGCCTGAACTCTACTAGATGTATCTATCCACAAGGTTAGGTAGCCAAGTAGGAGGAGTACAGATACATTCTTCAGCAATTCGTACAGTACCGTACAGTCTATTGCAATTGCAATTGCAATGGAAATTTGGTGCAGCAAGAAAAAGAGAGAGAGAAAGAAAGAGCGAGACAGGTCAACTTCATTTACTTACTTCACTTGATGTAATAATAATAACAATAATAATAATAATAATGGGGCAAGGCAGGCAACTGGAGCTGAGCGCCCTGAGGCAGGAGAAGTCTCCATCCAGGGCCTAAATAAAGGTAGGGTAGGTCCCTCCCTCCCTCACTCCCTCCACTTTCTTTCGGCGGGCAGAAGAAAGAAAGCGCTTGCCGTACTGGTACTTATCCCAAACGCACTATCCATCCATCCAGTCATTTAAAGTATGGGTTAATGATGGAGGACATACTCGCCTAAAACTGTTCTCTCTCTCTTCTCGAAGCCAAGATATATATATATATATATGCCTTGTCTGGGCCGTAACCTCGCCAGTAGAAAGTGGCCCAGCCCCTACTACCTAGTAGCGCAGCCGACCTAGCTGCCTAGCTATCTGTGTCCTGTATCTTGCATCATGCTCGCTGGTGATCTTGATTTTTTTTTGAGGTTGATCTTATTGGCATCAGGACCTGGTTGATCAACTTTGTCATAATCGATTGCTATTGGATGAGTTTCGAAAGTTAGAAGTTTTGTTCTCTACAGACTACAGTAAGTGGAACATGTACTTTTTTTTTCTTTTTTTTCTTTCCATATTTGTGCTGTATATATAGGTAAATTCTGGGTATACATGCCAATAAATGTATATATAAGACAACATTGTTGAACTTGGACACACAAAAAGGAGGCAATGATGTCTCCAGTTGGTCTCACATGTTTTCGACCCTGCAGACTCCAACAGACAGACAGACAGCAAGCCTGAAATTTACTTAGTAGTTAAAGTAGGCAGGGCAGGGCAGGACAGGGTAAGGTAGGGTGGATAGATAAGCATTTTAGTTTGGGTACATGGTCCCCAAAATATCTACTCAGTCACAAACAGGACAACTTGAGTTTCGCTTCCGGAACGTAGTAGAGTAAGAAAGACGGACTCTGAGGACCAAAAAAAGGAACAAACCAACGCTCAGGCGCCTTCGACAACACCGTCTTCTTCCTCCCACCTGCAGCGGAACGCAATCCCAACAACTCCTGATGTTGCTCTTCACGCTTATTTCTCCTACCACTCCCACGAACTGCTCCTCCAGACAAGGAACCTCCTCGACGGTGACCGGAAGGCAGGAATTGGGGTTGACGTATTGGCCAATCCCGGGAGTCTGCGCAGGGCAGATCTCTCCCAGACCGGGCCATCCGTTGTCACCGCTCGCCAGGCAGAGATGCCACAGCCGTCGTCCAGGCACAGCGGGCAGGCCTTGAAGGTCGCTGCGTCTGCCGGGTTGGTCCTGAATTCCATGTGGCCGTTTGGAGCCTTGCTGGCTGGAGTCGGGTTGTTGAATGCGCCGAACGGAAGTTGTCCTTGGACGTGACGTAGCTAGCCCCCTTCCTTGCTGCAGTCGGTGGTGCTCTTGCAGACCTTGAAGTGGTAGATCTAGGCCGTCGAAGTTGCCGCCTATGAGGTACCTAAGTCGTTTCCGCCGCGCCTCCTAGACAGAGCCTGGCCCTTCTTCTTGTTCGTGAAGCGGTAGCAATGGCCGTACCGAAGGCCCAGGTGGTCCCCGCTGGGCGAAGGACCTCTCTTCTCAGAGGGACAGGGCATGTCCTTCTTCTTTTTCGGGTCGTCTTTCTTGCAATCGCAACCATCAGATGGGTCGGGCTCTGGTGATGGGACACATTGGCTGCCATCGAAGCTGGTCGAGGTGTCGGAACAGCAGCTTCCCCGGCCACTTTGCTTGTTCCAGAAGTACTTGTGCCCTACACCTTGAGGTAGCAATCACCCTTCTTAGCCTTCTGGTCAACGATGTACGTGAAAGCCAGGTCTCCGGACGGGCGATGAGGTGGTATTTATGCTTCTCAGGTCGGACATCTTGAGCTGGCTCAGCTGTTCGCGCCTTGCGTGGTCTCAAATTGAGAGATATTGTCAATCGCACGTAGAACACCAGGCTCATTGTGCGTTGAGGTATCGTGTCAATGGTCTCCTCGTCTTGGTAAGTGCTACCGATGCAAGAGGCCTCCTGGCTCACATTAATACCGTCGTCCTTTGTGGCAGGATATCATTACGCATTGAAGCAGGTCGAGCGTAGTATCTAACTCATCCTTGCGGGCTTGCTAGATGTGTGTTCTGAGATGAATCAGATGATCCGTATCTCTGAAAAGATGTTGACCGAAAAATACCGCTCGACTACAAAAAAAGAGGCAAAGGCCACTAGTTGCAGTCAATACTGGTATTTTGGCTGTCTGACAAAGGATCTATAGAAAATGGAGACTTGCGTTAGCTCAATCCACTTCCCCGCGTCCCTTGGGACATTAGTTGCAGATCAGCTGGATTCATGCTACATCCTCAAGTTCAGTAACTGCAGCTCGAGGTAAAAGGATTAGATAAAAATCTGGGATCACGGAGAATGGCGATGTGTCGGTAGGTAGGTATCCTCATGACAGATGACCAGCCGTGCATATCATCATCCACTAGTAAGTCTATCAAGTGAGCTTCTCGACTGCAATGCTGAAGGAAGCGTAACATCACACTCCGTACGCCAAACTTCAGGCAATCTCCACAAGAGCATGAACGGAGCCTGATGCCATCCAGCAGTGCCCCTTACGGAGGTCTCCAGGAGTGGCAGGTAGCCTTCGAATCACACAGAAGCTGGAAATCTGTAAAGACAGCCATACCCAGCTAATGAGCTGCTTGGGAGAACACATAGCTGTAAGAAATCCTATGCTGTAGTGCAGTTAAGGCTGAGCTTTGGGTCTCCTCAAGCTGGGAAGATCCTTGCTGCATGCCGACTCGGCCGCAGCAGACGGCTGACTGCCCGCGCCGGCCCAGTCTGCCGGGACGACATCTGATCTACAGCATGCAGCCGCTCTTGCAGATACTTACTGCGAACTGCGAACGCATTTTAACAGCATCGGCCAGCCACCTACAGGTGTCACTCAGTCAGGACAGATTTGCGTTGCTTCCGCTGGGCTGGGATGTTGGTTCTCTGGGCACCTCAGCTTGCATGCAAGGGGACAATTATCGAGAGAAAAACCTGCATCTGAGTACGTTTTCATCAGTCATCCTCTCTGATCAACATGGCTTGTATTTCAAGGCAGAACTGTGGGAACTACAGTGCTGGGCTTTGTTGCACCTATACAATCAGCTATGTGAGAACTATATTATAGTAACCTGTTTTCCACACAGAATCTGTGTGATCAATCTTAGTGCTTTGTGGAAAGTTCGAACTCATTCATAGTAGCGGGGAGAATCTCGTTTCGAGTGTCCCGTCCGGTCCTCAAGATTGGTTGAATTGATCTATGTGACGATCAGATGTGATGCTGGTCCTTTCCTTCATACAGATCCCACTCATAATATCCACTTCGGACAACGTGCTATACTGCTATTATCACCCGCCACAATGGCTTTCTTTCGACGAATCCATGACAAAGGTCATAAAATTCGGATGCCCTAGGAAAAGGCCCAGGGGTGCTCGAATATTCCAAGACAGTCAATGATATGATATGTCCAGTATGATATCCACCTCACCAAGCCCGGCTAGGTACCCAGGTGCCTGGCTACTGGCCAGAAATCACTAGTTGAGAATGCACATGTAAACAAACCCATTCTCCAAATAAGCCTCTCAGCCCAAGCCACGTACTTCGCTGGTCTTACTGTATTGTTGTACTGGACTGACTTCGTGTACAGCATGTAGGGGCCGAACACCAATACCTGTCAATAACACTCTACTCGGTATAGGAAAAGCAGTCAAGTAAGTACGTGTTATCTTGGATTGAAAATCGTACGGTACTACCTGATGAAAAAAAAAAACGCTTTTGGAACAGGAGTATATGACTTCGAAACTACCCTTTGACTGTAACTTGCCAGGGTCGAACTCTGAACTCTAGTAATATCTAGTAACGACAATAAGCAGGTGCTAATGTCAAATATATTCTAGTATGCAGAGGGGGGGGGG
>JGI26058J51888_1000709_pt1 | contig 14756 bp, 8 predicted proteins | sample HigsolmetaSP110D_FD_51888 | JGI IMG/M metagenome (IMG submission 51888) | reverse complement strand
CCCCCCCCCGGCCTTCTTTGGCAGCTTCTTCAGAATCTTCACAATGGACATCTTTTTTGTCTTATCAGTCAATCAATCAATCAGATCGGTTGGTCCCAGGGCAATCGACATTTGACATTACATTCAGAAGGTACTGTACAGCATTGCTTGGTGTTTCCGGATCTTCAGTGAAGGTTATTACTATCTGGATAGACACGCAGGAATGTAATAATATAATGGAAGTTGACTGTCGGCCGCACGGAGTACATCTATGTATGTACATGTACATGAATTAGGAGGAATCAACAACATTCGATGTTATTTCTTTTTGTTATTATTATTGGCCCGAGAGCAGCACTTGCTACACCCGAAGAAAAGAAACCTCAGTCATATAAGTGGGTAGTGGCCTCGGTTCAATTCTCCGAGAGTCACCATCCATGGATCGTTTCCCAGGGGTTCCCGGAATTGGTTTAATAAAAGACAACATAGTATTATTTATCGTGATTCCGTCCGAAAAGGGAAGACAGTTATATGCCCCAGAATTTCATTCATGACTCGTGTCGGGGCTTGGATGAGAATTCGTCATTTTGCTGCTTTGCATACTGCAGACTGCAGTGCATGTGTCGTATGAATCTTGGATTGTCATTCTCTCCGCAAGGAGGAATCCTGGCAGGAGTATGATCTGCCGGCCCTGAGGGGGGAGCGTTCTGCTGCGGGATCATGGATGACTTCAGGCCATCGTCATCACCGCGAGCCCGTTACTCGAGAGGGCTCACCGGCAAAGGCTTCCGCGTCGTCAACGGGGATTTTCGGATGGCTCTGCTCCGTTGGGGCTCCGCGGCGGGGTCTGGAGCGTCCGAAAGCGGCCGCGGCGGGGTTATAAACTTCCCACACTGCCCCTCCTCTCTTTCTTTTTTCTCCCACCACTTTTGCTACTCCGTACTTCGCCTGAAGAAGTCGACATCGATCGAGCCAGTCGAACGGAAGCTCCAAGAGTACCAATGCCCCCCCTTCTGCCATGCCCCATGCTGACCACTCCGCAGGACACCCCCCGCACACAATGTAATCTCTCCGGTCCTCTTCTCGCTGCTGTGTGGAAGATGGAAGCCATGGCCCCGCTGCGGCTGGCCTTATCCAGCAATGATCAAGGTATCTCAGGTAAAGTCTGGGTGTGCATGAACCGGTGTCCGTTCCCATCCGCTGGTCGCAATGGCGGCATCCACCTTCCTGGTCGTCTGGCGCTCCTCAGGGAGAGATGCCGTCTGCCAGCGGCTCTGGGTCCGGGCTGAAATCATACGGTCATAACTTGATCTGGATAATACCAGCGAAAGGATCATGCGCCTTCCCTCTTCCCTGCCTCCTGCCTGTTGTTGGAATGCTAACAGGACACAGTCCCCGTCTGAGTCACCATGTCTCCCCCAGCTGCCCTCTACGAGCCTGCCCCGGCCCCCGTCAGCACCGGCCTGAAGAGCAAGCTGGTTGTCCCCGTCACCCCGGAGGGCTCCCAGACCAAGCTGCTGGACCAGTTCGCCGGCAAGTGGGATGACTTCAGGTTCGCCCCGATCCGCGAGAGCCAGGTCTCGCGCGCCATGACCCGCCGCTACTTCAACGACCTGGACAAGTACGCCGAGAGCGACGTCGTCATCATCGGCGCCGGCTCCTGCGGTCTCAGCACCGCCTACGTGCTGGCCAAGGCGCGTCCGGACCTGAAGATCGCCATCATCGAGGCCAATGTCGCTCCTGGTAGGTGGACATCCTCCCAAGATTTCTGTCGACTCTGACTGACTGGAGAAGGCGGTGGTGCCTGGCTCGGCGGCCAGCTCTTCTCCGCCATGGTCATGCGCCGGCCCGCGGAGCATTTCCTGAACGACCTGGGCGTCCCGTACGAGGAGGACCCGGCCAACCCCAACTACGTCGTCGTCAAGCACGCCGCGCTCTTCACCTCGACCCTGCTGTCCAAGGTGCTGCTCTTCCCCAACGTCAAGCTCTTCAACGCGACCTCCGTGGAGGACCTGATCACCCGCCCGGGCGAGAACGGCGAAACGCGCATCGCCGGTGTCGTGACCAACTGGACGCTCGTCAGCATGCACCATGACGACCAGTCCTGCATGGACCCGAACACGATCAACGCGCCGCTCGTCATCTCCACGACGGGCCACGACGGCCCGTTCGGCGCCTTCTCGGCCAAGCGCCTGGTGTCGATGAACAGCATCGAGAAGCTGGGCGGCATGCGCGGGCTGGACATGAACGCGGCCGAGGACGCGATCGTCAAGAACACGCGCGAGGTGGTCAAGGGCTTGATCATCGGCGGCATGGAGCTGTCGGAGATCGACGGCTTCAACCGCATGGGGCCGACCTTTGGCGCCATGGTGCTCAGCGGCGTCAAGGCCGCCGAGGAGGCGCTCAGGGTGATCGACCAGCGCAAGCGCGAGTGCGCTGAGTAGACGTTGTAGTCTTGCCGTCGGTTGAAAGAAGAAGAGCGGAAGTCAGGGAGTCACGAAGATGAATTCCATGTCTGGGTCCTCTGCGGTCCGGATGCATGTCTGATAGCGAGATCTGTCTATCCTAGCTCTGTCTGAATGAAAACACTCATTTGATCTGGGAAGTTCTGATTCCATCGTTGACATTAATATCCGTGTAGAATTAAAATTACTATCTGTATCTGTAACTTACGTACCTATCCTGTTCTTCTATCCATGAATCTACGAGAGAGATGCACCTTCAACTATGACCCGCTAGAGGCATATACCCCGACGGCGACCTATGCGGACTCCAGACACATACACTAAGCATCAGGTGTAGACCATGCATAGGCTTCTACATCTCCTCTACTTACTTCCCATCCGCGTCATCATCCTCCTCCCAATCCTCCACGACATCGTCACCATCACCCTTGCCAAGACTGCCATCACCACCCGCAGCCCGCACCGCCAACCGCCGCGCATTCCGCACCTCCCACTCGAGCTCCTTCAGCGCGCGCAGCTCGCTCGACACGAACAGACCCCCAATCAGCCCGTCCAGGATGCCCGCGCCGAAACCGAGCGTGCTGACCAGCGTCAGGATGAACGGGACATACGCGGGCCCGTACCGGTAGCGGTGCTTGTCGTCGACGACGTCAACGGTGGTTGGACCCGTCCACCACACGCCGACGAGGCACCCGACGGCGACGAGCACGGAGAGCAGGAAGTGCGCGAGGCGCCAGAAGCGCTGTGCGCGCTCGCGCCTGACGTATTTGGCGATCATGGCCAGGATGTGGTCGTAGGTTTCGGGGGTGAGGCCCGTGTTTGGGGTCGTGGTTGCGTGTTGCTGTGAGGGGGGACGGTGGGCGATGGGGTACGGGGTGTGGTCTGCGTCGAGGATCGAGGGTTCCGGTTGTTGTTCTGCCGAGGTCGACGGAGGAGCTTGCGGAGAGGGTATATGACTGGCGGAGGACCGGGTGATGACCGCCTCGACGGCAAAGTGGTCGCTCAGCGAGCACTTGAGCGTCGGATGGCGCTGTGTCATCGACACCCGCGCCGACTCGATCGTCCACCGGGGCGCCGGGAACGACGGCGGATACCCCCCGTCCCCGACGAAGATGTAGTCGAGCCGCTTGGCGTAGGGGTCCGGCGTGTTCGGGTCGACCGTCACGTCCTCGCCTCTCTCGAGGCGCCTGCGCTGCTCCTTGGGCCAGCGCCACGTGTTGAACGCGCCGTCGCACGTCGCGCCGTTTTCGACGAGATTGAACTCGGCCGTGGGGACGGGGCGGTTGCGCGCGCGCTCCGCGGCGTCGACGGCCGCTCCGAGCGAGGAGTCCGGATGCAGGGCCTGCCAGACGTCGCGGACGGGGGCGTGCGCGGTGATGAGCTTGTGCGCGAAGGACGAGGGCAGCATGTTGAAGTCGCCCAGGCCGATGACGAGGTGGCCCCTCTCGGCGGCGCCGCGCATCAGCTTGGCGATCTCCCACGCCTGGGCGGTGCGGTGGCAGATGTAGGAATCGTTGGGCTCCTTTTCGTACGGGGCATGGAGATGCGTGCAGAAGACCTCGGCGATGTCCTCGTTCCGCGGCCCCAGACGGATGCGCGCACACGCGACCCCTTTCCCAACGTACCAGTCGCCCCGGAAGAAGGCCGTGGGCCGCCCGTTCAGCGGGTACGCGTACATGCTGCTCTCCTCGATGGGCCACTTGGACAGGATGGCCAGCCCGCCGCCGAAGATGCCGCTGAAGTAGAACTTGCCGTAGGGCAGGATGTGCCGGGTGCGGCGGCGGATGGCGCGGTAGTCCTGCTGCGTCCAGCACTCCTGCAGCCCGACGATCTCGGGCGGGTCGTCGGCGGCCGCGAGCTGGTTGGCGATTTCAGACAGTCGTTCGTGGCGGTGCTTGGAGAGGAACTTGAGGCCCCAGCAGTTGAGGGTGAGGATGCGGATGCGGGAGGGCGGGGAGTCGTGGGTCATGGTTGTGTTGTAACGGATGGCTCGAGTCGTGGACGATGCTCAAGGATCGAGGACAGGCAGAAGAGAAAAAGAGACTAGAACAGACAGCTCACCTTCACTCCGACATCGTGATGGACAACAGAAAAACGGACAACGGAGGAAGCGGAGAGGAGAGTGGTGATGATCTCGCTCACCGCCCTCGCTACCGCCTCCCGCGCGTCCGCGGAAGGCCTCACATGCCCGTTTCCCTTTCTGCTCGCAAGAAACATCCTCAACTCTTGATCCTCAGCATGGGCGACGCCGACCACCCCCCCAAGCGCCGCCGCCTCGACTCCGGCCATGGCCTCGCCAGCGGCAAACCCCCCGCCCGGGACGTGGACGCGTCCTCGTCGTCCGACGAGCTCGCCGCGGCCTCCGACCACGAGCCCGACCGCCGCCGCGTCAGCTGGTCGCTGCACAAGGCCCTGCCGTCCACCAGGAAGTACACGCGCTCGCCCAGCCCCAGTGACTCGGGCAGCCCGGACGAGCTGGCTGTAGACGCCGACACCTACTGGCGCGAGAGCATGCGCGCGAGGAACGTCAATCCGAATCCGAAACCGAGGACGAGTACCAAGGTCACTACGCCTAATCCTACGACTACTCGTGCCGCGGCACGCGCGCCCTCGCAGGAGAGCAGCGGGGGGAGGTCAGTGTCCGACCAGAGCCCGAAGGAGCAGTCCCCGCGGCGATCCTACGACGGGCAGGCTGAGGAGGACGACGACGACGAGGAAGAGGAAGCGGAAGCGGACGAGGCAGACGGGGAGGGGGAGGGAGAAGAGCAGGAAGAGCAGGAAGAGGTGGAGGACGCGAATGTTGATGCCGACAATCACGACAGGAGTAATGACGACAGCAGCCGCCACGCGGAGGAGGAGGTGCAAGACACGCAGCAGCAGCAGGAGGTACAGCGGCCGGAGGAGCAGGTACAGCAGCAAGAGGTACAACCGCAGGAGGTACAGCAGGTGCAGGAGGTCGACGAGAAGCCCAGAGAGAACGGCAGCGCGCCAGATCCAGACCGTTCGGAACGGACGCCAACGCCTCAACCTCCCCCTCCGCCGCCGAAGCCGGAGCGCTTGAACTACAAGCTGCGGTCTGTACTGAAGGGGCATCTGCGCGGCGTGTCGCAGGTCAAGTTCTCGCCGGACGGGAGGATGATCGCCAGTGGAGGTGAGGATTGCAATTCAATTTCAATTTCTGGAATTTTGGTTCTGATACGGAATAGGTGCCGACTGCGCGGTCAAGGTCTGGGACACGCTCACCGGCAAGCTCATCCATACCTTCGAGGGCCACCTGGCAGGCATCTCGACCGTGGCCTGGAGCCCGGACGGCGAGACCATCGCCTCGGGCTCCGACGACAAGTCCATCCGCCTGTGGAACGTCTTGACCGTATGTCCTCCGCTCGCCGCTGGATCGTCCGCATACTGATCCGTTGCAGGGAAAAGCACACCCCGTCCCCTTCGTCGGCCACCACAACTACGTCTACGCCATCGCCTTCTCGCCCAAGGGCAACATGCTCGTCAGCGGCTCGTACGACGAGGCCGTCTTCCTCTGGGACGTGCGCTCCGCGCGCGTGATGCGCTCGCTGCCCGCGCACTCGGACCCCGTCGCGGGCATCGACGTCGTCCACGACGGCACGCTGATCGTCTCGTGCGCGCTCGACGGCCTGATCCGCATCTGGGACACGATGACGGGCCAGTGCCTGCGCACCCTCGTCCACGAGGACAACCCGCCCGTGACCGCCGTGCGCTTCTCGCCCAACGGCAAGTTCGTGCTCGCGTGGACCCTCGACGACTGCGTGCGCCTGTGGAACTACGTCGAGGGCCGCTGCATCAAGACCTACCAGGGCCACGTCAACCGCAAGTACAGCCTCGCCGGCGGCTTCGGCGTCTACGGCGCGCCCGGCGCCAAGCCCGAGGCCTTCGCCGTCAGCGGCAGCGAGGACGGCGCCCTGCTCTGCTGGGACGTCGTCTCCAAGAAGATCCTGCAGCGCATCGAGGCGCACTCCGACGTCGTCCTGGGCGTCGACACCTGCTCGGTCGGCGGCAAGCGGTTCATGGTCAGCTGCAGCCTGGACCGGACCGTGAAGATCTGGGAGGAGGTCCCGGAGGAAACCGGCGAGGAGGGTGATGAGGGTCACAAGGCTCAGGGAGCCGATAGCAATAATCCTAATCACGACGAGGCTCAGGGAGAGGTGAACAACAACGATACCAACAACAACAACAACAACAACACTAATAATAATGTCTCCGCCGTACAGGAGCACGAGCAGGAGGAACCGACTGCGATGGACACGGACACGGACATGGCCATGGACATGGACAGGGAGCAGCAGCAGCACCAGCCGCCGCAACAGCCGCATGGAGATGAGATGATTGAATAATGATCAATTTTTTTCCCCTCTTTTCTTTTTTTCCTTTTTCAATAGTTATAATAACATGCACATGGCATGCGGGTCAGGGCCCTCTTTTATTTTTTTCCGCCTTTTTTTTTCCCCGCCTTTTATCGACGTTAGTACTTGCATCATTCCTAGCATGGGATAGGATAGGATAGATACCCAGGGTACTTATCACAGCTACAGTACTACTACAGTACAGGTCATTACCTATCCATACAGACATTTATCATTTACTGTAAAAATATATTGTATTATTATTATTATTATTATTATTATTATTATTATTATTATTATTATTATTATTATTATCAATGTATCCTATCTTGGCAGCGCAACGGAGTTGTACTGTACTGTGATGCAACAGAATGCAATGCAAGAAATAGCATACGAGCACAGAACAGAGCACAGCAGAGTCTGCAGAGCGCATTATTATTTGCGCTGCAGTGTTGCAGCCGCCTGTTGTTGTGGGCTTGACCTTTTGCAGGTTCCGGGAGATTTCCTATCGACATTGTATGTATATATATGTAGAGAACATCGGTATCCTCTCGATATTTTTTTCTTCTACCTGCAATTGGCGCATCAACTTGCCAAGGTAACCCGCTGCTGTCGGCCAGCGAACAACACAAGGTTCACTCCGAGGCATTCTTTCTTCTTTGGGTCAATAGTTTACGCAGGTAGTTTCTGGCCTTAATTGGTGGGTACATACTGTACAGCTGCCTTTTAACTGGAAATGTCTCACGAAACGTACTAGTACGAAATTCGATGTAGAAATCTTCTTCTTCCGTTTATGTTCCAGGTGTGGCAGGAGAAAACCAGTTCAGACCACTAGGATAATCCATGAGAAATATATATAGCACAGCTTCCAGGCTCTAATGGATGCTTAGTTTCTTGACGTGATCGACGTGATAATTGTCGGTCTTGTCCTGTAGACATGGGGAACATGCGAAGAATTGCATCTGCCAATAAGTTTAGAGAAGGGTCCCGACTTCAACTCTAGACTGTTAACTAGTGTTAGTTGATGTAAGATCTGTTAGAGGCATGATATCCCACCGGGAATCAATGGGAATCGGTCATGTAGTCACCATCGTTCTACGAGCAGGCACGATTTTGCTGGCTTCCAGGCCTCGAGGTTGAAAATGACTACCTCTCCAAGGAGATAGAGACTGTAGAGAGAGTAAACCGTCAGTTGACAGCTACCGCCAATCGATATTGCAGGGACCACAGAGAGTCTGCATTTTGTGCTTTTCAGAGGCCAGCGAGCTGGTGACAATGTATGTGACCGCACCTTGTGAAAAGAGGTCCGAAGAGAGGTCACACTTCCGCCCAAACCTCGAATGTCGCCAAAAGTTTTGATAAACCTTCTAAGATATTATTATATTATTCTTCTACGTCTGGTTGAGAATTGGGGTATGTAAGAACCTTGATTGCAAATACGACTATGACTCCAGGCTGATAGCAGGAATTCATTGAATTTCTAAAAAAAAAGACCAAACATAGCCACTACGAAGTGGCTTTTACATTCAGACCGATTTAGTTTTTGCCTTTTATCACTGTTGCTAAGGTTTAATAAATGTCCAACTTTATAGGACTTCTCATTGGAAGCAATTAAATGTCAAGACAGTTTCATTGCAAATTCAACTTTGCCTGTATTTAGTTCTAGATGACTAAATCCTGCTGTTTAGACAGTAGGTAAAGCATGCATAGTCCCAGACTGGAAAATACTCTCTAAAATGGAAGAAGAGTAATAGCAATAGGCTAAACGCATGTGCCAGTCGACGGACGGCTGTGCAAAAATAGAATATTTCAACAAGACTTTTCCAGATGCAGATTTTGTATCCAAATGATGTGAGCTGCCTTCTGAGGATTGGAAGAATGCATTCTAAATGTCGACCCCTCTGCCCTCGAAACTTTTTCTCTTCCAACATATTCCTAAGCACATTAGTAAATTGCGCAATCGGATAAATCTGGTTAGACAGGAACATCTTTGAGAGATATGTCGATTTTCATTCATTGATAACCATGCCGCAAGTTACCCATGACGGGAGGGCTAGCTTCCTTGTTATAATATCACTAGAGCCAAATCCCTGACGTTCACGTCTTTTGGGGAGAGACATGAAAACCCGGTATCCTGGAGCATCCTTAACATCTGAATACTTTGACGCGTGATACGACATGCGGTTTTATTCTCCCTTGGCTGCGGCTTGCGTAGATTGCGAAGTGTTGAATCAGGTGACTCCGAATGATTTACGCTGGCGCTGGAGGGTATACGGCATCATCCTGCTTGCGTTCATGGAGACGAGGAGTCGGGGCGCCCGCATCTGTATTTTTACACCCCGCTGTTAGCACACATCTACATACAGATGACTGCTGATCCGAATCTTATGTTGCATAGACGTTGGCTCCCCTCGAACACAACACAGCACACAAGACATGTAATTCAACAAAGACAGAGGGAAAAAGAAAACCGGAGCAGGAGAAGGATACTCACGTGCGGGTTGTTTATGCAGCACTTGAACGCCTCGAAAGTGTCCCGTGCCGCGCACTGCAGGAGCGAATATATATGCGAGGCGTCAGGATCTGACTCGGTCTCTTCATAAATATAATATTTGGTTTCTTGTTCATCTGATTTCCCGGTCTCTGTGTCTCAGTCGACACCACATATAGCCGTGGGTGATCAAATAAAGACGTATAAATTTTTGAAGCTGTTGAATATGGAGGGGTATTTAGACGGAGAAGGAGGGCCATATTTTCTTGACAGTTTCGTGTCCTTCTCGGTACCATTCGGTACTTTAGGCATTATCTATATAGTCAACTTCAGGCATCGTCATATTGTCCTGTCGCTTCCAGAGTCATTCGAACGCCTTCGCGCGTAGTAGCCTGCAAACAACTTTTATATTCTTCGTTAAGAACCTTTTAAACTATCGAAGTAGAAAAGAAAAGACTATACTGACAATTATATGAGCGAGGAAAAAAAATGAATTTGTCAGACCGCAGTATTCTGTCTCGTCTCTTTGGTCTAAGCTAGGAGCGAACTCGAACTCAGTCGAGATCCCGCCAGGTGAACGCAGAGATCTCACCAGCTGCGTGCCAGCTTCTAGGGCAAGAGAGTGAGACATATCCCCCCGCGGCGCATACTTCAGGAGGTTGTAGAGTTCTGCCAGCCTGTTCCCTGCGACAGGCCTAGAGTCGGGCGTTACGCTAGATAAACCCAGTCAGTATAACTTTAGGAACAATATGTAATGACATGGAAAATACAGACCCCCTTTCAGCGCAGAATTTGCGAAGTGCACGACTAAAAACCTTTTTATCTCCGGCATCAGTGGAGTAACCGGCAGGCGGTCTCCTGAATCACTTTTCCCAAAATCTAAGATTATCGTCTCATTCGCCTCAGTTCAGGCCTTCTTCTTCTTCTTCTTCTTTTTCCTGTTTCTTTGCCTCTGAAGCTATCCCCTTTTGTGGTTTCATTTTCTGGGTAATGAGAATCTCAGATGAAGTCTCGGCGGTCGTGCAGTCCTCAGCGGCGGTGTTCCCGGCAGTTGCAAAGTTGGCAACGGTCATCCTCCTTGAAGATTGGAATCTTCGCTGCTCCCAGCTGCCAACATTCTGCCAAGGTTTTGCATGCCCTGACCTCGATAGGCTGGGATACCCAGGAGTTTCTCCTTAAACCGATTGGCCCTGCACTCGAATAAAGACAAGAAACAAGGAAAAATATAGCAGAAACTGGATGTTATTTCCGGTAGTTGTGGTTTACGAGGGAAAATCAGACTGGTTACGTGATATACAGATATATCTCTTTAATTCTGAAAAGAGGAGTTAAGATTCCGGAAGAAAACTGCCTCTCCCGTTCATATATCTATAATCCAACAAATAATTGGGGTTATGTTAGCGACCTAGATTATCTATTAATAAAGCAGATATCATGAGAGCAGGGAATAAAGCATGGCTGGTCACAGACAAGGCACCGGTAATAAATACTTGGATAGGGAGTAATAAGAAATCGAGGAGCGCTTGGGACATTTGCAGATTGTCTATAAGGTAGTTCAACCTCTCCCCTAAGACAGATGAATGCTCTGTTGTGAAGATAATATATAAACTCGAGAAATCAATCTCGAAGTTCCTCGTCCTGCAGTTGCGAAAAAAACAATTTCTCATCGTCGACCGTAATTAGAACAAGTCTTTTAGTCATTGGCAAAGATAAGCCTTTTATTATGTAGGTAGTAGAGAAAGTCTATGGATCAATCTTAAATTGGGTAAATGGATTAAAAACCGCATCGACAACTGGGTGCCCACAATTCCGAAGCCGAGAAAAATTCATGCGGACTCCTCATCCTTCATCAGTTCCAATGTTGGGATATATCTCACGGCTGACAGTAGTCAGAATAGAAGAATGGAAGAATCGGAACTAGTTTATCTCTCGATAGAGTAATCTATTCAAGAACCCAGCTCTGCATTATTTGAATCGCCAGCGCTAATATGTAGGAAGTGGATGACCTCCAAGAATTAGGTTTTGGAACTCGCGAGGGAGGAAAGAAATATCAGATGAAGGTATAGCTATTATAGGCACAGTACTATATAATGAGTATTCATGCTTCAGATAACTAAAATCAATAATGAATACTAAAAGTATTTTTAAGAGCTAAATCTTGTTGTATAGAATGTAAAGGAATTTGAAGAAATTCATCTCAAATTGAGGACCTTTTCCCTACGACGTTCCAAAGTCGGTTGGCGAAACATCTCACAACCGATGGTGGTCAAAAATAGAGAATAAGAGCCAGGAACAGGTAATCGCTATATACAAGTACAGTCATTGAAAAAAATATTCCTTTCTTTCCGCTCAGAAACAAGGCTCAAATATATTCCGATAGTAGATTATAATATCAAACGAGGGGGTATCTATGCGGCGCTAGTATTTCACTGGTGCAGGGGCGCTAGAACCTGCTGCCAAGGAGAAGAGAAGCTCCAGGATGATGATTCTTCTAGCAAAAAAGTGTATCACCAAACGAACTAAGCTCTGGCCTTCTTTCCATGCTGTCGGTTGACAGCCCCCTGATCGAAGCGCGTATCGAGCAACTCCAGAGATACCGTTCCATTCATTCGATGTGAGATTGATAATGGAGCGTGCTTCGCCGACAAAATGCTTGACATATGCGTCATCTGCCTGGTGAAGACATTGTTGATGCCAAAAGCCACATTGAGCCTCTGGTTGAGCAGGGCCCTGGAGAGCAGAGAGGGAATTATAACAGATTTGTGGATTGGCGATTCGATAACCATGACAAAAAGGCGTGCCAATATGCGAAACCCGGCAAATGCACCCTTCCCAATTATAGAGACATTCGTACTCGACGCCATCAGCCCTGTAAGACTCGGACAGTTTCTGTCAATATGCATGAAAAACAGATTCCTTCCGCATTCATATTTGTACTTCCTCGTGAAGTGTTTCCTGAAATGGGGACGGCTTCGGAACAGAGTATGAGACATATAGTGTATATATTCGGTGCTGGCGCATATCTCTTTGCACTCTTGTCGCAAAATAACCACAATCTGCAGTCCAGGCAGGGATTTACTGTAGCAAACAGCACCGTGCCGGGCCGAAAAATGGCTGGCCCGCGAATCGTGTGTATATAGGTAAATTGCAACAATCCACTGTTGAACCAGGATGGGAGACACGTATATATGAAAGAAAGGCCAAAATATGCCAGTATCCGGCAGCGACCAATGTGTCCGACAGTCGAGGAGCCGAATGAGCGTACCGGACCGTTGGTCAGAAGTCGTGGAAGGAGTTCCACGAGGCAGGGGGCATGGACCATGGCTCCGCAGTAAATCAAAGAAATAGAAGATGCATAAAACAAGTACCTTTTTTTAGCCTTCGCTCCCTTGGCATAAAAGCTGCATTGAAGAAGAAACGCGAGATGTTGTACAGTACAACAAAGTTCAAAAGGGGAAGAGACAAGAAAAGCTCAATAGCTGAACCAGATAATGGGATCTCAAAGACATATTGAAATCAGGCAATTTTATTCCAACTTTTAAACTTAGGCTGCAATGCTGATGTGGCATTTTGCAGCCAGGAGACACCATGATTGCAGTTATTGGCATTACCAACTGCAGGTAGATGTTAGCCGTCAGGCTGACAGCTCTTCGTGCCTTGCGGCTTGCTAGAAGAGTAACAGCAACGATGATTTTGGCAAGCTGTTTCATAGACTTGGCATTATTGATGCTCCATGGCCTGTAGGTGGTCATTTTCAAAATAATGGGGTGTCGAAGAAATATATAATTCCGTAGAGAGGCGATACGCAGCCTTGGCTGCTCTCTTCTTTGCGGATTGAAAGTAAAGTTGGGAAAAGAGTACCTCGAAAGTATATAAGGCTGAAAATGACATATAAAGGAGCCAAAGAAAAAAGTCTTGATGTTGTGGAAATGGAACCTTGACCAGTATGGGGGATCATTGCTTAAGTATGTGATTCTGTCCTTTTCTGTCTGTTCGCGGGCCCTTCATAGCACTTTTTGTCGTGCCAGTTGCTCGTTGTTTTTATATAGACGACGGAAAGACAATATATATCGAGCTTGCTGATCATGGCCCAACCATTGTTATACATAATCGAGGCGTCTCCTATCACGCCTCGAATCCTGTCTAAGGACCAGCTCTCTCTGCGGCCTCAGATCGTGGCTTCCCCGGGTCTTTATATATGATGGCCCGCAGACCCCACAACCACATGAGGTTGGAGGACGGTCTATCTGTCGTCCATTATCAGAGTAATAAGTATATAAGAGCAAGAGGCCAGTGCTTGGTAATTTCAAGCCCCAGGCAAGTCGACCGAGATATGCCAAAGTCCGTCACTTGGAATAATATATAATCGATGAATGGAAACACTCCTTGAGTAGGTGAAAGGCAGGTGTAAGAAAACATAAACGTTGATATATATATTCGCCGGACCACTATATAGATCTGAGCTACCCGTATCGGGGGTTCTCTGTTCTCCTGGGCCCCCTGATATCCTGATTCCTCTTTGTCCGTCTCCCTTGTTCCGCTGCTTCCTGTCTCGACATTAAAACACCATTCAGCGTTATCTGCTGCCTTTTCTCCATAATGTTCGCTGAGCACAATGGGTTTGGTTTTCATTCGAGTCTTGATGGCCTGGTTGCACATGACGCACTTTGGCTGGACATTAAAGACCTTTGGACCATCACAGACGGCACAATAATCTAATCCTTACAGGGCCCGCCCTGTTTGGAGAAAGTAAGTGCGGTGTAACAGCATCGCCCTTGCTTCGATCGAGATATAATAATATCTCAACGGCTAATCCGGAACCTTCGATGATTCCACCAAATAACGGGTAATATGATAGTTGCACTCCAAGTTGACAGCAGCCAGATAGCATTTGAATTGTATTCAAAACACACCCAGGATGAGCAAATCGTCCCGGAATCTGTTTTTGAATTGCCTCTGACAGCTGAACAAGGAGTCCCTTGTGGTGGCGTCCACCAAAGATCCCGGATAGGTGCTCCTGTTGGCCCACTTGATCAAGCAAGTCTGGACATCCAAGGACTTGATCCGAACGAGTTCTTGTCGTAAGTCCTTGTCCAAAGTTAAGCCACTAATGGACTCACGGATTGATGTCCGACCGATCTTTGGGCTCGAACCGGACTGGGCAGCGCTGTCCACCGCACAAGTCTTTTATATATATATTAGCAGACATCCCCCACAGACTTGATAAAGGCCTCTTTGGCAAGGTCCTTTGCCAAGTAATCTGCTTTTTCTTGGGAGCCTGACTCTCGCTCAGCTCTTGTGCCTGCAGCTCTGCTTGCTACCGTTCGTCACGACGGATGACCAGCAGCTGCAGGCTCTGGATTTGGTTGTCCAGAGTAATGAGCTGTTTGTCTCTCTTTTCGATGAGCCAGGAACCCTGGAGGATGACTGCTTTGTATAAAGGAGAAA
>JGI26058J51888_1000701_pt1 | contig 15112 bp, 12 predicted proteins | sample HigsolmetaSP110D_FD_51888 | JGI IMG/M metagenome (IMG submission 51888) | reverse complement strand
TGCTGCTTTCAGTTTCTGTGAAAAAAAAAAAAAAAAGCTTTGGCGCCCGTAGGTCTCTTGACTTACAGCAGATCATCCAGTTGTGATTCTGCGCAGAACACTGCAACGATGCACCAAAAATCGCCCAAGCAGCTCCCGCAGCGATTGACTTGATTCTTCCAATCCGGTCACCGAGCCAGCCACCAAACAATGCCCCGAACAGCGTCCCTAGGTAGTAGACGGACACAATGCCTCCCTGCAGGAGACTGTTCGTGATTACCGGAGTATTTGGCGTTCCATTGATAGTCTCCGTGTAACCGAAACCCATGAGATCGATGTAGTCTTTGGCATTGTTCACTCCTCCCATCATCCCCTGGTCATAACCGAAGAAAAAGATGGAGAGCGCGGCCACACAGTTGATAGCAACGAGAAGACTGCGCTTCTCGAGCTTGTGGGCGACATTCCATGAGGAAATTTTGTCGCTCATGTCGAGGAGCTGCTAGTTACTCACTCTGTATGCTGGCTGATGGAGGAAATATCGAGCTAGTAAGGATCGACAGAAGACGACAGGAGAGACAAGAGTAGCTTATATGGACGAAAAAGCTGCTCCTCTCCGAACCAAGTCCAATTCCTGCGCGTCACAGCATAGACCCTGCTCCACGGGCCGGTACAACGATGGAACAAACCTCTCCGGTCTCTGTGCGAGGTCGCTGGCGGCAACTTACATGGTCGAGGCATTACTGTGGTGGCTGCCCCAGCATTTTAAGGCGGAGAACAATGCAAGGCGTGCCAGTCCATCCTCGACATACGCAACGGTCCGAGTTGATTTCGGTCATCGAGACTAGACCCGGACAGGACAGAGGGATGTTGATCCCCATGCAGGCCCAGAGAGCTTTCCGAAAGGACATACTGAACCCGGTTAGACAGCGATGGCAAAGAGCAGGAACCGTCAAGATGGTGAGACCACGAGACTGGACGATCCTCCCCGTGGAGAGCACATGTCGGCCGTGCTTCTCCACACAGTGGATTGGCGGGGTGTCTGCTGCACGCTGTAGAAGGCGTTCGAAAACGGGGTGGACCGAGCCCGGAGGAAGGCCGAATTCGGTAATCCGACATGACTAGGACGATGCGGGCTGCTCTTGGCTCGGGAATCCTTGGCCGGGAATGTATGGCAACGACAGGGCTCTGTTTTCCTCATGGGCTGATTCGATGCGGAGACAGATACGAGGACTTCGGGAGCCTAGCTTGGGAGAACCACGGTCAAATTTAGCCTAATACAGGGATTAGTTGCGTGCAACTCGCGTTTTTTTATTCCGATTCCCGAAAAGATCTCATGTCGATCCGTATGTATCTTCAGGAACCAGGCATGGCTCAAGACTCACCGCAGAGATCCTCGGATTCACAGATCACAGTCAAGCAGGCTGCAAACTGTTTTGCACGGTGCATATAGAAAGCAACAACCTGACAAGAGACGGCCGTGATAATGCATGTCAAACGATCTCTGCCATCTCCATGGGGTGAGGAACGCGGGGGATGGGGTCAGACTGGGGGCGGAAAACCCCCGAGGGCCAAGGCGTTCGCCTAGACCTCGGGGCCTCCGCTTCACGCGGCACGCCACTCTTTCCCCGGGCCGCTTGGTTGATGCCTTTTTTTCCTACCTCGTTCTCTAGATTTTCTGTTCATCGGAGTCGATTCAAGCTTTCGATACAGTCACAATCCGTATTCCTCGATGATTCATCGCAGTCGGGTCCAGTTACGCACGGTGCTCCTACATCCCGCCTTTTCAGTCTTCTTCCCTCGCCCTCTCCCCACACTGACGCTCGGATATTTTAGGACCCATTTTTTCAGATCACATGGGCATTTCCCACAAGGGCAAGAAAGTCAGAGATGGGCTTGGTATTAATGCGTCATTGGCTTCGACGCCTCCAGGAAGTTGTGGCTTCGGAGCAGTGGCCTCCGCATCTATACGGAGTGGCCCAGCAAGCATCACCAAAGCATTATGGAGTGTTTACTGCCCTGGTGGAACTTGAGTATTGCTGTAGAACTACCATATCAGAATTTTAACCGCGATACGACGGTTTCAAGTTGTGAATTGACACCTACGGAGTAGGTGCCCTAGATCTAGTCTAGTCGACATTTTAAAATGTCCAGAAACGCAATGCACCAAACGGCTTCGTAATATGTCTACATTGGAATATCCCAAAATATGTAACAGCAATTGGTACAGTACATTTCTATCGTTTGACTCATACCTTTCTGTTTGCTACCATATTTCATCATCTCGCGACGTATCACCACTGCCGACAATTCACCCTGCTTGTGGGAATCACCTTACTCCATTTTTGCCTACTATATTAACCACCCCCTGCTGCCGAGGTCCAGAACTTTTTCATGTCTCGATAATTTTCTCTGCGCTTGCAATCTAGATACCTTCCAGGCTGCACGGAGCTATAGATGTCTATCGAAAAGATGGCGCAGTTATAGACTTCTAGTGTGGTTATACATGCCTTTCGGATTTACAATATATCTCACCAATCCAAGACATTTCTTTATTCCCTTTCCGCGGGGATTTCACTTTACAAGATATATCCACTGCAGAAGGTTTTGCAATAATTGTTGTACATACTTCATACTCTTGTTTTTTCCCCTCTTCTTCAGTCTAGTATCAGACTCCTTCGTCCTAGCCAGACGCTGATGGTCATGTCACACAGTCATTTATAAGCTAGATTGCCCAGCCCCTTCTCCAATATCTATTTGTTGAACAAAGCGGTCCTACACCGCTTTGAAACCTCCAATCATACCGGTTGTGTGTCTGAACCCGGATCCAAGCCGTATACATAAAAGAAGGGTACTCAGTTCTTTATTAGGTCTGATCCAAAAGTCTCCGGAAGGATAAACCCTTTGTTCAAGGATCAAAGGATTAGCCAAGACTCCCAGAATATTCCATACCCATCAAAGAGGTGTAATTGCCTATATAACATGGATTATGGATACTTCATTTCCTTGCCAGATTCTTCCTCTTACCACCACTTTCATGGCATTCAGATCAGACCAGTTAGGCTTGATCAACCGTCTTGTTGCTTCTGAGGTTTCTAGCTTCGACCATGACGCATAATTCTTCATTTCTGCCGTCCTCCAGTCTTGTTTTGCATTAATATGATATATACTCAAACTGGACGAGCACGCACAGGCAGTGCCGCAGGCGCATCACAATACCAGATCCCTGCACTGTGCCCAGGTCTCACAATTAGGCATCATGTACAGGACTTTACTTTTTTTTACAGCAATTGAAACATTATCAAAATTCTGTACTCCTGTGTTGTGCAATCACTACATGCCACATCATCCAACCGTGATCACCCTCCATTGGTCTGCTTGGAACTATATCGACCTATGTTAATAAGAAACGTCGAAAGTACGGTTAGAACCGTCTGACTATGTATAATCCCGAGCCAAAGTCCAAACTTGAGGAGACGGTATCTGTCCGTGGATCTATATATATTAGGACCTCATAGCCACATATCTGTTCTCAAGTTTTCATTGAAGATGACAATCCAGCCCCTGAGCAATTTCACCGTGAACCGCTGGGCTATATTCTCGACGCAGGTCCCAACGGGTCCTTCACAAGCATACCAGAGCACTGATGGAAAGCAAAGCCGAGGTTATTGCTCTCCAGACACCAAAGTCGGAGAGGATGCCAGCATTTCCTGTTGTGGACAAGCTGCACAACATGTGCAAAGACATCATCAGCTCCAACCCTTATTTTCGGGGCTTTGTCATTATTGCCTACTATATATTGGATAAAGTTCTGTTTACCCAAACTGTTTGAATGAATATCCAATTGTATCTTGTCTCCTCCCAGGAAATCATCTCATACATTCGACAAGTTCTCCGTGCAGCCATGGACTTGCCTCTTACTACTACTCAAATAGAGTCTATCGAGACATAAATTTCCCTCAAAGTCAGGTTCAATTTCCGCCTTACTAGACCAAACATCGAAGAACATTCAGTGGAAGAAAATCTACGAGCAACGAGCAATACCTTGCAGCTGATCAATCCCTTGCCAACGTTGACGCGTTGGCAATTTTTATTTTGATTAGTATATTGCCATGAGATTGAGATTGCTAAGTTTCTGCAGGACCCTGGATGCATTTACAGTTTTCTTTCGGTGCTTAATAATTACTCTGCAACTTCTCTCTTTCTATCTCCTTTAAACTAAAAAGCCTTCCTTAAAAATGACTGAAAAAAGGAGGATATCAGATATAAGCTGGGTTGCTGCTACTTTGAGGCAATTCTCAAAATGCTTGGCACCGTCCTTCCGGCACGCTGGCTTCTTCTCATTTAGTCAGCAAGCTTGGATAGATAGCAATTGGCCTCATTGATATATGATGAGTTCAGTAGACATATCTGTGTACATACATACATCTGTTTAATGGATGGAAATGGTAGCCACGTCGAAATACAAGCACCCTGCTAACAGAAGTCATCCAGAGCCATAAAAGTACTGTTCGTATCCCCTGAAAACTACGGAGATTTGCATCTAGCAAGTGGTATTGGACAATAAGCTGTCATAACTGAGCAACTGGAATTCTCTGAGAAGAAAGACAATGAAGGCAACAGTGGCAGTAATTTCAGCGATTTGATAGCCAGTGACAATGACTCTGAATATGAATTGGCATTATATAATTGCAGAGAATATTATGTAGAGCTTGATATTCTATTCTTCCTTTGCAATTACATATGACCCAATCCTCACCCTTTCCTCTCATTCACTTCTCCCCTGCCTCCGCCCTCCCCTTCTCAGGCAACCAGGTACCCTCCCGACGCGTTTCTGGGTTATATTCCAAGGATACCTACACCCGACAACAAGAACCCGGGGCCGTGGCCTAGTGGCTAAGCCACTGGGCCCCCAAAGGGACCAGGTGCCAGCCTCAGGTCCCGGGTTCGATCCTTGCCTTGGCCGAGGTGCAGCGGGTGAGATATCTATCTCTACCTGCTAACATCGGATGAGGCTGTTGGCTTGGAGGGTTCTAGGAAGTAAAACCCCTGCCCGCCAAAAGCATAGGCGGGGGTTTTCGTAGCACCGCCTACCTGCTATGCAGGGAGGAGGTGTGAACTTTTTGCCATCTTTTTGGATGGTACTACCAGTAGTATCTATTATTATGCCTTTTTGGAGATTTATCTTAGTCCTACATATGTTCCATGAGATAAGACTCCAAATGTAACCATTTTCTATCCTGATTTCTCCTACTTTGGGATTGGGAGGTTTTGTGCAGTAGCAGCAGTAGTTAGTATCCTTGAGATATCATTTATAGGGACTTAGAAAGTACTTGTATTCCAGGATAGAACTGACTTCCTATCACTATTTTGCTATCACAGCAGATGATACATCTGCTGAGAGTCCACAATCCGGCTACAAACTCCGTCTTTATTATGCCTTTTTAGGACCACACGGCCGCTGTGCGTCGTTCTTCACGCGTACTCAGGGCATAAATGGTTTTCAGCCCTCAGCCCAAAAATCAGATCCGCAGCTGCCCAGGCAGGTCGACTTTCTAGCATCATCGTGCTTTGGAGCAGACTCAATGATGTCCGCCCCGACAATGTTGAGGAAAGTTCCCTTCCTCAGGGTCGCCTTCAGTTCACGCATCGTTTTACTGTCCGGTTCTCGGCATCCTGTTCCAGGAGCAAGCAAAGCACTGCAGATATGTTTCAGCCCAAAAGGCTATTATGATAGTCCTTGTTGATCATAACTTGTAATTGTGTACAATAAAACTCGGCCTGTTGCGGAGTTCTACAATGGCGCCAGGGACATGTCTACCTGTTATTATCGCCTCAACGCGTGAATGAGAAACCCAGAACCACCACCACCATCACCACAAACCAAACCCACAAAGGAGGCAAAAAAAGCTCACACCCCCGGCCCATCCACCCGAAGGTGGGCAAGGGGAAGGGTGCTACGAAAACCCCGCCGTGCTTTTGGCGGGCAGGGTTTTACTATCCAGGAGGCTTAGGAGTCCCGTGGTCTGTTAGCACGAATATTGGTAATTACCGCACCGCTGCAACCATCTTCCCTCTCCTCGATTCGAACCCAGGCCCTCTAGCAGGGGTGGTTTGAGCAGTTTGCCTGGAGGCTAACCGCTTTAACCACTGAGCTAGAGGCCCTGGGTCTGTTGTTGTAGTGTTCTGTTGTTTATGGCATATAAAGATGCTGCCTGGGGGGGGTGCTCCTGTGACTTGACGCGGTAGCAGCAATTGGGCTTCCATGCTAGAGATTGGCTCTCAGGGTCATTGGTGCACTTTTTGCTGTATATGCTGTCTTCTAAAATATCTCAATGGACTTTTATCACTCAAAGTGTGCCATCAGGCCTGGATTTTGGAGCTATATATGCTAGATGTGAAAAGTTTCTCTCATTAATTTTGTCAGAAGCTATATCTGTTTTTATTTTCATTTTACTCCTATTCTCACATGAAATTGCCATTCATATTTCATGAACTCAGTTTTGTATCCTAATGCAGGTACAAGCATGCAGATAAATGGAAAACTCTCTGCGCAGTTCGCTAGGAGAATTCCAGATATGAGAGATAATTGAACCCTGAGATAAGACTGGCAAACAGTTGGTCCATAACAATCTGGTGAGAAACGGAAACAGCATTGAATGGTTAGACCTGCTAAAGAGACAACAAATGCTATAAGCAAGTACCTCACTTCTGGTATGGGAAGCTTTATTTACATACATTGTGGAAATTGTATTTTATCTTGCTATTATTCTTACACGTTCATAATTTAGTGCTACGTCTGAGCAGTTTGGTATTATTTTTGTCATCAGGTTGCAAGGAGTCTAATTAGAGGAGATATCGCGGCTAATTTATAGTCAATACTTAAGAGACCGTCTAGATGCATTCCTTGGATTACAAACCATAATATTTAAGATAATAGAACCCACATTGGCGAGCCAATACCAACATCGGTATCATTTCCCGGACGTGTTTGCATTATACATGAGCAGTACTGTACCTTGCCTTTGCCAATAATTTACCTCGGAGAGTTGATAAAATGTTCCAATATATCGCCGATTCGACGAGAATGCCGAGTCGGTCCAACAGCGTCTTCTGGTTGGCGAAGTTGACCGAGAGTAACCGACCTTACCCCTCCACGATATAGGCATTAAGCTTATCTATACCCATTCGCTGAATCCTGGAGAAACATGGCTCCTAAGACGAATCTCGACTTGGCTAAGTCCCGTTCATCTATACCCAGTTGACACATGCGGGGAGCTTTAGTGACGTGGGGCAATTTGTAACCGTGACATGGAACCTTGGTACTTAGGAAGGGAATGGACTATATCTTCTTCACAGACCGAGTCTCCCACGCAGTCGGTCGAAGTTTGGCAAATCTGGAGATGATCCGCAATTCGACAGTACTCTTTAAAGACGTCCTATCAGAAACTGTTAGAGATAAAGAGTACAGTTCCGGGGATCTTGGTCTGATAACCCTGTAGATAAAACCGCCAGACTCCTCTCGATAACAAACACCAACTTTTGATTCTAGTTATTACCTCTGGTTGTCTTCCCTTCTTTTCTCAAGACCTTTAATTCTTATCGACACAAAGATGTCGCTTCCGGAGGTGACTAACAACGGCAGCACTTCTGCGATCCCCGCAGCCAGCAATGGCGACTCTGGGAACAGTGCCGTGCTCCATCGGACTCTCCGAGAATATCCCAAGTCAGTCATCGCCAGCAACGGTAATTACCTGCACTTGGACAATGGTCAATCGATACTCGACGCCACCGGAGGAGCGGCTGTCTCCTGCCTAGGACATGGCAACGAGCGCGTGAAGCAGGCCATGATGACACAGGTGGATCAGAACGCATACTGCTATTCTCTCTTCTTCAGCCATCCTCCGGGCGAGAAGCTTGCGAAGCTCCTTGTCGAATCAACAAACGGGGCTATGTCTAAAGCACTTTTTGTGAGTTCAGGTACGATACCTATATAGAATAAAAAATGTCCTCTATTACTGTCAATGAGAATAGATGCTGAGACGCAAGGTATATCAGGTTCCGAAGCCATGGAAGCTGCCCTGAAGCTCTCACGCCAGTATTTCATGGAACTCTCGCCTCCGCAACCGCAGAGGATTCGATTCATCGCCCGGAAACCATCGTATCATGGCACCACGATTGGTACACTCTCCGCTGGCGGCCATGTGACCCGACGTGCTGTGTACGAACCCCTGCTCAATCAGAACTGGACGCATGTATCTCCTTGCTATCCTTATCGGGGAATGAAAGAGGAAGAAGATACAGAATCGTACGTCGCCAGACTGGCGCAGGAACTGGACAATGAGTTTCAGAGAGTCGGTCCTGATACCGTCTGCGCATTCATTGCGGAGACTGTTGTCGGAGCTGTACGTTTGTTTCCCTTATCCCGGGGTTATATTCTCCCAAGATCACTTAAAAATATTTTTGTGTAGTCATTAGGATGTGTCCCCGCAGTCCCTGGCTACTTCAAAGCCATGAAAGCCGTGTGCGAGCGCTACGGCGCCCTTCTCATAATGGACGAGGTGATGTCCGGCATGGGCCGAACGGGGACCCTGCACGCGTGGGAGCAGGAAGGAGTCTCCCCCGATATCCAAGCCATCGGCAAGTGTCTGGGAGGCGGATACGCCCCCATTGCAGGTATCCTCGTTAGTAAAAAGGTGGTGGATGTGCTGGACAAAGGAACAGGGGCATTCTCCCATGGTCAAACATACCAGGGACATCCGGTAGCCTGCGCGACAGCACTCGAGGTGCAGACCATCATCAAGGAACAGAATTTGATCCAGAATTGTCATGAAATGGGTCAATACCTGGGTAAGCTTCTGAAAACGAGACTTGACTCCCACCCCCATGTCGGGGACGTGAGGGGCCGAGGATTATTCTGGGGTGTAAGTCGAGGCCATAAAACCACACCCTGCCTTCGCTAAATAGTATCTTCACAGGTTGAATTCGTGAAAGACAAGCAGACCAAAGAAGCCTTCGACCCCTCCGTAGGGGTCGCCTGGGGCATCCATAAGAAAGGCCTCGAGCCCGGCTACGACATCTCTATCCTGCCTGCCACTGGATCTGTCGATGGGATACGGGGAGACTTCATATTGATAGCGCCAGCTTACAACATCACGAAGACCGATGTGGATACCATCGTTGATAAGGTCCAACGGGTAATTGAGGATTATTTTGCATCTATGAATCTGTAGACATTTTCAGTCGCGACAGATAGGACAGGCAGACTTCGAGGTAGAGCGATAAGCAAATATATCGACCCACAATTAACCCTAATAAAACTGCTGAGCAAAGTTCCAGATATCATACCGTAGAAAAGACGCATATTGCCATTTCATCAACATGTGTCATTCGCTTCGAGGTGTAACGTAATCCACGAGCGACCCGCCGCCCTTCCGCATCCGCGTCTCCTATATAGAAATTGAAGCTTCATTATCTACCCAAAACTGTAATTAATTACAAAAAATTAAGAATTAGAGCGATTAGGGCATTGAGTTCTTTTATGCCCAGTAATATTACAGTTCCTGCACCTTGGCGGGGCGCGTGTACGACGTGGAGAAGCCGCCTCCCCAGCCAGAGCACTTATAGCCTCTGACACCTGATTTTGACTCTGTATAAGATCCTGAGCTTCCTGAACTGAAAGACCTTCTATATGAGAGCCCTTGATAAGCTGATCCAGTGCGGCATTTGTAGGGTTTGGAGGACTCTGAGTACGCTGTTTTAGTAAGGCCTTATTAATTGCAGTTGCTTGATGCTCTAATTCAACAATATTATGAAGTTTCTGGCACCCAATCGGCCTGCAGATCTCCAGAACAGCTTCCAGATGGTGTAGAAGTCTTGAGCTGTATATTGAGCTATAGAAGGACCTGTTCTGGATTAAATGGCACTAGTCCAGTTGCTGCGAAGCCATTTTTGATATTTTCTGATTTGAAGGCTTCCAAACGAGCTTTTGGATATGCTGCGAGGAAATCTAGCTTGTCGATATGATTGATTCCAAGCCGCATGCTTTCCTCCACCAAACAGCCATATACACGCTTCAGAACTGCAAAACAGCCAACATCAAGAGGCTGAAGAAGATGAGATGAGTGTGGTGGCATGCAAATTGGTATAATATTGTTCTGGGCACAGATCAGATCAAATTGAGGAGTCAGATGGCTTCCATGCCCATCAAGAATCAACATCCGATATTTCCCCTTTGTACGAGGATTTGTATAGGGGATAAAGAGATTTTGAAGCCATGAGATCCCAACATTGTCAGTAGTCCATCCATTAGGACTTATCTCAACCAGTCGCGTGGTAAGGCCTCATTCTCATACCAGGCCTGTAGATGGGTCTTTGCTTTGAATATGATACACGGTGGCAGAGCCCATCCAGTTGAATTGACTGATTCAATGACTGAGATCCATTCCTGATTCCCAGGCTGTACAAGAACAGGACGACCAATAGTCTCAGCTCTAGTAACCACCTTTGTAGTAGCAATTAGGCCTATTGCAAAGCCTGTCTCATCAAAATTGTAGATATCACCCTCAAGAATGCCATATTATTGAATAGTGCTTTGTACACGCTCGAACCACTCATGGATGATCTTTGGATCCTCGCATTTGGCACGCTGATGATTGTATCTTCGTGAATATCGTGTTTTAAGCTCTTCATGGCGGTTGATGAAGTTGTAGACCCAATTACTGCCAACACGGTGTTGAATATCTGACGGACTGCGTTCAGAAAGAAGAATATTGGCCATATCTTGTACAGAGGCTGGCTGAGGAGCCGCTCCACGTCTATCAAGAGATAATATCCATTGTAGAAGCGTTTCCTCTTCAGTAATTGTCAATTTGTGTTCATTGGCACATTTCTCAGTTTTCATACTGCATCCTCGAAGTCGGTCGCGTAGAGTAGATTGAGGCACATCATATAGACGCGCTGCTCGCTGAATATTGGGAATTTCTTGATTTTTCAAAGCAGGAATTGCCAGTAGGATTCTTTCTTCTTGCTCAACAAAATTTTTGGTTTTCTATGCTGATTTGGTGGCATTGTGGTGGGTTGAAATTCATGAATTTTTAATATAGGAGACGCGAGACGCGCAGGTGGCGGGTCGCTTGTGGATTACGTTACGGAGTAGGGACATCTCATCGCGTTGCTGACTAAGCACAAACACCATCACGTGACAATGTAGTTCCATATGGATACCAACCGATGCCGATCACAGCGATCCAAGCACGTGGTTTCAACAATCTGGCAACTCATTTGCTTGTTCGGAAGCAGCTCCAGGCTGCTTTGATGATATCCCTCTACCGTTTTCCTTTTCAAGTACTTCGATTGTAATGGTTTATTTTCGAGAGGTCTTTGAATTGCACTGCATGCGTCGATATCTCTCCTCTGCTGAGTTTTAGACATTCATCCTCTTCCGGCAGGACTCGCATCAAGTTCTGGAGTCCTGGCCCGGGAAGAGGCAATAAATCTTTTCAATATTCAAATTTGTTTTGTTGAACATTTTATTTTTTTATTTTCTTTTTTGATACCCACCTGTTGTTTTCTGTCAAAGACCAACTGCCATATTACCTCTCTCTGTTCAACTCCGGCGATACATCTAACGCCGTGTCTCCAAATTAAATACTTAACGAACGAGGGAGAGAGAGAAAGCGAGACTACCAGCACCGGGATAAGCCACCATGGCGGGAAGCACCGACCCCTCCTACATCGACTACGAAACCTTCCTTTCCCCGGACTTCTCCCCCTACTCCTTCGCCAACTCCCTCGTCACAGCCACCAACAACCCCACCGACACGCCCCTCGACCTCACCACCCCCTTGTCCCGTGTCCTCTTCGACCTCCAGGAGATCGACACCCACATCCACACGCTGACCACCAAGTCCGCTCTACCCTTGCTCACGCACACGCGCGACCAGACCGACGCCGCGGCGCGCGTGCTCCGCGAGGTTGGGGACCAGGTCGCGGCGCTGACTGCGGGGTATGAGCGGCTGGAGCGGGAGGTGCTGCGCAAGTGGGAGGCGGCGGAGGAGGCGCGGGTCGCGGCGCAGAAGTCGTGGGAGACGGTGCGGCTGACGCGGGCGGTGGGTCGGTGTCTGGTGCTGGGGCGGCAGTTGGAGAGTCAGCTGGCGGAGGTGAATGGGAATGGGCGTGGAGGTTCTGGGACTGATTCGGGGAGTGGGAGTGGGAGCGGGACTTCCTCTCCGTCGGGATCGGGGGGAGGAAGAGAGGATTACAATGCGTTGCTCCGTGCGGCGAACACGATCGTCATGCTGCGGCAGATGTTTTCTGCCATTGGACCAGGAGAGGAAGGGTACGGTCTCGACCGGGTGAAGGTCATCAGGACGCTGAGGAGCGATCTGGTGATCCCCGCCGAAAACACCGTCAAGGCGCGGGCGCAGCAGGTTATCAGCAAGTTCTCCGTGTCTTCGCTTCTGGCCAACGGCGCCGGAAGAGGAGGAGGATCCGGATCCCAGGCTTCAACGTTCAAGCAGATGCAGGACGCGCGGTCGCGGGCGATATCCGCCATCATAACGCTGTACATGCTTTCCCCGGTGCCCAAGGGCGGGATCCTGGCGTCTGAATTCCAACCGGAGCTCCTCCTCTCGACTCTGCACGGCTACATCCACACGGCTCTCGCGACGTCTTTACAGGCACTCTCAAAAGCGCTGACGATGCTCTCGATCATGGAGCGCACACTCTACGAAGTCTCCGGACGATGCCAGGATCTCGTCGCGCTCGAAACCATCCTCGAATCCCTCCGACCGCCCCCTCACCCACTCTTGAGCACCGGTCCTCCAGCAAGTGAAAAACAGCAGCAGCAGCAACACCAGCAACAACAACAGAACGGCGACAAGGACGCTGCTGCCAATCCACAACAACAACAGCAACAACCAGCGCAGCCCGCTCCCAACAACAAAAACAACCTCCTCCGACCCCTACTCCAATCCCTCGACACCTCCTCGCTGGCGTCCTACTTCTGGCGCTCCCTCGCCTCCTCGCTCACCTCCCGCGTCCAGGACCTCGTCAGCCGCGGCGGCGCTTCGTCCCGGAACCTCAAAGCGAACCGCGACCGGCTGCGGGCCGACATCCGAGAATGCGTTTTTCGGGGCTCGCAGCTCCCGGCGGGGAGTGCGTTAGCCAGTGGAAGGGGAGGACAGACTGGAGGGGCGGATTCTGTGACGGTGCGTAATAATAGCAATAATTGGGAAAGGGAAGCGGCGGTTATGGTTGGGGCTGTGGTTGGGCCTTTAGGGAGATAAGTGTAAGAGATGAATAAGATGAGCTGGAGAGAGAGGCAGAAAGGTATCGAATTGAATTGAGTGAAGTTTCCTTAATATAATATAATATTATGAAGACCAAGTCTAGTCTATGCTGAGATAGGCAATCCAAATATAATTATATGGGTCCAAAGCGCCGTCGTCCTCCAAGGGGGATCGGACCTATGAATCGATTTCATAATACTCTGAATTCATTTGGTTGATTCAATCCTGCAATAGAAATACCACCTTTCCAAGATATTCAATAATCTTGGCTTGCTTAGCATAAGAAAGAAAAGTATCCAATAGAATATCCCCATGCTGTAATAGTCGCTTCCGCTGTGATGCAAAATGTTAAATCAGCCACGAGCGTGATCACAACGATAATCACCGCGCAGATCCATACCCCTGCTGCGTTTGAGAGAAAAATAGGGGAAAAAATCTGATGTCCGTCGTTCTGGTTGTTTTCGATTAAATTTACACCTGGCAGGTCATCTGGAGCTGCATTATAGTCTTGTCCGTGTTTTGACGCAGGGTATTTCGAGAAACGTCATTCTTCCTTTTTCTTGGTCAAGATAGCAAGGTGACACTGGGGGAGATGCCCGTCAGTCATCTAGGAGGAAAAAAAAGCGCACTGTGTCACGAAGAGAAAGACATATCAATAAAATAACTTTGTGAGTTGTTCTCGTCCAAGCTGAAAAAAAAGGGAAAAAGGGTGGTTAGAAAAGATTGGTAAATCCAATGACTTAGGTAGGTAGATCCTCCTGAGATATTCGAGAACGGAGTATATGAATAATGGAAGTACTGCACAGTACCAATGTACAGTACTCTTACTTTCAGGTTAGATGAAACACGCCCCAAAAAAAAAGAAAAAAGACCAACAACGAGAGTCGTCCAGGATAGAACGACCATAACAGATCCCATGGGATTATACGTCAATTGTATAAGTTCTGTGATACTCCACGAGGCAAACCTGAAACGTGAACGTGGCTCAAGCCTGTTGAAGAAAAGACAGCACACATGCGGTGTGAACTTGGTTGATTTCTTGCAATGGGGGCTGTGTCATCTCTGTTTGATCTGCCCTGTCGTACCAAAGTCCAAGTGTAAGTTTAGACGAATCAGATTTCCCCATCGACAAAAAAGACCTGGGATTTTGGGCGCGTCTCGAGGTAAAAGGAATATGTGAGGAGCATTAATCGGTATGACGGATATCACACGTGACTATGTCATATCAGTACTTAGTTGAGTCGGACAGCAGCTGAGGTAGAAGTAGCATGATCCCTGGCTGTATGGCACTGCCTACTATAAGATCCGTTTCTCTTTCAGTGAATTACAGGAGTCGATTCCTGGTCTTGTTGAATGTTAGGCCACCTGGATGGACGCGGCGTAAGGACCCTGGACCACACGGAGGAAGGGGAGCAAGATACCCTGGTATTATTATTAAACGCGAGGCAGACGGTGCGGCTGAACCGAGGACGGAACCTACCCTGGTCGAGGGAGGTCGGCGGTACCGCTCAGCCGGGCAAAGGGCTCCTGCGTCGCCAATGGCGCGACACTTGGACAGACAAACGGTCCGTGCATGGATCCAGGGGCACCGCGAGCCAAGCGCCCTGTTGCACCTGGATGCGGATCGGCGACAAAGACTCACGAGATCGCGATCCTGGCATTGGGCCGTTCGCTGCCCAACTAGGAAATGGGGAACAGACTCTGGTTGAGAGCAGGGGTCATCCACCGTCGACCACGCATCGTGAGACGACCAGAGGAGGCGCTGGGAAACGGTCGGGCGCCTGGATTCGAACGCGCGCAGCAGATCCGGCTTCACATTGCAAAAAAAAAAAAAAAAATTATTG
>JGI26058J51888_1000692_pt1 | contig 15295 bp, 13 predicted proteins | sample HigsolmetaSP110D_FD_51888 | JGI IMG/M metagenome (IMG submission 51888) | reverse complement strand
TGGGGGGGGGGGGGCTTGCTTGCTTGCTTATGTGGACCTCCAATCTATAGAAGAACTGGATTATTTTTATTCACCGACGTTAATTCCCCTACTGGCTACCTAGTTAGAGGCCAGCCAGCCAGCTAGCCAGCTAGGCAGCCAGCTAGGTAGCCCTTCGCGGAACGCTCCGATATATCACATCAACAAGTACATCAGTCGATATGTATATATATAGAGAGAGAGATCGCCCAGTTTCGGGTTCTTGCAAGGGTCTATGCACGACACGACACGACACGACACCGCGCAGCAGATTCTCGATCTTGACAGAGGTATGTTAGAAAGAGTACAGTGCAGTAAAACGAAAAAAGGATTGTATATATATATATATAATAGCTGGAAGCTAGAAGCTGGCTAGAATTTTTTTTCGACTCCCTATCTAGGTAAGTGTCTAAACCACTCAACAGTGATAGATAAAGCGAGAGAGAAAAAAAGGTATATTGTATTCCATATCATATTGTAACGACAGGCCTAGATAACTAGACCAAAAGGGGTCGTTGTTTTATCTTGAAGACAAGAAACAAGGGGGTGAGCAATATAATAGTGAGAATTAGCCTGTGTTACTAGCAAAACCTATATATTGGATTGCTGCGTGAGTCGACCACGAGGGTCGGATTCTGTCTGAAAGGAGCGTCATTATATACATGCTGCCTGACCTGGGTTCCTTGGGATCATAGAATGGGTCATAGTCTTGGATCATGGGTTTGGATCGTGGGGTTGGATCGTGGAATTGGATCGTAGTGTTGGATCATGGAAATGGATCGTAGACGATCCATCACGTGACCTCCTTCCTAGTCCGTAACACATATTAGCAAGCCAGCGAACCATCAGCCGGAGAGACTATATATATCTACCTAATCTATGGGCGGTCGCCCGGCCGCGGAAGTCTGTATATGCATACTTATGCAAGCTGGCTGTCCCAAGCTCCTGCATTGGATCACCTATTATGGAGTAATACTCCGTACTGTACTGTGGAGTAGACTAAACTGGACTGATTTATTGATAGATAGCTGCAGTTCTGGAGGTTGTCCTTGAACTTCCTTTCTTTTTTCAATGGAAATAAATAATAGTCAAGCTAAGTCTGGTCTACCTGTATCGTAGAATATGCGAGCTGCAGGAGTCGGGCTTACTCGGATTCTCTTGAACCTACTTCATACGGTATATGGTGGATTGCTGTTGCGAGATCGATACGTACAGTACAATGTATATAGGTCTCCGCTGTGACATACGTCAGATCCTCACCTGCGTGGGCACGCCACGCAAGAGCCTTGCAGGCGGCGGATGCTACTTTGCGGAGCGGGAAGCGCTGCAGACGCGAGTCTCGCGACTTGTTTTACATGAACGGAATAGAGTTCACAGATTGGATATTGGTCAAGTGGAGCAGATTCGCAGATCAAAAGGACATCTGTAATCTGTCCCTCCTAAGGCTGCCCCGTACAGGGCTAGATCCCGAACCGCCTGGCGACTTCGACAAACCCGCCGGTATTCAGATCTACCCACATGTCCACCCAGCCACTCTGTCTTGCCTCCGCGATCTGCTCGCTCGTAAACGACTCCTCATCCGGCCGCTCCACATACACCGTCTGGAACCCGTACCCCTTGGCGGCTTTCAGGTCGCCCAGGTGCGCGGCGACGAGCGCGCAGTCCTTGGGCTCCAGGCCGAACCGCGCTGCGGCGCCGTTGTACACCAGCGGCGAGGGTTTGTAGGCGCCAAACTCCTCCGCGCTGGCGATGTGCGTGAACGGCAGGGGGCCATGCCGTCGGAGGTCCTCCAGCAGGGAGAGGTTGCCGTTGGAGAGGGTGCACGTCTCGAACTTGTTGTTCAGCCGGGTGAGGCCTTCGACGGTGTCGGGCCACGGGTCCAGACGGTGCCAGCAGAGGGACAGCTCGCGGGTCTCATCGTCTGTGAACAGGCCCTCGATGTTCCACCTCTCGAGCAGCTTCTGGAGGGATTCGTAGTGGTGCTGGTCTACGGAGACGAAGCCTTGTTGGGAGGGATCGAAGTTGCGCGTGAAGTGGTAGTAGGACCGGCGCCATTCGTCGGCGAAGGCGCGCCAGTCCTCCGGGGTCAGGGCGGACACGGTCTCCCTCAGCCGCGCAGAGAGGTTCTTGTCCGGGTCGTGCAGCGCGCGGTCAGTGTGTTCTCTCAGGGCCCTGATGACCGACGAGCGCCAGTCGACGGCGGTGCCGAAGACGTCGAAGAAGACAATCTTGGGAGGCTGCTGCACGGACATTGTTTGGCGTTCTCCCGCGCGGGTTGATCGTCGTCCGGAGGCGCCTTGCGATGGGTCGGACAACGTGCTAACGGACTGATCGGTCAGATTGTACAACTGCCAGGTCCAGTAGCAGTATGTAAAAGTAAACAATCGACGGCATTGATATCTTTTCCCAGGGCCATTGAGTCACATCTCTCTCGAATAGCATCATCGTTGCTTAGTCAGAGGAAGCGGAGGATGCTTTGCCAACGACCATTTGTCCGGATCGGGTCCGCAGCGCCCGTCGCTCCGATCGCCCAGCATCGCATCCGGGGCTGGCGAGGGGCCGCGGATGGGTCTCGAGTGAACAGGTGGTTCCCCGTGCAGAGCCCAGAGAGGCCGAGTTCAGTGTGACGATCCGTGGAGAGGGGTTGGAGGAGGCTCCCCGCTCTGGCGGCTTCAGACGTGTAGCACAGTAGCAGCGAGAACATATGAGAGGCAACAAACTGGAGGGATCGTGTTGAGCAACGATGAGAACGTCGAGAGAAAAGACGCAGAGGTTGAGATCCAGGTCACATGGAGGTGCACCGCTCTGGAGAAGCAGGCGCAGAACCCGTGACACGGCCAGCCCGGACATCGCAGCCTCGAGGGGCAGTCATGATGGCACACTCTCTCAACCCTCAGAGAGTTGTCCGTCATCATCCATCACTCCGACGATGCCTTGATGCTCCTGGCTCTGCCCATGCACGTCGGCCCCCGTCCTGTCCGTTTCGGCTGAAGCGAGATGAGTTCTTCATGCATGCAAGTGCCTCGATCGGGATCGTCCTCACTGCCGTGATAGGGACTCCATTATAACTATTATTGCTACTACTACGCACAGCGTATTATTGTTCAAGCTGGCTGTTGATGAAAGCCTCCGATCTTCACGGCCCCTGAGCACACTGCAGCCTGCACGCGTCGCGACCGGGGTGATGTGATGAGGACTGATGATGCGACGCCCGCCTGCTGTGCCACTTTCTTGGCCCAATCAAATCCGAGCCGGCACTAACACTGAAGGATTGGGATGCATGTGCGATACAGGGCAGGATGCGACCGGACGGCCGCTCTAGCGGCTCTACAGTCTACACGAATGGAACTCGGTTTGTTGCTCCTTTCCCAGAGTATACACCTGCCCTCCAAAGCCTAGGACCCAGGGAACGTGCCTCGTGCGGCGGGTTTTTGGAGCGCTCTTCCTTCGCTGTCCGTCTTTTGGGGAAGCGGTCCGGTCCTTAGATCGAGCCAGGAACCGAGAAAACCGCGATCGCACCCATGGTCGAGCCGCGTACACAGGAATGCAATGTGAACGTCAAGGTACACAGCCTGCGTGTTGCTTGGATGACACTGTGAATCCCTGCCGCGGAAGATTATATGAAGTGCTGACCGTTGAAGGATGAGCCTGTTCGGAGCAGCAGACCCCCGACGACACGACAAGGGACGGCGCGCGCTATCATCGGCAGGTCTGCGCGCCGCCAACGACCAACCCCCCTGAGCCTCCTGGTCCCTGGAGTGGTTGACGGCCCCAAGTACCAAGTGGGGTCTATCTGGAGCTGGACCCTCCTGGCTACTGCACGCTCTGGCACCTTGAGCCCTGATTTTCACGACCGGTGGACACCACCCTGCCCGTCATCCATCACTAGTCACAACTCAGAAGCGACCGATCTTGCCCTCGAAAAAGGGGATGGGGGTCGCACGGCTGCTGGGAAAAGGTTCCAGTTGGAGGACAAGGCCAGCCCGGGTTCTGCCATGCTCCACAGGTTTAATTGCGTGAACATCTAGCGAAAAATGGAACAAACCCAGTCCCTCCGCGGTTCTTTCTCGGTTTCCTAAATCTGCAGATACCAGGGCGAGTTCTTGAAGGCTTTTGCACGATTGCTGAGCAGTACTGAGGATGTTCTTTTCCCGTATCCATACGCGGGTGTGGGTATTTCGCTTGCCAAGCCGAAATTTCGCCCAGAGGACTCGAGATGATACTCCAGAGAACGCAACAATAATAATACTGCATCTATACACAGTACTACTACGCAGTATTATACGCAGCTCACAGCCAGGCTATGCACCGGTGTCCGGCAATCTTGACGATCAACGATCTTCAGCAGGCTGCTCCCGCTGCAATCACGATCGTCTTCCAGCCCTCCTCCACGCAGACTGGGACCTCCTACCGGGCCGGGCGATGTCAGTAAGGCCCAGCTGCCAAATCTACCAGATTGTCGGATACCAATTTTATACTGCCACTGCGTACAAGGTGCTTTTTTGAATAGTGAAACGAGTGATCAAGATGTCCCGCCAGCCTGAGCCATCGCCGCGCTAAAGCGATAGGGGAGCGGCCATTCAGATCAGACACGCTAGATCGCTCGGAGTAATTCTAAAGCCATCCCTCCCGACCTTTCGAAATTCTCGTGGACCTGGTGATGGCCGCCGCGGCGCCTTATTCGCCGAGATTCCAGGGGCAATTTCCCCGGGCGTCATGAAGGAGAAACCCGTGGTAACTGTCGTAACATCGCAGTTGTAGGGCCCCCAAAGACTAAAATCTTGGGGGAGGATTGGGAGAGTGACAATGCAAGGCAAGTCGTCTGTTTAATTGGCCGACGGTGGTTATCGGACCCCACTGTGATTGTGTCTGCCCGGTCAAGCTTGTCCACAGCTAAAATGAGGGAGCTCCATTTCGAAGAGGCTTGCCATCGTCGAACCTTTACACTCTTTTTATCTGCATGTTTCATTCTCTCGAGTCGCTTATGCCTGTGCTCATTGGTAGGGAAATGGTACAGAGTAATGCAGTCACGTTTTATATTGCTGCCTTTTGGAGATCCGGAGTGCCGTTCTGCAAGGCAGAGCTCCTCGCTCTGTTGACGGGCCCGCCGTCGAGACGCATCTCGACCCCGATACTCCGTCTGTTCGGCTAGCACGGCCTGTGCTTTGAGCGGCAGACCCTGTGGATCCCCGTCTATCTATTTCAGCTAATCGGGTGAGGTTGCCTTGCTCCATTGGACCATTTCCTACCAAGTACCCCTGCGCCTTATGCATGGAGAGCACAGCTTGGCTTTGGTGGATTTACTCGAGACGTTGGATTAGCCCATGCGCTCGTACGCGTTTTGCGCAAGCCAGAGTGAACGCGCCTGACTGACCTTTCCACGCTCACTCTGGATTTGCCTTGAGGATCTCGAGACTCCCAATGGGCAGTTGCTGAGCTTGGAGATCATGATAGAGGCGCAAGCATCTGTCTGAACCTGTCGTTCAGCCCATCACTCCCATCGCATGTCTCACGAGGGGCTTGGAGACAATCGTTGGGCGTGTTGTCAATCAATTCCCCTTTTGCCCTGGGGTTGATCGACCGCGTGCTTAGAAAACGACACATCTTCGGATGTTCAGCCTTCTCCGACAACGGCGACATTCTTACCAACGAGTTCTCCACTTACCTGGCGTTGACCGTCAGCGATTCTCTGGCGAGGAGCCGGTTATACCTTCAAGGTCTTGTCCATCGACCGATTTAGATCCTGTCAAACCCGAATGCGACAATTGAGCTAACTTACGTATCTCAGCCCATAGTCCTCTGGGGGATATATCGATCGCGTCGCGTCAGACTTTTGCCTGTGTCTGAGAATAACGGATTATAATCCTCACACTACACAAGGCCGGAGCCTTGGTCCGCTGCATTGAAGCCAATTGACATTGTCGCACGATCAGGAAGCGCTGCGCCGTACGCCCGTGCCTGTCGCTAATTAAAAATAGATACCCTGAGATGCTTCAGCTTTGGACAAACAGTCTCTGTAATCAACCTGCCAGTGTCCTGCTTAGCCAGTACGGAATAAAGTGCCCTTGATGACCAGTGTGGTTGTGTTTTGAGGCGAACGACAGAGAAATAATGGCTACGGATACGGAAGATCAGCCCGCCTACGCGGCGCAAGATTCCCCTACGCTGTCGGACACACCTTACAGAACACCCCCAAGGGCGATGTCCCGACACTCCCTCCGCCGGAGGGGCTCGTCGCCTGGTCCGTCATCATCTCCCCCAACCTTCCAAATCCAAAGCTTCTCTCCTGACGGGCGCGAAGATGTCGTCAATATCATGAACAACGCAGCCATGCCGCCGTTCGACCCGCGCAGGTTTACGCCCACCTTGCACGCTTCCCTCGTGTCAGAAATCCTTTCCTTGCGGAGGGAGCTGGAGAGCAAAGCAAAAGTAATCGACGAACTGGAATCAAGCCTGGAGGATGCGCGGGCCGAGAATGAAGCACTCAGTGAGAGCCTGGCGCAAAGCACACAAGAGGCCCGATCACTTAAGCGCCAGCTGCAACTCCTTGAAGGTGGCACACAAAACGCAATCACGGAATTGACCAGGGAGCGAGATGAGGCACTGGAGAACATATCTGATGTCCGTAAGAAGCTCGAGCAAGCGCAGAAGAGGGTCCGTTCTCAGGAGGAAGCGGTGGAGAGAACTCAGATGCTATGGGACCGAGACAAGCAATCCTGGGAAGACGAGCGAAGGAATTTGGAACGGAAAGTTCACGTAGTCGAAGGTCGGCTCAAAGTCGTACTCAATGAAGTCGCGGCCGCCCAGGCAGCTGGTTCTTTCAACAGAGGTTTACAAGGCGACTTGAAGGAGTCGGCGAAAGAAGAAGAAGATGAAGAAGAAGAAGAAGAAGAAGAAGATGATGATGATAGTGCAACCGAGAAGGGCAGTGATACAGCGAGCATACGATCCGGCAGTGATCTGGGGAGACGGAGGGCCAGTACAACGAGTGTCAGCACCCACGATGAGGGACGTCACAATACAAGGTATTCTGTCATGAGCATGGTAAATGGTCATGGTGCGAGGCCAGGGGGTCTCAACCTTGCCCAGGAGCTGGCCTTTGACGAGGAGGACGACATTTTAGAAGAGGAGTCGGTTCTAGATTCTCCCGAGGCTTTGCCAGAGGAAAGACAGCGACCTACGTCGGTTCACTCTCAGCTGTCGATGGCATCGAAAGCCAGGAAGATTCTTGGACTTTCATGGGACAGCAATGCGGATCGACTCGGGACCCCAGATTCTTTGGAACAGGCGCGGGCGTCAGAGCAGATGCCAGACTTCGCAAAAGACGACAAATTCCCACCTGCCCGTCATGTCGACTACCGAGATGCCGGTGTTCAGTACTCCCCGCCTCCGTCGCCTCAATTGCCATCTCGGTCTGGAGCTCTGCAATCGGCGGAGAGCAACACCAGTCCCTGCCAGATGAAGGATAGTAGCACAGTGACGTTAACGATTGATATGGTATCCACCTCCTGCCAGACTATCGGCGAGCTTCCTAGCCCTCCTTGGACACCAAAAGTTCCCGAGTCGGGATCGCAATCGATCCTGGGCGCGGACAAGGTCATGACGAAATCCATCTCAACCCAGACGGACGAGGTTGTCATTTCCACTAAGGAAGAAAAGGGGCCAACTCACGATGAGCAGCACCGAAAGCAGATGCCTATTCCAACAATTGCAATCCATCCGCCTGGGTCGGACCCGCCATCTCGCCGGAATAGCGTGGTTCTACCGCCACAAACGAAAAGCGTTTCATGTCAAACGAATTTCAGGTCGATTGTGGATGTTCGGTCAGTCGCAATTCAGACCGAGGAGATCCGAATCGACAGCCGGCCCGTTAAGCTTCCCGCGAGTCTGCTCCCTTCGGCGATACCTGACTGGCCGCCCACGGCGGCCGACGATCGGGCATCCCCGATCCAACCTTACCGTCCACCTCCCCCGCGATCACCTAAGAGGGCTCTCAGGAGCCCGCCGCGTATTGAAGCCCCGGCGAAGGCTTCGAAGAGCAAACAATCCTCAGCAAACAATGATAATGGCCCTCTCACCCAGGATCCCAGTTCCGGCATACGGCGTCCGCTCCGGTCGAGCGGTCTCTTTGCCGGTTTTCACGACGAGAGTGACGAAGAGTTGCGGGATGCTGGACGTGACCTGTTCAGCGACGAAGAACTCTTCAACCGGCCGATGGCTTCGTACACCCTTAAAGGTGGTAAGCTGGTCTCCAAGCCACCTCGGTCTAGCTTTGAGGACAGTCCTCGGCGTGAGAGTAATGAACCTGGCATCGGCTCCGATGCCGAGACGCATGATTCCCCGACAAACAAAGAGAATGTGGGATCCTCAAAGAGAGCCCGTCCAGCGAGGATGGCTTCCGGGTCGAGACAACAGGATATTCGTCGGACCAGTGAACCCAGCATCGATACTGGTAGTATCGGGTCCAGCACCGCTTCACGACCTCCGTTTCCTGTCCCTATTCGACTCAGCTCAAGGAAAATCCCGATCAGTGCAAGTGAAGGTGCACAAAGCCCAACATCCCCTTGCAGTGGTGGTAGGCACTCCACTGAGCGCGAGAGACGGCCCATTGAGAGGAGGCCAACTCTTCGCAAAGTCCGATCTGCGGCAACAATATCTCGAGCCAGCCAAGCCGAGCGCTCACCCCCGGCTATGTCAACCTCGTCTTACGCTCCTGACAGCCCTCAACCGCCAATGCCTTATGATGACATAACGGTACCTCGAGAGAGACGCGCCGTTAGGAAGCAAGCTTCCCGTCGTACAGGTTCCTCTCGGACCTACTCGGATAAGAGAGAAGACTCGACAACGACGTCTGTCCAGCAGACCAGTGTTGTCGATGCAATTGCCCAGACAATGGTTGGAGAGTGGATGTACAAGTACGTGCGCAGAAGGAAATCATTTGGCGTTCCAGACTCAAAGGACGGCTGGGATATTGGAAAGAACCCGGAGGAGGTATCTTCAAATATCACCAGCAATGGTGTCAGGCACAAGAGATGGGTCTGGCTTGCGCCATATGAACGTGCGGTCATGTGGAGCAGCAAACAGCCGACGAGCGGCTCCGCGCTGTTGGGCAAGAGTGGTCGTAAATGTAAGTGACACAGAACCTCCATTCTTCTGCATATGCAGGATGATTGCTAACTAAGTATTAGTGCTCATCCAATCCGTGCTGGATGTCAAAGACGACAATCCTTTGCCAAAGGGCGCAAGTCCTCAGACTCAGTTCAACCGGTCTATCCTGATCTTGACTCCACAGCGAGCTTTGAAATTCACAGCTATGACCCTGGAACGTCATTTTGTCTGGCTTACAGCATTGTCATTTTTGAGTTATTCGGCGACGGGAATGAACGATCTGGGAGGTCTGCCCCCAGTCCCTCATGAGAAATTTGCTCCCTCTCCCTCGACTCCTACGTTCCGGCGGAATCCTATTCGTGACTTCAAAGTCGCCAAGGGTAAACAACGATCTGGAGCAAACGGAAACCGTTCTTTCGCTTGTCATCCTGAAGATGGAATGGATGCGGCTGACCCTCCTAATGTCCCGAGATGGTCTTCCCATACCCGCAGGCGCAGCAACACCGCCCCTCGCCCTCCGGCAAGCGCGCTTCGGAGCTTTGCAAGTCAAGTAACGATGCCTTCAGCATATAGCCCGACCACGGCTGGTGTCTCTGATATCTATGCTCCATCCGGTAGGAGCAGTTTCAGCCGTCGGCCGTCTGAAGCCAGCGGTGCCGGAACGGGCAACTTTTTCGATGCAATTGGCACTGTTCGAATGGAGGCTTTCATCAACAGCACTAGTAACATGGACCGATATCGCGGGGACGACCGTTCGCAGCACTCCCTGAGAACGGAAGACTCGATCGATTTCCCGAGACCCGAAAATGGCAGCGAGATATATCGAAACGATGATCCCTTTCGCGGATTTTGAACTTCAGTTTGATTAGCAGTGTTTAATTGACTTTCACGGAACTGTACAGCTATAATTCCACATAGTGTCTTATAATCTGTTTGTTTGTCTTTTCCTTTTTTTTCTTCGCCACTTTAGTCAAAAGTGGGCTCTGGGACTGGAGACCAGAGCAACAGGAAACCAGTCCCCTCGCTTTGTCGAAGTTCCCTCCTTAGATTTCCTGGTCATTTTCCTTTCAGTTTATTGTGAAGCGGGATTGTCCAGTGGACACCTGTTGGGAGAACTTACCACTTTACGCGCACCAGTTAGCGTGCTTTATGCGACATGTGTGCCATTCGAGTTGGAAGCTTCCCTCTACCGATACCATTCATATCTTTCCCTCGAGATACCAGAGTTTCTTTTGACTCTTGTGAATTGCTATATATATTGTATTACTTATTTTGTCGTTCCTTACGATCATGTCTTCTACGGTGTTCCGAGACTTTGAAGTATCTCGAGTGACTCGCGCTACCAGGGGGTTCGGGTGGATATGTTGACTTTTATAGTTAGGAAACCACTCATCTGATACCTAGGGAAATATAGAGAACAAAGGAACTTCAAGGCCGTGACTAAATGATGTCTGTCTTCTGTTTGTAGCTCCTTGCGTGTATAATCAATTCTTTTTACCCTCCTGTGGCCTTGTTGATGCGGAGATATGCATGTAGAACCCTGTGTCAGTTCACATTATTTATAATACAACTATTTCTATCCTGTCATTGATCTCTATTTTCGTTCTCTGACGTCACGACGACTACTGGAACCCAGTGCCTGCTTATCTTCTACATACGTTTTCACCATTCATTATAGAACTCCTATCTATTAATTATTATTGGGAGCTTCCTGTGAACCCTTCCCAAAATTATAATAATAGGGAAAAAGGTTGCTGTATGTACTGTGCATTCCTCTTGGTTCCAGAAAAGGGAACAGACGGCCCTATCTACATCTTATCTACTTCTACTGCATGCGGCAACTTCTAGGGTAAGCCCTACAGGTACCTCCCCCCATAAAAGCCATAAACCCCCCAACGCTGCACTGCAACCATCAGGTTTAGGCAACCACTGTCTCGGCGCGATCCCTATCTCTTGACATCAATTCAGTTCAATTCCCCCTTTCTTTCTTTCGTCACCAGCGGTCGACCCAGGGGTCCGGATGATCGACGCCTCGCTTACAGCTAGTAGTAGTGACTACTCGCTTGGACCCCGTCCCTACAGTAGACAAGTTACTTATTTGGGTAAATGGTCGCTGCGGATGCTACTTATGCTAGACGTCAATGCGTAGGGTGGATTCGGATCTGGTGAGGCTGTGGGTAATAAATAATATGATAATAAATAATAGTATTATAGACGGCATTGATGCTGTTGTTGTTATAATTAGTATTAGTATTGTTGCATTGGGGTAAGTAGGGCTGTGACTGTGGGAGGCGTGGGAAAGAGTTGGGTTTCAGGATGAGTCTTAGGTAATCACTTCACCCAGAAGCGCAATGGTTTGTTGCTACCGCATCATGTCGCCGGGAGCACCCAATGTAATAAGCATAACGTGACGTGTATAATCCCGGACGCCTAACTCAGTGGTCAAGCAACGGCCTCTTATATAGTAGGCCTGCATTAGCATTAAAAAAAATCCAAACTTCCCCAACCTTTCCAGCAGAAAGCTGGACGCAGCAATATATAGTATATAATAATAATGCTTGCAGCGGTGCGGTGATTATCAATCTCTGCTGGGTAGCTCGAGAGAAGCAGGGGGGCCAGTCGGGTTTCTGCTCTCATCCCGGGGCGTGTTCCGTGATTCGATCGACTTGATGGTGGCATCGACATGGCCAAGCCGGCACCAGTGGTCAAGCAGGTACCATCGTAGAAGGTCTGGTCGCCGCTGGGTGAACATAAACCGGCCACCTCACCATAAAGGAAACCGAATACCTCGCCAAATCTAATTAAGAATGAAAGAGCCGTTGTCTCCAGGAGCGCAAAATTCGGGCTGGGTGCACCACCGTACAGTGTTCTGCTTGCCGAGAATGATATACTCTTCTGTATAAGTCAGGGTCGGGGTTGTCTTGTTGTTGATTTCCTTTCCTTGCGCATCATACCGGGGTCTCTATCCTTCTCGGCCCAATTGCACCAGGCGATGGTACAATTGCAACGCCCAGCAGTGAGACCGGTCGTACGGCCTACTTTGAGGTAGGATTGTCTCTTTTCGAGCTCCCAGAAGTGGTGGAGTGGTTTGGCCTTGGGGGCGTAGATCTCGCCATCAACACGGAACTCCTTTGGATATCCGTTCACGGGAGCTGCAGGCATCTTGTTCTGTGCAAAGAATTCATCTGAAGCCGGACCTGTGAGGTCCACAAATGCCAAATCGAGAATCCTATTATTTTCGGATGCTGAGGGACTTCCCAGAAGACAGCAGAATCTTTCCAAGAACAAAGGGCATGGCCTTGACGACCTGTTGCTTCTCACTCAACGCAGGTATCTCCTTTTCAAGAGTCTCGACCATATATTGAACCCCAGTCGAAGGCCCATCCCCGACCATCTCACGCTCCTGTTGCCAAACTCTGGCTTGCTGAAGTTCTCTTCGTGTCTGGCGAATAGTTGCACTTGCATGCTTCCTTGTTGCCTTGACGTCTTTATCAGCCAAGTAGAGGACCTCGACTGGTGTGGCATCAGGCTTCCAGATTGAAGACCCAATGACGATCAGTCTGCAGACGCAAGTCATCATTTTCCGAGCTGGCAGGCCGAACAGCGTGAGAAATTGTAAGAATGCCCTCGAGTAACCCCGTTTTGGGTCAGCGTGGCAAAGCTGCCCATCGTGCCTGCGCTTCGTTCGCCGCGGACGCCAATGGAGAACTCCATCTCTGGGTGCCCTTTGGTTGTCATCCGGTCCAGGTAAGAGACGCCAGGATGGCATTCCTCAGACTCTTCTGGAGTGGTCAATGTTGACAAGCTTTTCGGCAGGAATCCAATTTCAGGTATATAGATATATAGGATGGAAGAGACGCACTGATGAGCCGCTTTATCGAATGCTCTAAATTAGCCCAGTCGAAAACAATGCCAGGGACCACCCATGACCGCGGCAGTTGGGAGCGCCTCTTTCTCCGTAATTCCCACGTTGAAAAAGGCAGAGGACTCTCCAGGCAGAGCCAAGTCTGGCACTAAGAAGTTCGACAATCTCGTATATGGCGACGGCCTGGTGACTGGGGTCGACTGCGAACAGCGAGGGCCGGTGAAATCGAGGCCTTGACTTTGTGGCTGGTGACTTGATAACTGGGAATCGCATGGTGGAGTGAATTTTTGAAGCCTTTATTTGAAACAACTGGAGGCGCCCTTAGAATTAGATATACCCGGCTTAATGACGGGCGAAATCTGGAGAACAGGTTTTTATAGAGCAGAGTTGGGTGATGAGACGAATTGACCTGGAGAGTTTATAGCAGAGGAAATAACAGAAGAAGTCATCTCAGTAAGGAGAGTTGAATACTAGTTGAGAAAGATAAATAGTACGGTTCCTATAGGTCTATTCACAATCTGTGAGACGATAAAGGTACAGTATAGAAGGAGTGGGATATCTGAACCATGGTCGACGGATAGCTGATTGCTTATGGACGACATCAGCATTCTAAGCATCCTGTTGATTAAACAGGGGTAGATCAGTTGCACAACACCAAAATGGATATCTCACCTTCCTTAATATCTTTTGAGGCTGCCAATCAATATATGTACGTATATAAGTTTTCTTCTAAGTGGCTCCTAGTATCCGTTTCAGCTCCTCTGGCAACGGATACGGACGCTCCTCCGGCAGGGCTTTCATCGCCTCGTCGAGCCTCTTCTCTGCCAACGCAAGGTGAATGCTTTTCATCGTCACCGTCACATCTGTCACCGACACGATCCACTCGTCCACGTACTTGTCCACAGCCTCCCCGCTCAACCCAATCTGGATGGACCTGTAGCCAAGTGGACGAAAGTCAAAGTCCCGCTCTGGATCCCACTGCACGCGCACCGGGCTTGCTTCCTTGCGCTTCTCCCACGCACCGCGGTCCGCATACACTCCTGGCTCAAAATTGCTCAGGCAGGAATGTGCCAGCGTCCATTCGAAGCCCTCACGGGTGATTTCGATAGCGAGAATGCGCTCCTGGCGCGGCTTGCTCGCCCATCCCGACCGGTAGGCCATCCATAGGAAGGAGGGCTTAATCCAGGTCATGCGTTCGCGTTTAAATGGTGGTACGAATGTGCCCGCTCGGAGGGCGGGCTCTGCGATTTCGGGAGAGTAGGCTTGATAGACGGTGATCGTGGACTGGGTGTATTTGGCACGAATGCCGCGGAAGGGAGGGTTTGTGTCCATTTTTGGAAGAGTACTCGAAGGAATATGAAGGATCGTATATGACAGGATTAAGAATCACAATGTGTACAGGATAAAGCAGGCAGATTCTTGCTGAATTTGAACTTGATCTGGGGGGGGGGCTGACGAAAGGCAGTATGTAAGTAGATAACTGGTTTATAGATTTCAAGCACAGATAATGTCAAGATATATGTATTCGGTGAGAGTAAAGCATATGCCAAAGTGCCTTTGTCTGAGTATGATACTACAGAACATCCCGTGAGTCATCGGCGTTCAAGAGGCTCGTATTCGATCGACATACGAATTGGCCAACGCAAACAAACGCCATTAAAAGCTGCACTTCGGTGTCCTTATGGGGCATGGAGAGAGCATATAACCGGGAAGCAGATCAAACAAATTCCACTCTGAATGGTTGATCATCTTGCGAGCCACTTGTTGTATCGCTTGTCCCGTTCTGCCTGAAATTGTACTGTAGGAATTAATGTGCGCTCTATCTCACGGATACGCGGTTAGGGATCCTCACGAATTACAAGGCTACCTCTGTCAAGGTTTTCCTAAAATGTTCTGTTCTAGTCTCCGCTGGAGTTGTAGCTACACTTTGCTCATCGTGCGACTTCAGTTCGCGGTCTCTATCCCATACACTCGATCCAGAGCATCAAATAACACTGTGCCTGCGACTATTAGCTAGTAGTCTGTATCAATGGGCTTGGTAAACTTGATAATCGCGTGAACTTCATGCATTTTGCGCGAATACCGCGAAGGGAATCCGGGGGAGGTCGGCGTCCAATGGAAGGGATCCTTGTGCGGCCCGCTATGATATGGACTTGTAGCAAACCGCCAGTTGATTTCCCACTCCTCACCTTCACCAGTCAATGTCCTTCACATCATCTCGGCAGTGGAACCACTCTCAGAAGCCGAATTTCTGGCGTTGAAATAGCTCTTTTTTTTTTTTTTTTTTTTTTTTTTTTTTTTTTT
>JGI26058J51888_1000689_pt1 | contig 15311 bp, 17 predicted proteins | sample HigsolmetaSP110D_FD_51888 | JGI IMG/M metagenome (IMG submission 51888) | reverse complement strand
GCCGGCCGAAGCCGAGGAGCGCTACTACGCTATGCTCGAAGAGCCGGCCATGGCAGCGTGACTCAAACCAAAATGCCTCCGGCAATCCCGGCGCGGTTCAAACTCGGCCGTAAACCGTCTGCGTGTCTTCATGCTGGATCGTCCTTTCCATCGGGCGATCCACCTTATGCCCCTGTCTCAGAAACCGGCACCACCTCTCACAGCTGCTGTGGGCGAATCCGGCGGCACGGTTCGCCAGCAAGTATCCAGCCCACGCCACCGCCGACGCAGGAACCTTCAACCTGGTCTTTAGTAACTATTGGTACCGCCGCTGAGGGCAGGTCATCGTGGGTGAAGGGTGTGATCGTTTTAGGGAGGGAGTAGTGCGTGTCCTTATTTTGACGTCGCGAGACATTCTAGGAAATAGCGGAGAGGCGACCCTGATGCGCAGTAAGGAGGCTGCGTTAAAGTCTATGGGGTGTGCTGTATGATATGTAGTTTTTCGGTGGCGTCGGTGGAGTGCACCCTGTTTTGACCGGACAGGCGGCATAGCCGATAAGGCATAGGCATACGCCTATGATTATGACTATGACTTCTGATCCGTTCTCGCCTTCGCCTCGTGTTGAAGTGATCACCTCGGTGCAGCGCCGGCGGCGCTGGACCACGGCCGAGAAAGTGCGCCTCGTCGAAGAGGCCATGCAGCCCGGCATGTCGGTGTCCTATGTGGCACGCCGGGCCGGTATCGCACCCAGCCAGCTCTTTGCGTGGAAGCGCCGTATGCTCGAAGGCGGTGCGACCGCCGTTCAGGCCGATGACGATGTCGTTGGCGCAGGCCGTGTGCGCGAACTCGAGAAACGCGTGCGTGATCTGGAGCGCATGCTGGGCAAGAAGACCATGGAGGTCGAGATCCTCAAGGAGGCGCTCGATCTTGCCGCCCCCAAAAAGCCAGTGTTGCGGCTCGCCTCGTTCGATCAGGACGGTTCGCTGTGAAGACGGTCGCCGACACGCTCGGCGTTTCCCGCTCCAACCTCGTCGAGCAGGCGAAGAAACGCCCTCTCGAAAGCCCGGCGACGCGCAAGCCATACACCAAGGCTGAAGATGTGGCCGTGCTGCCCGCGATCCGCAGGCTGGTCGATCAGCGGCCGACCTATGGCTATCGCCGCATCACGGCTCTGCTCAACCGCGAGCGGCGCGCCCAGGACCTGCCGTCGGTCAACGCCAAGCGGGTGCTGCGCATCATGCAGGCCAACGGTCTCGTGCTGACGCGCCATACCGCCTATCGTCCGGCCCGCACCCATGACGGCGTCGTCATTGCCCTGCGCTCCAACATCCGCTGGTGCTCGGACCACCTCGAGATCAAATGCCGCAACGGCGAGATCGTTCGGGTGCTGTTCGTCATCGATGCCTGCGACCGTGAGATCATCGCCTGGTCGGCCGTCGCCCATGCCGGCGTCTCGGGCGAGATGGTGCGCGATCTGATGGTCGAAGCCGTCGAGAAGCGCTTCGGCGGGACGAGAACGCCGCATCCTGTCGAATGGCTGTCCGACAACGGCAGCGCCTACATCGCGCGGGAAACGGCGACCACCGCGATAGCACTTGGGCTACGGTTGGCCTTCACCCCTGTTCGCTCGCCGCAGAGCAATGGAATCTCCGAGGCCTTCGTCAAAACCCTGAAGCGAGATTACGCCCGAAACGTCATCCTGCCAGACGCCGAAACCGTCCTCGCCTTGCTGCCGAAATGGTTCGACGACTACAATGAAATCCACCCGCACTCCGGCTTGCGCTTCCTCTCGCCACGAGAGTTCAGGGCAAAGGCCGCCGGTGCTTAATGCAGACCGTCGCCTGTCCGGTCAAACGGGGTGCACTCCACGTCCATGGTGCCACCATCTCCTCAGAATTGTCGTGCGTAAGCAAGTCGACGACGGTTCCTTCGTGTTCTGGCCTGCTACAGCAGCAGCGACTGCGCTTCCTCGTCCTGCGGCAGGACCGGGGTGTCCACAACGGTCAGCATGCCAGGCAAGGGACGCTGCAGGGCCTTTGCCTCCTCCCACGGCGCCGACAGCCATATCTCGATCTCTTTCTCGTTGGTGAGGATCACAGNCATGGCCTTCTGGTGGATGGGCTGTACGACAGCACTCGGCGACGTCGTCAGGAAACCGTAGAGTTCGAAGTCGTGCTCGCCGTCACGCACCCGGCGCACGCCACGCCACGGCGTCCAGAGGCCTGCAAAGAAGGCGAGGGTCTTTTCTTCGGAGAGTGCAGGCGTTCGGCACTGGCTTACCCTCAACTTTCGCAGCAGGATTGCGCTCGGCAAAGCTCGTGAAAGGCACCACGCACCTGTTCCCGATGCCGAGCCATCTGCGCCAGTGCGGCGAGTTCACGTTGGGGATGTTGGTCACTCCGCGGTCTGCCTATCACGTATTGCGGCGGGCTGGGCATCCCCCAGGTGAGCATCGCAAGTTCCCGCACGCCGTCCGGAGCATTCCTGACGACTGGGGCCCGATAGTTGGGATAGATCTGCAGCGAAGGCTCGTTCCACAAGGCACTGTCGCGCATGGCGCGCGTCCACTCCAGGATCGCCTTTTTCGCGGCCGTCAGGTTGTAAAGGTTGCACATGGCGGAGGAGTGTGCCCAGCGCGGCAGCACGGATGGCTTTCGCGGAACGAAGCGGCGGTCGAGCTGGAAAGTGGGGGTGACCTTCCCGCTCTCGTCGCGCATGACATGCGCAGCAGGAGGCTTCGCAGGTTCGAGGGCTTTTTCCGGTGCCGTTGTCGCGTCGATTGCCGCCGGAGCGGGCTGCTTCGCTGCAGGAGTGGCTTGCAGTGGAAGCGAGGTGGCGGCCTCAGACTTCCTTTCCTCCGTGTCTCGCTGCGCGGCGTTCAGCAGCAACAGCGGATCGGCGGCTGCCTTCTTCGCCCTCTTGATGAGCTCGTGCGTTTCCCTGAGGCGAGCGAATGCCTGTTGCTTTATCAGCTCCGCGTTCTGGACGATGAGCGGATTGGCGTCGGGGCCTTTGTTCAGCTCGCGGGTGAGCGTAATAAGCGTGCGGATCCCTGCGAAAGCAGGTTCCAGATGGGGCGGCGTGGGAGGCGGCGGTCCCTTCAGGAGGTCATTGACCAACCGAAGGCGGCCTGTGCCCTCAGCTAGGTTCTGCCGGAAGACAGCCTCGCGTTCGTCGTCGTTCGAAGGAGTCTCCTCCATGCGTGCCATCCTGATCTCTTCCAACTGGCTGCGGGCGAGCGTCGCCAGCAGCTCGGCTTCGGCCCGCGCGTGGCGCGCGGTCTTCGGACCCAAGCCGATGCGGAGCACGCGGGTCGGCAAAAGGTAAATGGATCCTGAGCGGACGAGGTATCGCCCTGGCGAACGGGAACTTCCGCGCACCCGTTGACGATGGGAACGAGGCACGCATGCGTTCGGCGATGCCTCGAGCGATACGTCCGACGATACATCGGACGATACATGCAGCGAATCCGAGCGAGAAGGTTCCACTGTCCGTCTCCTCAGTGAGAGGGCTGCGGGGTCACTTTTCTCGCAGAAACAGTGGCTTAGGCAAACCGGAGGAGAGTTTTGCCAGGAACTGGCGGAGAGAGCCTACTGCAACCGCGCGCTGCTGCTCGACGAGGGGCGGATCATCGCTGACGGGGCGATCGAGGACGTTCTGGGCCGTTACAAGGGGGGCGCCGCCTCGCCGCGTGCCTTTGCCGCCAGCGCCTTCGCTCTTGCGTGGTCCGGATACCAAGCGGTGAAGCGGATCGCGGCCAGCATTGCCGCCAGCTGGATCACCCAGCCGGTCCAGATGTTGCTGCTGTCGTTCAGAACCGCGTCGCCATACCAGCCCGAGAGCGCGGCGACGAGAAACGCCACCGCCCACCCGGCCGTGATGAAATAGTTGATGCGCAGGAAGAGCGGCGAGTGCCAGTACTGCGGATCAACCTCGTCGCGGGCGTAGGGCAGGGGGAACGGCATGCGCAGGAGGATGGACCCTGCCGCCAGCACGACAGCGTGATGTTGGAAATCTCGCCGACCCATTTCTCCAGCCAGGCCTGGCCCCCAGCGTCGAGCAGCAGATGGGCGGCGAACAGCCCGAGGAAGAAGACGACGTCGGGCGCCCCGAGCAGCTTGAACGACCGGCCCCGCCACAGATCCGAGGCGAAGAAGAAGACGGACATCGCCAGCGCTGTGACGGACACCCATGCGATGGTCCCGGGGCCTTCGAAGGCGGTGAGGGTGGAAGCAAGAGCTTCCCGCCAGCCGCGAGGCGCAGAGTGCTCGTCGGTTCCTTCGGCCATGGCGCCTCGCGCTGCGGTACGTGACGCGCCTCGGCGCCCGGATACTCCCTCGATGTATCACATGTTGAAGCGGCGTCAGTCCACAACGTAGGGAAGCTCGGGCATGTCGTTTGTGGCGCGGAATGCCTCGAGGCGCTGGACGGCCTTCTTGCCGCTGTCCGCGAGGTGGTCGGCCAGAGCTACCGCCGCCAGGGCACCGTCGCCTCGCTTGAGAGCGCCGATGACCGCCAGATGCTCGTCCATGAAGGGGTCGATCTGCGGGTGCTTCACGAGCGCCGCCTGGATGTGCTTGCCCACCACCAGGGTGCAGCGCGTTCGTTTCAGTGCCTCGAACATCTCGTGGTTGCGGCCGTAACTCAGGCACTGGACGTGCAGGTCATTCTCGAGCTGGTCGAGTTCGTTGACCGTGACCTCCGGCATCGCGCCGGCAACCGTGTGCAGGCGCCGCTCCATGTCCTCGAGCTCGGCCGCGGGAATGCTGGCCACGGCGCTCTCGGCCAGCCGCGGCTCGAGCACCATGCGCAGCTCGTAGAGATCGCGGATGCGCTGGTCGGTGAGGGGAACAATCTGCCAGTGAGCGTTCTCCACCTTGCACAGCAGGCCGGACGCTTGGGCCCTGACGAGAAGCTTGTGGGCGACTGTGCGACCGACGGCATAGTGGCGGGCAAGCGCCAGCTCGTTCACCCGCGCGCGGCCGAAGACCGAGCGGTGGATGAGACTGCGCTCGAGGTCGTAGTAGAGGCTCTCCCAAGCATCGCTGCGGACGACCCCGGCCGGATCGCCGCCGAGGTCGAACATCTCGGGGGTGATCGGGATGCGTGTCGGGGCAGAGCTTTCGTCGCCGACAATCACGCCGCGGCCGTCGAAGCGGTGCACCACCCTTTCCCGCTGCAACTCCGCGATGGCCTGGCGGACGGGCGAGCGGGTGGTCCGAAAGACCGAGGCGAGCAGGCTTTCGGTCAGGACGGCGCCGGCCGGCACGCGCCCAGCCGCAATTGCCGCCTGCACGGCTTCCTTGATCAGGAGATAGGCCGGACGCTTGCGCTCGATCATGCTGTGCCAGCGATCAGGTGACCGCACCAAGAGGCCACGGCACGAACTCGTTGTCACCATAGTCGAACGTCTCACTGAGCGAGCGTTCGCCGGATGCTACGGCGATGATCTTCTCGAAGATCCGCTCGCCGGCCGCCTCGATGGTGTCGTCGCCCGTGACGATGCCGCCGCAGTTGATGTCCATGTCTTCCTGCATGTGCTCGTACATGGCGGTGTTGGTGGCGATCTTGATGCAGGGGGCGGGTTTGAAACCGGAGACGGAGCCGCGGCCGGTGGTGAAGCAGATGATGTTGCAGCCGCCTGCGACCTGACCCGTCACGGCAACGGGGTCGTAGCCGGGTGTGTCCATGAAGACGAACCCGGTCCTGTCAATCTGCTCGGCATATTCGTAGACGGCCTCCAGCGGCATGGTTCCACCCTTCGCCACGGCCCCGAGTGACTTCTCGAGGATGGTCGTAAGACCGCCCGCCTTGTTGCCGTGGGAGGGGTTGTTGTTGAGCTCGGCCTCGTTCTTGGCAGTGTACTGGCGCCACCACTCGATGCGTTCCATCAGCTTGCGGGCCACCTCGGGCGATGTCGCGCGGCGCGTCAGGAGGTGCTCGGCGCCGTAGATCTCGGGCGTTTCGGAGAGCACTGCCGTTCCGCCGTGGCGCACCAGGAGATCAGCCGCATAGCCGAGGGCGGGATTGGCTGAGATGCCCGAATAGCCATCCGAGCCGCCGCACTGCAGGGCGAGCGTGAGCCCGGAGAGGGGTTGCTCGGTGCGCTGCACCGCGTTGACCGCCTCGAGCATGTCGTTGATCGCCGCCATGGCGGCCTCGATGGACTTCCTCGTCCCGCCCATCCGCTGGATTGTCATTGTGCGCAGGAACGGGCCCTCCCTCAATCCTGAGCGCTCCAGCAGCATCTCGATCTGATTCGTCTCGCAGCCGAGACCGATCATGAGGATGCCGCCGAAGTTAGGGTTGCGGGCATATCCGCTCAGCGTGCGCACCAGATAGCGATAGCCCTCCGCCGCCGTGTTGATCGCGCAGCCGCCCCCGTGAGTGAGGGCCACGACGCCGTCCACATTGGGGTGGTTTTTCAGGCCGCCGCCGCGGTTGAAGTAGTCGGCGGTCGCCTTCGCAACGGTGGCGGAGCAGTTCACGGAGCTCACGATGCCGATGTAGTTGCGGGTGCCGACCGTGCCGTTCGGCCGCCGGAAGCCCATGAACGTGCGCCGCTCGCCCTCGGGCAGGAGAGGCGTGGGACGGGCATCGGCGCAGAACTCGTGCGCGACGTTGCTGTCCCGCATCGCCAGGTTCTGGAGATGGACGTGCTCGCCCGGCAGGATCGGCCGCGTGGCGAAGCCGATCACCTGTCCGTACTTGATGATCGCCTCACCCTCGGCGATCGGCCGGATGGCCACCTTGTGCCCCCGCGGGATGTCGCCGGTCGCCACCACATCCCCCACGCCGACGCGATTCCCGTCCCCGATGGCGTCGCGCGCGACGGCGACGTTGTCGGCCGCGTTCAGCACGATCACGCGGGCCTCCTTCGGCAGGGCATTGGCGGACATCCGTTTTTTCTCCTGGGGTGAGCAAGCCTTGAAATGGCTCAAATTGGCTATTGCGTGCAATATACAACCATGCTACCCGTAAAGATGTCAACAGCGCCGCAAGAGTGCAGTGAAGAGGAAACGCCGTGTCCGTGTGTCGAATTTGTCAAGTTTCCTGTTATTCGTCGTCACGTATGCGGGCTTCTGCCGCGTAATGGCGATCATTTTTCCCTGATGTGGCAAGACGAACGCGGACAAGGGCGCCGGCGTCACCATGAACTATGAGTTCGATTTCTCGTTCTTGGGCGAATATGGCCAGGATCTCTGGGATGGGACGCTGCTGACCTTGTGGATGACGGCGGTATCCATCATCCCGGGTTTCGTCGTCGGCACGGCCTGTGCCGTCGGGCGGCTGTACGGGCCGCCCTGGGTCCGCAAGGCGGCCACGGTCTATGTGGAGGCCATTCGCAACACGCCGCTGGTCATACAGGTTTTCTGGCTGTTCTTCGGCCTTGCGGTTCTCTCCGTCCGCATCGACGCCTTCTACGCCGCGGTGATCGCGCTCGTCATCAACGTCGGCGCCTACACGGCGGAGATCATGCGTGCGGGCTTCGAGAGCATTCCGAAGGGGCAGATCGAGGCCGCGTCCTGCCTCGCGCTCTCGCGCTGGCAGTCGCTGCTCTATGTCCAGCTGCCGCAGGCGGTGGAGCGCGTCTATCCGGCCCTCGTGAGCCAGTTCATCCTGATGATGCTGGCAACCTCGATCATGTCCCAGATCTCGGCGCCCGAGCTCACCGGCGTCGCGTACCAGATCCAGGCGTTTACCTTCCGGGGCTTCGAGGTCTACCTCGTGATCGCCGTCATCTACCTCGCGGTCGTCACGCTGCTGCGGGCCATCCTGACGGGGCTCGGGAAGGTCATTTTCCCCCGTCGCCGTCGTCTCGGCACCCCCCTGTGAGGTCCGCCATGCTCGGACTGTCTCCCGAACATCTCCTCTTCCTCCTGCGCGGCGCCGGCTGGACGATCGTCCTGTCGCTCCTGGGCTTCGTGGGCGGCACGATCGTCGGCCTGCCGGTGGCTCTCTGCCGATCCTCGAAGATGAGGTCCCTGCGCGTGGTGTCGAGCGCCTACGTGCAGCTGGTGCAGGGCATCCCGCTGCCGGTCATCATGTTTGTGGTCTACTTCGGGCTGAGCATCGGCGGCTATGAGCTTCCAGCGCTGGTGGCGGCGGGCATCGCGATGACGGCCTATTCCAGTGCCTACCTCGGCGAGATCTGGAAGGGCTGCATCGAGGCGGTGCCAAAGACGCAGTGGGAGGCTGCCGAGTGCCTCGCGCTCACCCCCGTGCAGCGCTTCGTCGACGTCATCCTGCCGCAGGCGGTGCGCATCGCCATTCCACCGACGGTCGGGTTCTTGGTCCAGATCGTCAAGAACACGTCCTACTCGGTCGTGATCGGCTTCTTCGACCTGACGTATTCGGCCAAGGTCCTCAACAACTCCACGTTCAAGCCGTTCACCGTCTTCACCATCGCCGCGCTCCTCTACTTCGTCATCTGCTACCCGCTATCGGTGCTGAGCCGCAGGTACGAGCGGAAGCTGAAGCGCGCCTGAAAGGATCGACCGATGGAGCCGATTGTTCGTTTCAAGGACGTCCGCAAGTCTTTCGGTACCCTCGAAGTGCTGAAAGGCGTCACGCTCGACATCATGCCTGGCACCGTGACCGCCCTCATCGGCCGCAGCGGCTCGGGCAAGAGCACAGCGCTGCGCTGCATCAACGCGCTCGAGCAGATCAACGGCGGGGAACTCCACGTCTGCGGCCGCGCCCTCCACAACGGCGGCTTCGACCTGCGGGCGCTGCGTCAGGATGTCGGCATCGTCTTCCAGAGCTACAACCTGTTCCCGCACCTCACCGTCGCCCAGAACATCATGTTGGCGCCGCGGCGCGTAAAGAAGATAGGCAAGGACGAGGCGCGCGCCCTCGCCGAGGAAGTCCTTTCCCAGGTCGGCCTGCTCGAGAAGGCGGACAACTATCCGGAACAGCTCTCCGGCGGGCAGCAGCAGCGCGTCGCCATCGCCCGCTCGCTCGCCATGAAGCCGAAGCTCATGCTGTTCGACGAGGTTACATCGGCTCTCGATCCCGAGCTTACCGGCGAGGTGTTGAAGGTCATCGAGAAACTGGCCGAAAGCGGCATGACGATGGTTTTGGTGACGCACGAGATGAACTTCGCTGAGCGTGTCGCCGACCAGATCGCCTTCATGCACCACGGCACCGTCTGGGAGCTGGGCTCGGGCGAGATGCTCCGCGCCCCGAAGACGCCGGAACTCCAGCAATTCGTCGGCAGCGGCCTGTGAGGCGGCTCGCCAGCGTCAGAGCGCCGCTTGGGCGGCGAACCATCTAGGGAGGTTTGTCCATGTCACTTGCGAAAGTTACCCGTCGGGCCCTCGTCGGCCTCGGCCTTGCGGCGGCTGCGCTGCTGCCGGCAGCGGCCCAGGCCAACACGCTCGACGCCATCAAGCAGCGCGGCAAGATCCTCATCGCCATCGACGTCGCCCATCCGCCCTACGGCATGCTTGACGACAAGGCCAAGGAAACCGGCTCCGACGTGGAGACGGCCCGGCTCCTCGCCAAGGATCTGGGCGTCGATCTCGAGATCGTGCAGGTCTCGGGCGCGAACCGCATTCCCTTCCTCCTCTCCGGAAAGGCCGACATCGTCATCGCGTCCTTCTCGATCACCGAGGAGCGCAAGAAGGTCATCGACTTCTCGCGCCCCTACGGTGTCGTTCCGGTCGTGCTTGCGGCCCCGGTGGGCGAGAAGGTCACCGCTGCCGCTGATCTCGACGGCAAGACGGTGGCCGTTGCGCGCGGCACGACCGCCGACATGGAACTGACGAAGTTTCTGAAGCCCGTCAGCGGCGCGAAGATCGTCCGCTACGAGGACGAGGCGACGACCAACACGGCCGTGGCCACGGGCCAGCAGAGCATCTTCGCGGCGGCCTTGTCGACGGCGAACGAGCTCGCCGAGCAGAACCCGGACAAGAAGCTCGAGGTCAAGATGACCCTTGCGGCCTATCCGATGGCCATCGGCCTGCGGAAGAAGGACGACGCGCTGCGCGAGTGGGTGGATGGCTGGGTGACGGCCAATCTCAAGAACGGCAAGCTCAACGAGATCTACAAGAAGTATTTCAAGATGGATCTCCCGGCCGAGATGCTCGACTGACGGGACGGGGGATTCCCTTCGCTGCGAGGGGGATCCCTTTCTTCGCGGCGTTAACCCGTAGCGGACAGGTGACAATGATGACTCGACCGTATCGCGGCGTGTTCCCGGTGGTGCCGACCATCTTCGACGAGAGCGGGAGGCTCGATCTCGAAGGGCAGAAGCGCGTCATCGATTTCATGATCGACGCGGGCTCGCATGGCCTGTGCATCCTCGCCAACTTCTCCGAGCAGTTCATGCTCACGGACGAGGAGCGGGACCTCGTCACGAGGACGGTCCTGGAACACGTGGCGGGCCGGGTTCCGGTCATCGTCACCACCAGCCATTTCTGTACCGACATCTGCGTCGAGCGCTCCAGGCAGGCGCAGCAGCTCGGCGCGGCGATGGTCATGATCATGCCGCCCTTCTTCGGCGCGACGCTCCGGGTGCCGGAAGCGGGAATCTACGAGTTCTTCCGCCGCGTGTCGGAGGCCATCGACATCCCGATCATGATCCAGGATGCGCCCATGGCCGGCACCAACATGTCGGCGGCCTTCCTGGCGCGCATGGCGCGGGAGATTGAGCACGTCTCCTATTTCAAGATCGAGGTGCCCGGCGCCGCCAGCAAGCTGCGCGAGCTCATCGCGCTCGGCGGTGACGCGGTCGAAGGGCCGTGGGACGGCGAGGAGGCAATCACGCTGATGGCCGACCTCGACGCCGGCGCCACCGGCGCTATGACGGGCGGCGGCTATCCCGACGGCATCCGCCAGATCATTGACCCCTATGTCGCCGGCCGGCGGGACGAGGCGGCTGCCGCCTATGCGCGCTGGCTGCCGCTCATCAACTACGAGAACAGGCAGTGCTGGCTTCTGGCGGCCAAGGCGCTGATGAAGGAGGGGAAGGTCATCCGCTCGGATTTCGTCCGCCATCCGCTCCAGCCCCTGCACCCCGAGACCCGCAAGGGGCTTCTCGAGATCGCCCGCGGGCTCGATCCGCTCGTGCTGCGCTGGGGCCTGTGACGATCCCGGCAAACTGAACAACAGATCTCGGGCGGGGAAAGGTCCCGCCCCGCAGGAGGAGGAGCGTTCATGTCCGCAAGGAAGAGGGTGGGCTTCATCGGCCTCGGGCTGATGGGCAGCGGGATGGCAAGGAACATCCTGGCCAGGGGCTTCCCGCTGACGGTGCTGGCGCATCGCAACCGTCAGCCCGTCGACGAGCTGGTGTCACGCGGCGCGCAGGAGGCGTCCACGGCCGCCGACCTCGCCCGGCAGAGCGATGTCGTCATCATCTGCGTCACGGGTTCGCTGCAGGTGGAGGATGTCCTGACGCGGCAGGGCGGCCTGCTGGAAGGCGTCCATCCCGGCCTCGTCGTGGTCGATGCCAGCACGGCCGATCCGGGATTTGCCGAGCGTGCCGAGGCAATGGTTCGCGAGCGCGGCGGCGTCTATGTCGATGCCCCGGTTAACCGCACCCCCAAGGAGGCCGCAGAGGGGCGCCTCAATGTTCTGATCGGCGGGGATGCCGCGGTGGTCGAGCAGCTCCGGCCCGTGCTCGAGGCCTATTCCGAGACCATCCACCATCTCGGCCCCGTGGGGTCCGGGCACAAGGCCAAGCTCATTCACAACTTCATCGCGCAGGGCAACGCCGTTGTCCTGGCCGAGGCCTTCGCGACGGCCTCGAAGGTGGGCCTCGACCTGCGGGCCTTCGCGGACCTGTGCCGGCTGAGCGGCGCCCACAGCAAGACCTTCGACCGGCTGGTGCCCTTCGTCCTGGAAGGGGACGACTCCAACCAGAAGTTCACGTTGCGCAACGTGGTAAAGGACATGCGCGCCTATGCGCATCTTGCCGAGATGGCCTCGGTGACGGCCTTCGCCGCCCAGTCCATCTACCAGACCTATGTGCTCGCCACGGCCCTCGGCCACGGCGACAAGTATGTCGCGCACCTTTTCGACGTGCTCGGCGAGGTCAACGGCACCCGCGTGAGGGCGGACTGACCGGCCGACATTGCGTCGTTATAGGAAAGAGCGAGAGCGCACGGGGGTTCGCCCCGTGCGCTCTTTATGTGCGGAAGGCTCTTGCCGTGTGATCGGTCAGGAGGCCTTTGCCGGCGCTTTTGCCTCGTCGTGCTGTCCGGAGGCGCGGCGGTTGAGCAGTGCGTAGATGAGTATGGCGCCGAAGGTCGCCGTGCCGATGCCGCCAATCTGGAAGCCGCCCACCGTGACCGCGAGGTCGCCCGCGCCGGCGATCACCGCCACACCGGCGGTAATCAGGTTCTTCGTGTCCGAGAAGTCGACCCGGTTTTCGACCCAGATGCGCCCGGCCGTCACCGTGATGAGGCCGAAGACCACGACCGACAGGCCGCCGATCACGGGGCCGGGAATGGTAAGGATCGTGGCGCCGAACTTGGGCGAGAAGCCAAGCAGAATGGCAAACAGACCCGCGACGACGAAGACGAGCGTCGAATAGATGCGCGTCACGGCCATCACGCCCATGTTTTCCGCATAGGTCGTCACGCCCGTGCCGCCACCGGCGCCAGAGACGATGGTGGCGATGCCGTCGCCGACGAAGGCCCGGCCGATGTAGGGGTCGAGGTTGCGCCCCGTCATCGCGCTGATGGCCTTGATATGCCCCAGGTTCTCCGCAACGAGAATGATCGCCACCGGCGCGATCAGCGTCATCGCGCCCGCCGAGAAGGTCGGCGTCACGAAGTTGGGCGCGCCGAACCAGGGCGCGGCGCCGACGGCGGAGAAGTCGATGGGGTTCGCCAGCCCGAAGCTGCTGGCGCCGACCGCATAGACAATGTAGCCGACGAAGCCGCCGACGAGCACCGGGATACGCCGCAGCAGGCCGGGCGCGTAGACCGCAGTGAGGCCGGTGGCGAGAACGGTGGTGAGGCCGACGAAGAGGTCGAAGCCGCTGGCGCTGATGCCCTTGACCGCGATGGGCGCCAGGTTGAGCCCGATGGCGGCCACCACGGCGCCCGTGACCACGGGCGGCATCAGCGTCTCGATCCAGCGGTAGCCGGCGCGCATGACGGCCAGGCCGATGGCGAGATAGAGCACGCCGGCCGCGATGATGCCGCCGAGGGCAACGGCGATGTTCGGGTTCGGTCCCGAGCCCGCATAGCCGGTGGCGGCGATGGCGACGGCGATGAAGGAGAAGCTCGAGCCGAGATAGGACGGCACGCGCCCGCCGACGATGAGGAAGAAGATGAGCGTGCCGATCCCCGAGAACAGGATCGAGACGTTGGGATCGAAGCCCATGAGGATCGGGGCGAGCGCGGTCGACCCGAACATGGCGACCACATGCTGAAGTCCCGCGATCACGGTCTGCGGCCACGGCAGCCTCTCGTCCGGCGCGATGGTGCCTTCGGCCTTCAGCCGCCAGGCCGGGAACCAGCCGCCCCCTCTGTCCTGTCCCATGATGTCCCTCTCGTTCTGCGTTGGCGGGATTGCGCGGAGCCGCCGCAAGGCGGCCCGCCGACAGCTTGACCGAGTCTCGCGGTCGCGTTGCCTGGAAAATTGCCAATATCGGGTGGCCTGCCTACTGCAAAAGCGCAAGGTCAGCTATTCACAGCCGTGTCGAGAACGCGCCGCTCGGGGCATGTCGGAGCACCGACGGGTCACCTCTTTCTCGTGCGCCATTGCAGCCTCGTTCATGTCCCTTTCGATTTCGTTGAACAGTCGCACGAATAGCTGCCCGCTCGGGGGCGGCGTGCCCTCGATCAGGAAGATCAGGGAGAACTGGGTAGCGGAATGTTTCGGCATTCGTGACCTCCCCCCCCCCCCTGCCGTTTTGTCCTCGGGGGCCCATTCCATCACCTATTCGGTCTTTCGCGCTTTCGGCGAGAGCTGCACGTCATCTATTTCGACGCGCCGACTACGCGCCCTTCGAGAACGACCGGAGGCACATCAATAGTCAGGCCTTACGTCGCCGGCGTCGGGAACATGCTCTCTCCGACGGAGGTCGGTATCCGCAGCCTGCGCCATTCGGCCGACCAGGTGGAGGATGGTGATCACCTCTCGGGTGATCGCGTGATCCCCATGGCAAGTTCCTCCGCCTGGGGTCGGCGGGAATTGCCGAACTCCTGCCGAAAGGCTCCCGCGTCCATGTCTCCATCGACGTCGATGCGGTCGACAGGAAGCGTCTCGGCCGAGCCGAATGGCATGACCTCTCCGGCAGTTCCCGAAGCCGCTTTTCGCAGGTTGGCCTGCCACTGAGTTCCTCCACCTAGGCCGTGTGGACGGATTTGGCCAAGATGAAGCCTGCGACGAGCGCGACGAAGGAAGCAAAGTTTCGCTTTGTCTTCTCGCAGCGTAGGGCGATGCGCTTGAAGCGTTTGAGCTTGCCGACGGTCTGCTCGATGCGGGCACGCCCCCGGTAGAGCGCTCTGGCGAAGAAGGCGGGCCCGTCCTTCTCGTTCGCCTTGGGCGGGATGACGGGAATGATGCCGCGATCGCGTGCGGCTTGGCGGTTGGTCTTGCTGGCGTAGCCTTTGTCGCCGACGGCCGCGCGTGGATCGATGTCGGGGCCGAGCCCGAGCAGGACGGGAAAGTGCGGCGCATCGGCTTTCTCGCCGCCGGTCAGGTCGAAGGCGATCGGATGACCGTCGAAGTCAGTCTTCAGATGGATCTTGGTCGAAAAGCCGCCGCGCGAACGGCCGAGTGCCTGGCCTTTTTGCCCCCTTTTGCGCCCGCCGCCGAGACATGGGCGCGCACGATGGTGCTGTCGAACATCTGCACCAGATGGGCGGAGGCCGACAGCGAGGCGAGATGGTCGAAGAAGATCTCGAACACGCCCGCCTTGCTCAATCGATCGAACCGCTTCCACACGCTGTTCCATTTACCGAAGCGCTCCGGCAGCGCCCGCCAGCTAATGTTATGGACCGAGAAATAGTGCAGAGCCTCCAGGAACAACCGGTCATCCCGCCCCTTGGCGCCGCGCCGCGGCAGCGAGGCGCGAAAGACCTCCAGCACCACCGCCCAATCCGCTTCCGTCATCTTCGTGGACATGCCGACCTCCAGAATCAGTCGGCAATCCATGAATCACACTGGATTCCTTCGCGGAATCCTCAGGCCAATACCTGAGTCAATTCGTCCACACGGCCTAGGTGCGCCGTGTGTCCGCTTTGCGGCGGGCACACTTTTTCCGGTTGCACAAAGCGGCAATTTCTGCCGCCTGCGCAAGGGTGTGGCCGTGTCACGGGCCGGCAGAGCCCCCGCTTTGCTTTAGGCAAATCTTAAATCAAGCCGGCCTAAG
>JGI26058J51888_1000683_pt1 | contig 15552 bp, 15 predicted proteins | sample HigsolmetaSP110D_FD_51888 | JGI IMG/M metagenome (IMG submission 51888) | reverse complement strand
GGGGGGGGCAAAATGGCCGTCAAGACTTGTCCAACACTTCATTGATGGCGTTCGAGGTGAGTGTACCTGTCGTCGATGGCATTGTAGAGCCAGCTCCACCGCCGCCGCTCGTACTTACGGGCACTCTACCTCCCTTTTCGCCAAGGCTTGCCAGCAGCGCCTCATTTGGCGGCTCATCCTTCATGCATGCGTTCTCGAGTATATTGGTCCACTTTCCGCTTGTCCCTGCATGACTGTGCTTCAGATGCTGCCGGAAATGATCCGCACGGTAAAATTTCTTCGAATTGTTGCACTCGCCAAACTTGTGCACCGTGGTCAGGTGCTCGAACCTGCGCTCCCAATCCGGCTGAGGAAAGTTCGGAAATTCATCACCACAATAGCCACACGTATCATGGGTCGGCCCTGCACTTGACTGTGCGGCGGGGGATGTCGAAGGATGGAAAGCGGCTTGATACCCTGAGAGGGCGGCACATGACCAAGAATGACGGCGCAGATGAAGGGAGTTTTGGTGGCGCTCAGCCTCATTCTTGTTTTTGAACCGGTTGTTGCAGAACTGACACGAGTACTGCTTCTCCATCTCATGGGCACTGCCGTCGACGTCAATCGAGAGTTCAATGGAATGGGCAAAGGCGGAAAAGACTGTTGAAACTCACCGCAGCTCCTCGGGACTGTCAAATTTCTTCGGCTTCTTGGGGCAACAGTCACAGATATACATTCCTCCGATTCTGGGCCCACCGGGCTTCGACGTGTTCAGAGAAGTCTGCACGGACATCTTGCGCGCTGAAGCTGTTGTTTTGGGTTCCGCCGGAACAGCAAACGATGCACTTCTCGTGGCAGAGTGGTTTGTTAGTGATCCAGGGGGGCTGGGATTCAGAATCGATTTTTCATGATATTGGTCGAGATCAGAACTGGGTGAGAGTCCCCCGGGAGAATGGCGATCATACGAAGATACGCTAGTGATGCTACTACCGCCCAATGAAAGAGAGGCTGAAGAATAAGAACCAGTCGTTCGCAAACTCGCCGACGACGCGGACGACAACGACCCATGGGAGGGCGGGTACCGAGAGCTGGGAGAAGCGGTGCCCGTGAAAGGATGTCCGGTCGTCCTCCGTTGAGCAAGATCACCGTTACTGGTGGCAGTATGAAGTGCATGCCTATCGTCGCTCGTCGGTTCCCGAGGTGGGGAGGATGCCCTCCTCTTCATGCCCTGCTGCTTGGACTGGGTTGACAGAGTATCGAGGTAAGGTGGTGTTCGATCTCCCACGTGGGGCTGCCTGAGATTTCCAGGGTCGTCCGAGGGAAAATCCCCCTCGACATCAGAGAAGATCCCCTGGTCATAGCTTCCTCTGTTTGAGCGACTAGGCAAACTGAAATTATCTTCAAACTGTGGTGTGGTTCCGCCCCCGAATCTCCGGCCTGCCTCTCGTGCGTAAGCCGAATGTTCAAAATCCACCGCAGAAGACGGTGCGCTGCTCTCGACGCTGGGGCTTCGATAGTCGACATAGTCCTTCCAACCCGTCTTCGTTCCCGGTGAGACCCCGCCCGACTGGGGGCTATTGTACCACCGTAGATCTAGTGTTCCGGCTGGCCCGTCCGTAACACCCGGGGATGGCAGGCTTCCCGGGCTCCTCGAATGGAAGGGGAGGCTAGTCATTGGCGGTCGATTATCAATTCCTAGACTCAGAGAGTGTCGCGGAGGGGAATGTGGTTTCCCGATCTTTGACAGAAGGTGTTGATCATAAGCATCCGAGGAGTCCTTCACGCTTTTCCGAGAGAAGTCCTGCTCGCCCTTGAGGCTGTTTGCAAGTTAGCAATCATGGAGTTATCGTGGAATCCCACAAGCTGCCCGAGCGGCGGTAGCCTCAAGACAATCCTGTGCCCCTCGAAGAAGCGGAACGGCTGAATGAAGCGACTCTGGCAGAACAAAGACGACGTTGTGCAAAGGTACTCACATGGGCTCAGCCAGACGTGGAGAGATCGAGTTCCGAAATCCCTCATCCGTTGACTGCGGAGGTTCGATCCTGATCTGCGTCTCAGGACTCCTTGACACCGGCAAAGCTCTGTTCCTCCCGCCCAAATCATCCAGGCTGATTCTCTCACTTCTGTTGATGGGTTCGGGGCTGCTATGGCCTCCAAATAGACTCGAAGTCGGGTTAATTGGCGGCAGTTTACCTAACCCCCCTACTCCCATGGAATTCGCGTGAAGCCAGCCAGCATCATGACCGTTCTCGAGATCGTTGATCCGCGGGGGAGGAGGCAACGGCGGAGGAGCAAAGGGTTCTACATTCTTCGTCGGAATTCGCATGGGCCCTGAGGACGAGAATGGCTGTCCAGACATGGTATCCGAAGGGGGACCTACTGTAGGACGGTGTCGGTCATAACTATTGGAATCATGGATGTGGATCGAGGGCGGGGCGGAAATCCGTGGGAGCTCCATACTCGACCAGACGGTTGCCACTAGCTAAACATCAAAAAGGATGAGGATGACCAGCCCACTGGTTGCAGCTCCGATCTGGACCGTAGTTCACGCACTGCTCTTTGCGATGAGCAAGGGCTCGCAAGCGGCGGCAAGCTCGTGGCACCGGTTCAGCTGAGAAGCAAGCGCCGTCGTTGGGGACCGGAGCCAGCAGAGCGAACCCCGCCGTTGCTTGACCGTCAGATAACCTCACGCGAGGTTACCGTTCTTGAGGAATATGAGGGCGGAGGGATGCGCAGGGAGATGCGTGGAGGGGAGCTCGAGATGGGGATGGGAGAGAGCGTGTCCGCCTCGCAGAGCGGGATAGGGCTGAACGGCCTAGTCGACGATCAGCCGGGCCTCCGCTGCCTCGTCTCTCTGCGGCAGGCGCGAACGAGGCCGCTCCTTCCCTTCGACAGTCGCGTGCAGCGGGAACTCAATGGCGGGGAAGGCGCGAAGGGACAGGGCGCATGCTGAAACAACCGTGGTGCTGGACGGGTGTGGGAAGGAGAGGCGGAAGAACAGACGGCCAGCCAGTAGCCTTGCGAAAAACGGCTGCGAGATGGGGGTTCTCGGGAAGACAGGTCCAGGATGCAGAGCAAAGGTCAAATAGAAGCAGGAAGGGGGGAAAAAAAGGTGATGTGACGTCGAGTATGAGTTGTCCGCGGCCGCACCTAAAAAAGACGCCGGGCTCTGTCGACACTGCAGATAACGCTTCGACGTATGCTAGCGAGAGAAGCGGTTTGGGACCAGGACGCGGTGGGAGGTGGTGAGGGCGCGAGGATTGGTTCCCTGCGGGCCTGAGGAAGCAGCCGAATCTACTCTGCAGGGTGTGTTGGTCGAGAGACGTGCAGGAAGGAGGAGGAGGGAGTTATGAAAAAGGCACGACCGGCTTCAGGCGCTCATCCGCATCAGCACCCGCCCTAGCTGCAGGTCGGGCTGGTGGGCGCTGGCGGGTGCTAGCACGCAGCCCACTGTCTTGGGGGAGGAGATGGACCGGGGTTCGGGGGGGGCAGGATCTCGTCGTCCCCTTTACCACCTGGTGATACGTTCTGACGGGCACTCGACGGGACCGCGCCGTTGAGGCCCGCGCGGGAACGGCCAGGGCGCCAGGGCCGTGCAAGCGTCTCCCACGGCCAGGGCATGGGTGCGGCAGTAGGGCAGGCCGTGCCCACCCAGCAGATCGTCTCGCGGCGGAAACTCCTCCCGTGACGAAGCCTGGAGCCCGTTCCATGGGTATATTATTATTTTTATTATTATTACTCTTGACGATCCTCCAGAGCGGGCGGTGCACCGCCGCTCGACCTCGAGGAAACGCAGGTTGCAGACCGTCCCTCGGTATCGTGCACCGTGTCCTCCGTGGTTACTCCGTACTCGGTATGGAGTACAAATCGCAGTCCGTCCGTAGTGCTTGTTGCTAGGGGGGTTGGGGCCAGAGCCGGCGGCACGCTAGAAGGTCGTAGGAATCCTCCATGGAGCGGTGAACACGAGCTGCAAAGGGTTAGAGGCTTTTTGCTTAAGATCTCCAAAAGAAAAAAAGTCCGACGGGAATCGTGCTCTTGCCCAGCGCCAGCCTGCGCTCCCATACTGCTGGAATGCGTTACCGTACGCTGTACGCGAGAGCACGGTACTACTACTTTCCTGTCACCTCCCCGTCTATCATGGTAAACACGGGAAACAGAAAAAGAAATACAGGCGCGCTGCGGTTGTCAAGTAGATCCGTACTGCAGCCTACACCAATGGAAAGATCTGGAGGCCTGCATGATCATTTTCAGATCATATTCAAGAAAAGTCCTCCCCTGATCCGTCGTTTCACATACGGTGTAATTGTATCCTCAAACCACCCAGCAGGTGTCACCACGATTCCTGTTCTCGAGGTCCTATTCTCACTAACGACCTGACAGAGACGGACCACGTCCTCAGTCTCGAACAAACCTCATGACCTCTCGAGCATCCGGACGCGTGGTCCCGCAAAGGTGACGGACAGACAATCAGGATACTCTGTCACGGCCTTTCCCACTAGTCAGGCATTTCCCTAAAATCCCCTCGAAATGCCAGGGAGCAGTCGGAGACCAGGGTTGCCCTAGAAAAGTCTCAGCTCCACCTGGCGCGGTTGCTGGCCTTGTCAAAGCATGACCCGTTGCACTAAACAACAAGCTCCACCTCAACGAAGCATGCACTGCCACACTGGTGGTCCTGCCGGCCTGCCTTAGCAGCTTAGCATCAACTCTCAGGTCTCAACACTGTACTCCCCCGTACGGAGTAGCAGCAGCACTCGCCTCGACAGGAGTCCACTACGACGGCCCTACGCAGGACGGAGCACCCCGTACCTGGCACGTACAGGACGCGCATGTTATGGATCACTTGCTATCACCACCCAGCAGCCCCTACAGGGCGTCGACTTTGGTATATCATGAACGGACGAGTCTGTGCTTTGCTGGACATGGTTCCACAATCATGTTGTGGCCTCAACGGCGGTAATAATCATTGGGTCCAGCCAGATACGCAATGGAGGCTTCCATGGCCTCTGGGAAGCATTCCTGGGAGGGTTGTCTGTCTGGTTCAGCGCGTCGATCAGACAGCTTGCCTGTGGGAGCCAAGACCGTCGGCTCTGCCCGCCATTTTGCGCACCCGGGGACCTGGTACCAAGTCGCAGCTGGCCCGGGGGAGAACAATCATCATCGTAATACGCCGTAGCGCCTGAATCAACCGTCGTGGTTTCCAGCGTCCGCAGCCTCCCGGACAGACAGTGGAGGGCTCGGAAAAATTACTGGCGGCCTCAGGCCTGGACCGAAAGCACACCTCCTCTGGGCTTAACCGGATCCTGAGGGCGCTGCGCATATAAGGCGACTCGAGCCGGGCCAGGCCAGCGGCAGGATGCGCCCTGAAGCACAGCTGCAGCCGTAAAGTTAGGCTAGGCGGCTGCCGGGGCGCCGTCAGCCTTAAGAGGCTGCGGCTGCGTGCCCGTGCGCACGGCTCTAGTGAGCAAGGAAGTTTAAGAAGGAGCTGCCGCAGTCCCAAACGGAACCTCTCTGACCCCTCATTCTACTCATTCTACCCTAGCGTGCAGAGCGCATTTGAAGCAGACTCGGTGGATGGATCGCTGATCGCCTCTGCGCTTTGCTTCAAATAGAAGGTCCCGTCGACACGGTTCGGAATGAGATCACTCGAGTGGGGATGGGGCCCTGTGTCTCTATCCCAATCGGCCACAGAAACCTTCCAGGGGACCTGAAATAACAATAATGACAATAACGATAATAATGCCGTAAGTGAAAGCGGTCAGGCATGTCTCTCCTGGCAGGATCGATATGTATCGTCTTTCCAGACACTGGAACGTGAAGCTTTTGGCGTTGTGTCGGACGAGAGCCGGCCCCGCAATGCGTGACACCAGGAATACAATAGTCCGCAGCCTCGTTCGAGGCTCAAAGAATTAAAGGATCACCTGGGTTTCTTTGGGGTTCAGATCACGAAACACAAGGACCGTATTCTCCCGGCTCAGTGCGGGGCTAGACGTTTCCACATTCGTCCGGAATGGCTGTTCAAAAGTCAAATCTTCAACGATGCTCCGTCAGATACACACACATTGGACTGTTTAACAGACTCGGACACTCGTACTCCTACGCGTTCGAGCATGATGATATAATAGCAAGGACTGCATCGCCCCCAGCCTTGCGCGGCAAAACTCCAGGTCGAATTTGAAATACCTGGACCGTCGCCCCACAGTCAAGCGTTATCGCCATATTAGGACCGGGGCACAGTCGTAACGAATAATGTGGATTGGCAGCGTCACCCGAAGCTGAGACGGCATATCTTGAGTCTCAAAGCAAAACAAGGTTGCGCGAGTTATCTAAGACAGCGCCGCTTCGTCACTTGTATCTCCTAGTCCTGCAGACTTCGAAGGGCCTTTGAAAAAGGACGCCAGGCAGGGAACAGCAAGATGGCGTTGCAATCTGAGGTGAATCCCCTGAAGACTTCACGAAAAAAAAACGGTTCTGAATTGCACCTGAGCCTTGTCCTGCCTGGCTCGGAGATGCTGTAGAACATGTTAGCAAATAATCAGAACACCCTGCGTGTTGGACACAGGGCGAGAAGGTTACGGGCCAACAAGCAGGAAGGGTACAACCGAACCTTGGAAATCGTGAAGACCAGTTATCCACAAGTGCAATGCTGCAATGCAGAACCCCTGGCTGATGTAGAGGACCCGCAGCACTGACTGGGGATCTTGGATGAGGATAGGCGGGAGTCGCAGAAGCGGCAGGGCAGCCGACAGAAGCCCGCGTTGCCGCAATCGCCCAGAGTGGGAGGTAGTACCCGGTTTGAGATATTATTATAAACACACTGTGGCACTTGGCAGGCGGAGGCAACGGACGGCAGAGAGTCCCTGTTTTCTACTTACCTGCCATCGGGCCAACCGTAAGGCGTCGGGTCCGAGATCTATTTGACGAGCAAATCACAACCATGGATCTGATGGACCCTGAGCAGAGGTCAGAAAGTGGCTCGTTGCTGACGGGCCACGGCGTCCACGGCACAGCGAGTCCGCCGTCTCCAGGGTGTCAGCAGGCGGCTGATCCGGCGGAACCACGGCTGGCGTGATTTGCCTGTCGCTGCCTGAGGCTTCCGGTCCACGTGCAGCTTGGCCTTGGCCCGGTGGCCGCCTTGCCCTTGCCCTTGCCCTACGCCCTAACGACACCCCGCTTCTGTCGACCTGTCGCGCCGTGATCATCACTCATCGCATCCGTGTCTTGCGCGGCAGTGGGCATCTTCGAACCTTAGAGCCCAGCCCGTACCCATCTAAATCTGCAGCTCGTTCCTACTGGACCCTGTTCATCATACGCTGCCTGATGCCTGTTTTGGGATAGATTGCATCTACCATATTCCGCACATATCCTGGAGCCATGGCGATGAATCGCATCCCTGGAGAGAATATCTACATAGGCGGGTTGGTCCTGGCTCGCCCCCTCAGACCTGCGGCTTCCCATTATCAGACTTCCTAGTCGATGCGGGTCATAGACGCGTCTTGGAGCATGCTAACAGCTCCTCCCACGTTCTAGTTTTTTGTCACTCAGGAACAAAGCTGCATTGAGTAGAGCCAATATCACACATGTCGTCTCGGTGTTGCGGATACAGCACCCAGATGAGACCTTTGCACCATTCAAGCATCTCGTGATTCCGGTCGACGATGTCGGAGACGAAAATCTCTTCGAACATTTTGCCACTGCAAACGCCTTCATTCAGTCTGGCCTGGATGCCGGCGGAGGCGTGTTAGTCCATTGGTCAGTGAGAACATTCCCATTGTCCTAATCTAGAACTGCCTGTGACCTTGAGAGTTGATATCCTGCATATCTGCCAATTCTCCCCTGTTTCATGTCGTCTGTAACCCCCGCTACCTTTCCTGTGAAGCTTTCATTGTCGTCACAGCAGCTTGGGAGGCGGTATATGAAAAGCTGCTGGCGAAACAGTCGCCCTTTGCTTCATCTATGACCTTGCCAAGTATCATGTGACCCTGCATGTTGCCTTCGGATGTTACCCTTATTCTCCTTTAACGAAGTCATTATGAGTTTGGAGTTACTGGGGCTTGGAGTTATCTGATCGTTTCTAGATTTATACAGTTGCGGTATGATGCTGCTCTAACACAAGTGTAACAGTGCCATGGGCAAATCCCGCTCTGCGGCAATCTGCATTGCCTATCTTCTCCACCGCGAGCGTAACGCGCTGACACCGCAGGCTGCCCTTGCCATTCTTCGGCAGGCTCGACCACTATGTGAACCGAACGAAGGCTTCATGGAACAACTGACTCTCTATCATCAAATGGGCTGCCCTGACGATGTCAAAAAGCATCCGCTTTACCAACGATGGCTATACCGCCGTGAAGTCGAGGAAAGTGTAGCATGTGGCCGCGCACCAGAAATGAATACAGTGCTCTTCGAAGACGAACAACCACACAATGCCCTTGAATCTACTGAACCGATGACAGAGATTAAGTGTCGCAAATGCCGGTTAGTCCTTTCTTTCTTTCCTCTTCTTCTGGTCGATATCAGACCTGAACACAGGATCGGCCACTCCGTTCAGAGTTGCATTACAATGCCGAGAATACCTTTTCAGTTACTGATATGAACAATATTTCTTTTGCCTTGTCAACAGACGCACGCTAGCAACCACGCCGTTCATAGTACCGCATGAACAGCAAGATCAGAGCCAACAGAACAAGTTCAAGGTTCCCGCAGCACCGGAATGTGCTCACATTTTCTTACACCCGCTGACGTGGATGCGTCCGTCCCTCTTCCCCTCCTCGTATCCTCAGACCACTTCGGATCCCTCGTCTCCTTCCAATGTTGATTCACCGTCGGAAGATGCGCCATTATCAGGCCGTTTGACATGTCCAAACCCCTCCTGCAGATCAAACGTTGGAAAATTTGCGTGGCAGGGTATGCAGTGCAGCTGCGGTAAATGGGTCGTGCCGGCTATGGGTGTCGCCAAGAGCAGGGTTGATGTCGTTGACAAGGCAGCAAGGAGGAGTGGGGCTACAAATTCACGTCTAGCAGCGATGGGCATCCGTTTACCTCCTGGTATGCGGTCGACTAGTGCAGAGGAATCTGAAGCAGGACGGGGCCATCTCTGACTATTATGATCATGAAATCAATTCCAGCGGATACCCATTTCAAGGCCACTAAAATTGGTTGCTGACAGGCATTTCACAAGGGTATGAGTCTCCGGTGATGGATTCCGAGCAGTGAAAGCAATGGAAAGTTCAACTTGGTCATGGCTTCGCTATAAGATAAATGCCTTACAATATTGGTCGGCTATGCGGCTACAACAAGAAGATGGAGTCGAACCCTCAGAGTGTAATAATCGGCGCATGGATAAATAGACCGCAACAGTGGAGTTCTACGGAATTTCTGGTCATTGGTTTATTCTTGCCGACGGAACCGGCATCGAGCGCGATCTGCCAGCGAGCCGACTGGACAAAAACCAGGAGATAAGCACCATTGTGTGCGATCTTACCTTACCCTGTGTAAGATTTGTCTCTTAAAGGAGGTCCTACTTGGAAGCTGGAAGTCCGCTTTTTCGACGACAAGAGACCTGACGCCTTGGACACGCCGCTAAACATGGACGATGCTAGCCTCCGTAGGCATGTCATCTCCGCGATTTGTCCTTCGGATCCTGGCGCTTAGTTTTTACCCGCTGCACGTGTATTCTAGAACTCGTAATGGCGCCTGTGCTCTATGCCGTTCTTCCAGCCGGATTCGAAGGCTGCTGACCCATGGAGCATCCATCATTATTACCATCGTAAAACGACCTTGCGAAGCTCCTCTCCCTTCTGAGCGACAGGCCAACCGCGGAACTCTGGCTATGGGTTTGCGGTGATTGGCTGCATGGGCATTCCTGGACGGATTTGGAATACAAGCGCAGAGCCGATCCCTCCACCGAAAGCGCACCGTTTCTCTTGTCGCGCAGCTGATCTACTCCGTAACAACGACACTTTCCACCGATGAGAAGCAGAATCCACGGCGGAAAAGCCTACCGCGCCAGTCCCTTACCTTACCGCCCAAGCGGCAAACCTCAGGTGCTCTAAACGCTAACCCCAGCTGCTTGCCGTTCAATGCGACACGGCGGCAAGGCACTGGCAACCTGAAACCGCCGAACTAGGCCGTGTGTCAGCAAGTCCAAGCTCCAACAAGTGATCCCAGCGCCCCGTACTCGACGTATTATTCCATTGCTCTCCCTCTCGTGTCTGGTCTGCGGCAGCGTCCCGTGCACCAGTGTCGGTGTTATTTATTGACTCCTGAGGCTGTGACAAGCTGGAAAACTCGGATCTTGCAGATCTCTCGTGTGCTCCGTATGGAGTAGCTGGTCCCTGCACATCGTTACCCGCGTCGCGTGCGCCGATTGCTTTGGACGCCACGCGCTCGGTACCTCAACTCGAGTCTCCACTTCTTACGTCTTTCTATTTGCACGAAATTACAGAGTGCTCTGTACGCATTACCGCCCGTGTTGTCAAATGGTCTTCTCATGTGTGAATTCAAACATAGCCAGGGGTTGTCGGTTAGTTGACAGCAACTACTGTATGTCGGCGATGAGCTAGCTACATGTGATTTCCTCACGAAGCAGCTCGGTGATAATAACACCCAATGTCCGCACTGAGAGTCTGAGAAAGTTTGTTCCTCCATGGCAGCTGCGTTTGAGAGGGGAGCTGAACTTCAAAGCCCGAGGCCTCCTCTCAGCGCGCCTGAAGCGAAGATCGCCGCTACCGGCTGTCAACTGTTCGTTCTGCAGCAAAGCACATTACTCACTCAAGAGCCTGAGTACACAGTTCAGGGCACTCAATCAGATCCGATATCTGAATCTCTGCTCGTACAAGTGCGCAGTCTTCTTCCTACGGAGTACAGTTTCTGCTTCTCGTGAGAACCGTCCGCCCGTTCTCAAGCTTAGTCGGACCCGGATTCTGGTCGATGAGCCGTGTCGAAGATGCGTTCCCCATATCCAGCCACCAATAATACGTTACGCAGCGTGTACAGAGAACAGACCGCTCTCGGCGGTCAGCGTTCGGATAAGGCGCTAGTCGTATCTCCTCTGGTACTCCGTACGCTCCCCGAGGTTGGAGGTGTAACGACTGATATTTCCTAGGCACCGAAGACTTAGAAGCTACTGCGTATATCTAGCAGTAGCCGCCGTTGCTCTCCCAGCGATGCCTTGGGAACGATCGATTAATTCTCCCGTAATTTTCGGCCGACGTCATGAAGATTCCTGTACCGATACTGTGCATCAGTGAGCAGCGCCACTGATGTTATGAAGGAAGGCCCGCCGGCCCGGCAACGACGAAGATTCCCCACAATACGGAGGACATAGCTCTTATTGGCTCTACCTGTCCTCCTCCGCTCCCTGTTACCGGTTCAGCATCCGGTTGAGACGGATCGTATGGATCGTGATTCGTGAACAGAGTCAGAGCTGAGGACTTCAGAATGATACTCCATTCACCGTATCCTTCTTTTCGCTTCGACTTTGCAGCCTTTGCATCAATAATATGATCAATCAACCTGACTGGAACAGCTGAAGAGGATGACAAATACTTGGATCACCTTGCGAGTGAAGTGGTCCCGGACGCTTGCTTTGCTTAGCGGAGTCTGATGCGCGCAGTACGCACGACATTCTCCGTACCCGTCCCTGATTGATCGGAGTCCTGTTTACCTTATTGGAAAGGAACAAGCGAAAGCTCTTTTTTTTGCAGGAAAACCCCCTCCGATATGTCAATCGGCCGGGTTCAAGGCCAGCTCTTTGCTTTTCAGCAATTGGTTTTCCACGACTACCGTAACTACGAAGTACAGTATGGAGCACAAGTCTTCTTTCCTGTGGGTTAATGGAAATGTATTGTTGCACGTATCTCCATACAGCAATGTCCTTTCTCGGTCTCTTCAGGCGCCAGCCCGGTATGGAGCTTGTATTCATTCATGATCAACCACGCGCGTACTGCGAACAGGACAGTCGGAGGCGGGTCGAGTTAGATGGGCAATTACTCCGTATGATGTGCCTGGAATAATAATAGTAATAGACAGCGGTATTCATTAACACCATTTTCCTCCTTGTTGGACTGTTTATTTATGAAGGTACGTTCTCACTGCATCTGGACAAGAATGATTTTGAATCTTCTCTAACATTTAGTACTGGTGACTACCACTAAGTACTGGTAGTGCTAGCAGAAGATTTTCTTAGTGAGAAGAAGCTACTGTACTGCGCACTGCGTAGGTACAGTAGTAGCTACTCCGTAGGGCTGCTTGCCATGCATGAAACACGAAACATGAAACATGAGACAAACTGACGTTATTATGCAGCTTGGCATTATTATTCTTCATGTACGGTGTAGCCAGCCGCCGGAGCCTACAGTACGCAGTACCGTACTGTACTCCGTAGAGGAGCTGAGCTCAGCTGAGCTGAGCCCGAGCCCTGAACCCACCACCTACTCTACCAGCCCAGCCCACCCAGGCACTGTACAGTATTATACTAGTAGGGTAGTGTACACATACATACACTAACCCACGTACGCAGCACGTATGTACTGTGTATACTGCGAGCTGCGTATGTATGTAAGTATGTGTGTGTGTAGTGTGTGTATCCACATCGCAGAGGGGCAAGGAAGAAGGCATTTGCATTTAAACTAAAACCCCGATCGGTGTGGAGATGGAATTAGATGCATAAGTACTGTAGGCATCGATTATGCATTTATTATGCAGCTGTGCATCATTATTCTTTCTTTACTCGTATCTCTCTAAAATGATCACTGCGGAAGTACGGAGTACTCTCCATAGAAGCCGTGAATGAATGAATCAAGAACTGGTGAGATATAATAAAATAATATAATTCTACGCAGTTGGCAGAGTAGATGTATGATCTAATCTTCAGCTAAAAACAGCCAAGCTCGATACTCGATATCGATCTCCCCGGGAGGTCATTGCCAACTAGATACTTAAATACGACGGACGGAATGGGGGCGCCACATCATTCAGCTCTGTGCTGCCTGTCCTCCAGAGTCAATGGTTATTCCGGTTCTGGGTTCTCGTATCTCTCTTCCTATCGATCGATCGATCTATCTATCCACCTTGCTCTTCCTCGAGGAGGGCGTCATCTGTTCCACGCTACTCTTCGCGGTCAATTATTATATAGTCGAAAAGTACAGTAGAGTACAGTACATACACGTGCCATGAGCAAGAGCCAAAGAAAAGGCTTAACATTCAATATTATATTGTATTATGCGGACTGGTATCGCGATAAGGGCAAGGAAGAAAGACAAACAAGCAAGCAAAAATGGCGGGAATGATATTATTCGGTGTCAGTGTCAGTGTCACCTGGTTGCCGGTGGCCTGATTGCCTGATGCAGTTTGTGCACCTAACCTCATTCAATCATCCAGACAGTTTTTAAAAGATAGCGCGCTGGTTTCACAAGGACCCATGATCATGATAATAGAATTACAGGTGGACGTGTGATCATTCTTGCCTTGCGAATGTTTTGCAGTCATGATTATTACTACCTGCTAGAATCCTTCGCAAGGAGTCTCCGCTTCTGTTTGTTGTGCAGGATGCAAGTTTGCTCTGCCGTAGCGACATCCCGGTTCAACAAGGGGCTGCAACGATTATGGAGTTAAGGCGTTGACATCGCGTAAATATTAGGTTAGAAAGGTCATTATGTATGTATGTACATACAGGCTGAACATTACAAAACCCTGGAGGCGGGACGGATCGTTGCTTACAGCAGACTCCATACGGAGTTCACCGAGCGTACCCTGCCGCTTCCGCACGCGAGAAGTTCCAAGTCATGCAACCTGGCAGACCAGCAACTAGTTCCCGTAAGGTCAGCTTCTTAAGGCTGAGGTGTGGCTGCAGCTAGAAAACAAAAGAAGCCATACTGACGCAGTCAGCCTGCATCTTATGACCCCGGACATTGGCAACCGAAACGAGATGCAGGCGGCCTTAGCTTGTCACAGTCGGAACCTTGGAAGGTATCGTTGATCCGTAACAAGGTTAGTGCTTATGATCAGAGTGGGGGAAAGGGTCGCCCTAGATCGCAACCAAACTTGGTTTGCCTCGTAGATGAGCTGACGAGATGAGATCAGTTTAAAAATCAGGCAAAGGACAAATAAGCCCTAGAGATTGAGGGATCCGATATTGTCACTGGAGATTATAATATCCCCACCGCACCGCTTGGAGCTTATTGTTCGTGTCGTAATAGTGAAATGCCTCTAACGGCCATACTTAGTTCTGATCACATCAGTCAGGCCACCGGCGACGGCGGAATAGAAAAGAAAAATCTCAAGATCATCGCTAAGATGCGGGTTACTGTGGTCACGATCGCCTAGCAGTAACCGCAGCCCAATGATCCAAGCACTCTCGAAGGAATTCAAGGTGCAGATGCAGTTCCTAATCGGGGAAATGCTATTTGTGGCCTTTAGCAGATCGAGATAAGTCGGCTTCAACCCCCAAATGCATCCGTCAGTTTCCTGACCGGGGAAGGATTGTGCATCGGGGACTGTCACCAGCATATAGAAAGTTGAGAAACTGCATATGGCTGCGGGCACCGACTTGCACGGTATTCCGTGACGCAGTGCTCAAACAGCAGAGCTTTGAAATTCTATATGTTGCATAAAAATTCGAAAAATATGTCCATGGAGATCTCAACATGAAGTCGTGTTCATGTTTCATGAAATTATAAGTCCGGCGGGCCGGAGTGACTTCTAGAACAACAGCCCTAAGAGGTGGTGATGTCAGAGCCAGTAAATGTGCTGCTACCCACGAATTTAATTGTCGATAAGGCTGAGACTCAGCAGTAGACAAGGGCTCGGGCCGTCTTCCAATAACAGGCTCTTGGATGGGCCTCCAAGCCCTTGCACAAGCATATTCCAAGGTTGTCAGCACACTTCTTTTTTCTTTCCGACGATCATCTAGCTTCCTGCAGTCAGCGTGGACCGCGCGATAAACCTGAAAAAATGATGTGCTTTCCACATCGATAGCGCAGCGATGGCGCTGAAGCGTGTCACTCGTTCACCCCCGGTGAGAAGGAGGGGAACCCTGTCGACCAGATGTTTGCGACTTGCAAGCCATTCCCGTACCGAAACTGGTGGGGTAGATAGGCAGTAGCGCTCATACTACTGAACAACCAGCAGCTGCAATATGCTTACTCTCCACACCTTGACGACAGCGAGCCTCTCGCATGATCCACCAACGTGGGCTGCTCTTGGCCGGGTTGCTAATGGCGATGTAAGCAATGCACGGATGATATGTCCAGCAACAGTGCAAGAGCCGGTTGCGGAAAAGACCTCAAAGGTCTCCGGTTGGTACCTTGGGAAAGAACGACGGATCCTTTAGACGTTCACGGTTTCTCTTGGCAATCTCCATGTTACGGATCCTGTCGATACGCATCTGATAGAAAGTTCTGTCCCATCCCGGTCAGTTGACGAGTTGTCAAAATAATCCTTGCATGCTGCCATGTCATGGCTAGTGACATACTTGTGGAGGGCAAAGATGCGAGGGGAGTCATCCGGCTTAGACTCGGCCGCGGCTTTCTTAATGGAATCAATCTGTAAAGTCGTCAATTGGTATTCTCCCGTGAA
>JGI26058J51888_1000680_pt1 | contig 15670 bp, 10 predicted proteins | sample HigsolmetaSP110D_FD_51888 | JGI IMG/M metagenome (IMG submission 51888) | reverse complement strand
ACAGGCTATTCTCACTATTATATTGCTCACCCCCTTGTTTCTTGTCTTCAAGATAAACCAACGGCCCTATTAGGTCTAGTTATCTAGGCCTGTCGTTACAGTTTGTTCCCCTTGATGTTGCAGTACGGAGTGCACTGTCAAGCCACACAACAATCATTTTTAGTTATGTTGACAAGGAGCCCTTGCAGTCCTAAACAGACGGTGTGCAGCGGCAACGGCTACTTTAGCCGACGTTTTGAAATGTTCTTGCGATATTCTTAACCTGAAAACCGGCGGTACCGCGGTCTTTCTCCCCTCAAGGACTTGTTAGGGCTGATAGGCAAGGCCAGGCGGCGTTTTTCCTATGGACGCCGTAATTCATACCGACTGGGTGGTATTTTTTTCCTGCAAGGCTCAAGACAGACAGTGGAAATGATGAGATGTTCATCTGACTCGCAAAGTTGTGGAGCGTTATACTCCGTAGTTAGATTTGGGTCAGTCTCGGCGAGATTGAATTCTGAATCGTGTCTCGAATCTCGATCCTCGATACCAAAGGTTTGGGTCAAGAATAGTTTGTGGCTTAAGTCTATGATTCCGTGACGATCAAGGTTCCAGCTTGGCGTCACAAACCTCAGGCTTCAACTTTGCGATGTCCGCACGGGGATGGTCAGTAAATTTTTTCCTCTCACTTTCCAGAGGCCATGTAACCATTCCTCCAAGTGTGTCGAAATTGAAATTCTGATAACTGTGCACCACGCACGTAGTCCCTTTGGTGCCGTTTGGCTGCTGTATTTTGGGGATGCATCATGCCATCATCCGGACGTCCCGCACCACATGTGTCCATAATCCGCTCTAGCCTTCCTCTAATTTTTTTCTCACCGACTTGATGTAAATTTTTTTCTTTTTCCCTCTTTAGTCGCCACGTGGCATTTTAGTCCAGATTTCAAGCAAAGGGACTCTTCTCCACATGGGCGGTTGGGCTTGCTGACCAGCCTGACCGCTAGAGCTTGTTTCAGATGGGTTTTTTGCTAGAAGCCCAGAAGGCAGAAAACGGGCGTCTAGGATGGATCCCCTTGCTTTCCCTGACGCTGGCCGTTTCCGCGCTCGATCCTCGAGGCTTAAGGCTTAAGGAGATCTGAGTCTTACTCTGTGTCAGGCTGCAGGCAAAGAAGTGGTGCCTGAGTCATAAGCAAACGTAACGGAAATAGTTCTCCGCTGGATCTGACCGCCCATCCCGCATCACGGAGAAGACCCTTGTCTAGAAGGTTAACCTTCTGCATGTGCCATGTGGCGACCATAGCAGTAAGAATGTGATGGGGACTGTGAAACGAGCTGGGAGTTCTAGAATCCTGGAAGAAGGCTGTCAATAAGATCGGTATACTCCGTATTATTTGCCCTAAGGAAGTAAGGGATATGGGATACCGTATGAAGAGTTTAGGGATCGGATCGATACGAGAACCCTTGGTACAGTTCCTGAGCAGGTGTTCCTGGAGACAGGAGAGGGCATGATACGAGGCAGGAGAGCGCGGGAAAGGGAAGTGCATGAGCAGGATAAGCGAGAGCCGTGTCGACTAGGAGTGCATATACAGAGCAACAAAGAATAATGAGAATGGATGAGATGAGTTTCTATCGTCATCATTGCTGGTCGATGGGCTGTGCGCTGTACTGTATATACACATGCATGTAGTGGTGGTGTGGTGACATAGCAGGAGAGTCACGGGGCTTGCAGTCTCATGGCGTGATGCTCTCTCCATCTCCATCTCTCCATTCACGCTGATGGTGATCCTACGAGACACTTTCTCCTCGCTGAGCAACGCGTTAACGAGGTCTTGTGTCACCGGCGTGCCGTTGCCCTGTGATCCCTCACATCCTGGGCGGCCAGAGAGAAGCTCCCCTGCAAGCCACCTCGATCTCGCGAACAACGCCCAAAACGCATGGCGGCCTCGTGGCAACCCCGGCGCTTATGCTCGTGGCATGCCTGCTCAAGCATCCTTGAAGCCAATGACGCCGTTCCTACTACTGCGTAAGCCTTAACGCTGTCGTTCCAGCCTTCCCATGGCTTGTCAGTTCCTCGGACCGCGAGGGCTTCAAGGACATCGTTCGCCGCCCCCTCTCTCCAATCTACAGCCCAGTACAGTAATCTCGTGCAGAGAGTCAGAGACCCATCAATCCTGGTAAGCCGTCCTCACCAGCCATCTTACTACCCTTCTTCTTATTGAAGGAAGGGGGAAATGGTGTCATGGTTTCACATCGCATGGTCCCCTCTCGCTAACGCTGCCTGCCGCCATTGGGGCCATTGGCAGCAGATTCCCCGTTATCCCCTCTTAGGCCACTACGCGCTTTTGACTGGTCTGGTTCCTTGCGTTGCCAGATCTTTCATTTTCCTTCACCGCTTCGTCGTCGCCGTTCCCGGTCATCCATCGAGGCTGACCGCAGTGGCATGAATTGCCGTTGGGCTTTGGTCGATACAGGTCCAGATTCTGCCATTTGTTTTAGACATCTTGAAACTGCTACGTCTCCGAAGCTACTCGAGCCTGAGGAGCGTTGTTTAAAAAAAGTCTTACAAGCTGGACTGCTGGGCGATCTGAGCGTCTCAATAACCTGCGGAGCTTTGGCGCTTCCCTACGTTTCCCTATCTGCAGCTCTCGCCAGGCGGCCAGATCCGAGAAGTACGGAGTAATTGCTATGCTCGGCCTCAGTCTCCGGTGATCCATTGTTATTATTCCTTATCATTGCGCCGTTCCGCTGCGATCTAGCAAGCGAGACCGCCGAGCGCTACCGGCCGAGTCAGGAGGCTTCCCCTCAGAAGAAGGAGGCTCCACAGCGTGATTAACCCCACCAGAGTTGGCCACTGGCACGCCTACGATCTCTTGATTCTGCCGAAAAAAAAAACGGGCCAAGATTCATGGTGAGTCGCGACAAAATCTCCGAGCCTGAACGTCGAGGAGTGCGCCATCGCACCGCGTAGCGACGCCCCAAGCAAGGAGGGCAGGCGGAAACTTGGGCGCGAATCCAACCTTTCCAGCAGCTCCTCTCCACGTGTGCCCACGTGGAGCCGGGATTTAATAAACGTGGATCTGGGCTAGGGTAGGCACATCGAACGGCCAGGGAAACGCGCCGCGCCGCAGAGCAACCGCTCCCAGGACGCCATACGATTCAGCCATCTCCCTTACAGGACTGCACGCTGGATCCACCGGGTAGACTGCTCCTCAGGCGCAGATAGACACGAACACGCGCTTCCCTCTCGCTCTCAACCCTAACCCCCAAGGAACTCTTTCTCATCTTCGTTTTGTGGTGCTGTTTCGTTCTACAGAGCACATACTCGATACATCCACGGGACCAGGTCTTGTCACTGCAAACGAGCCACCAGGATTGAACTGAGACTGAAGGCGAGATTAGCACTAGATAAGCCGCAGTGTCCACCATCCCGTTCGACCTGCTCATATCCTGCCGCTCTATCCGAGCCATCATTCCCCTTACATTTTCTGTGCCGTCTCCATTTCTCCAATTCCACGTGCTCTCTGCGCCTCGTACCGTTTGCTCCAGCCACAGTCAATCCTGGCGATCCTCTCCAGGTACTCGGTTCGAGGAGAGACTTTATCTATCTGGGGTTTTGGGGAGTAACTCAAAGTGTTACCCGACTTGGAATAGAGGCGTCCAAGTCAATCCCTACATTCTACTATTTGGCGTCATACCGGGCGCTGGTTGCGGTGAATGACTCAATTGACGATCTCTGCTTACTGCCGCGCTTGACCCGATTTTGGACTTGGGGCCGGCTTACCAAATTTCCCATCGCTGCCCCTCTCACCCTCAGCCTCGCAGGCTTTTTTTTGTTTGGGCGGTAGGTTTCGCCGAAGTCTGTGGACAACTGCCGGCCCTAAAGGCCTGAACGCCACAGTCCACTACTACTATCCACCACCACGTTTCGCCCAGCCCCGACTCCCGAGAAGCTCTGGAAGGCGCAAGTCCCCAACTGTCCGGCTTCGAACTAGGACACGGCAACACTCCGGTTTAACTCCCTGCACACTTCAGCTGTCCATCTCATCTCGGAAGCTTTTCAGACCTTTCGGGATCTGCGGCCTCCCTAGCTTGCATAGTACCCGTCCTCTCCAGAGATTACACCCGATTATCTCATTACTATATTCTTTCTTTCCTGGCTCCTTGCTATTTGGTCAAACTTTGTGCGGTCTAATTCCGCTGATCATCCGACGATTTCGGTTTCGAGACCCACTGAACGAACAGGCGAAGGGGGACCCGCACTACGGAGTACTTCTCCCACACGATTTCCGATTCTTCAGTCCGTCGTTGTTTGTAGGGCAACAAGGACCAGCCCTCCCTCAGCAGATCAGTGGTTTCTCTGTCTGGCTGGCGAGCTCTTGTGTACACCGGTGTCTTCCGTATTGGAAACCCTTGTTTGTGAGCCAGCTTTGATCGCCCCTAAGGATCTTCGCGGGCCTTGGGCTTTCGCCGTTGCTATTGGCTGGTGGCGTCAGATTCCTTAGGCTATCTCCGAAAGCCACCAGGGCCCACGCAACCAAGGAAAAAAACGCCAGGCCAGCAGAAAGTCCCCCGTTGTCTCTTGCATGAGACCCCAGTCGGACTCGTGCTTTCGGGTGGGTCGTCTATGACAGGCAGACCCTAGCAGCCTGGTTCCATACTAAGAGTCTTAGAGCCGTGTACGGAGTACCCCCCCAACATTACAAGCGCAGTTTGGTTATTATTGCCCTGCAGATACTACATGACGGGTACATCATCCTCCACTGCGACGGCTCCTGGTATTATTTCTCCCGCTCCCACGGCTTCACCCTCTATTACCCCTACGCCTGGTTCGGGTTCAATGCCAACATCTCCCGAAAACCAGCCGCAAGAATCATCAGAGACACCATCCCAAGTTCCTTACGGCTCTTTACCCCCTGTAGACCTTGGCCCGGAGTTCACGTCATCCACAGCGACATCAACTACTCTTCCGAGTTCGGTTACCGGCTCTATATCTCGAGGCAACCGACGATCACTGGCCCTTCTTGCTCGGGAGAAAACATCCAACGCCCTAGCAACCCTTACCTCCATAGGTATCAATTCCAATTCCTCACTGCGTTCCTCTGTCTCTTCTGGAAGCCTATCAAAGCATTCCCGTGGTGTTTCGACTGCGACTACCTCTGGCTTGACTGGCTTTACTCTTTCTCTGTTGGACAGAAGGACAAGCAGTGAACAATTAGCCCAAACCAACAGATCACTGACGGAAAGGCCTCAAAACCTCGAGCAGTCTGGGAGAACAGGTACACCGGAACCGCAGAGTCGTTCTTCTTCACCTTCCAATCCTGCAGAACAGCAGACGGAGTCGTCTGCTAGGCGCAGGTACACAATCCAGCGCGCTTCGCGTTCATCGGACCAATTATCTTCGTCGCAGTTGTCGCAACCATCAAGCAAGATGCATCAAACATCTTCGAGATTGCTACGAATGACCGACGAGGATCGGCCGTTCACAAAGGTATGGTGTTCCCATTTCTTGGAAATAGCTTTGTGGTTCAGGCTTTTTATTTTTCTTTTTTTGTTTTCTACTTTTTCTCTTTACCTTTTGTTAAAAAAAAATCGTGTTCCACGCTTACCTGGTTACAGGATTTTAAGGATCTGTTTGCCACATTGATAGTCAGCTTGAAGTTGGAAGCTCATCGCGTGCGCTTTACAAAATTCGAGCATTCCTTCACATCAGAGGAGGCTATCACTAATCTGGGTTCGCTCAAGTTCTCACAATCCAACCGCATGCCTGACCCTAAGGACCCGTCGCGCATTGTTACCACTACAACTACGACAACCTTTTCAATGGCCAAGGATATGGCCAGGTCAGTCTGCCAGCGCTTTCTTGATGCTCGGTTTATCGAAGCTGTGGATGGCAGACAAGTGACGCAATTTCCGATGAAGGGAGGGCTCTTTCAGCTGACTCCGAAGGGAATCAACATCCTGCAACGTTTTTGTCAGAGAAATGGAATTACCGCGAGACATGTCATGGAAGTCCTGGAGTCGCCCCGAAACACAATGCAGCTGGTCAGCTTGGAGAGGGACCCTGAGACCGATAAAATATCGCATGATCGTGCCACAATCGAAGTCATCTTCCGTCGCTTTGTTGGCCAGGATGGTCCCAATGTCAAGAACAGCACGTCCAGCTCTGATTCAGATTCGGTCAGTGACTATACGAATGGTCTCGTGGGAGTGAAGATGGCGAAGGAGAGGAAGATCGGGGATAAAATCTATACAAACACTTTCACTGGGAAAGCGGCTGTCGATTGGCTGATGGACTGTTCGACAGTCATCGACCGAAAGGAGACATGCCTGATCGCAGAGCTGTTCGTCAAGTACGGGCTGATCACGGTTCTTCAGGAAGACAGGAACTACAACGAACAGACGAATGCGGTCTTCCAGCCTACAAAATATGCCATCTACGGCCTGACAGACCGGGGTAAGCAGTTATGTGGATGGATTGCTCGGGATAAGAATCCCCAACCTCCCCCCATCCATGGGAATCCACCCAAGGATTCCAGTAACGCCCGCTTGACCCACATCCTTCAGGACCCAGCTCTAAGGCTGCTGTTCCGCGAGTTTTTGCGTTACTCGCTCTGCGAAGAGAATCTCTCATTCTATGTCGACGTGTCGGAATTCACGGCGAACTATCATCGACAGGAGAAGGCGGGTGCGTTCAAGAAGATTGAGGCGGTTCGGGAGACCCTTGCAGCTGCGTATGGTTGGTGGCCTTCCTAATGCTAGTTCAGCTCGAGAGAACCTTATGTCAGTCTAGCTAACAACGACGGCAGGACTGTACAACGCCTTTTTGGCTCCAGGTTCCCCATGCGAGCTCAACATCGATCATGCTCTGCGAAACAGTCTTGCAAGTCGGATGACCAAGGCTGTTGGCGATGATGAGTCAATGCTCGAGAGCCTCAAAGAAGTCGTGAGCCTATTCGAGCAGGCACGAGACTCAGTCTTTAAGTTGATGTCGAGTGTACGTATCATACAAGCCCTTCCTTTTGCAAGGGCAGGGACGCGTAAATGCAGTCAATTAACACCTTTTCTAGGACTCTGTGCCCAAGTTCCTCCGCGATCCAAAGTATTCCGTTGTTTTGCAAGAACACGGTTTGGATACCACCGGAGCTAGTCGAGCATATTCGCCTACGCCAGCTCCGCTTCCAGAGCGGTCCATGAGTCGTTCCGCGAGATCTTGATGACGAACTTGACGCGATCTATTTCTTCCAAACTCGTCACTCGGTCAACCGTTGTCTGTCCGCTGAACTGCCTCGACAATTGTCGGTTACCTGGACTTGTGGCTGACGCGACCCGTTAATTGTCTCGATGAGACCGGAATAATGTAGTACGGATCTGTGCTAGTATCGCAGCCTTCACTATGAAATGTTCAGCCTCGATTTCTGCGTTTATTGGGCGGCTATCTGCAGGACGAACCTCGCTGTATTCTATCGATCATCGGTCTGCTGTCTCCTCCCTTGACCTTCCTGTGTTCACGGTTATGCACTCGATATACGATGTCACTATCCTCCGCTCGACCGTTCCGCACCGCTCCGTCTGCATCCCTCCACTCCGAACTTCCCTCCTACTACCATCCACAGAACCTCCTCAGCCATCACCGTTTACGTTCGCATGATACTCCTACTACTTAATACTCCACTGATTCACACCCCCTTCAGGGATGAAAGAAGTCACGAATTTTCTTATCCCTCTACTGCTCACATGATAGAAATGGCCGGAAGGGTGAATGTGTCATACCTGTTCACACCGGTGGGGATGGAAAAGGTTGAGAGGCGAACGTCTATGGAAAGCATTGGATCGGCGTTTACGTGCTTCTTGGGATTGTTGTGCATAATTCTGTTTCCTTTGTTTTGTCATGTGCATGTCTGCATCCACGATTTCCCTATCTGTACCTCAAGAATTGAAGCTTTGTCATGCAAATTGCATTTGGGACTGAGCGAGTATCGATTATTTTTTTTTTCCCCTTTTTCCCCCCTTTTTTTCAATGGTCTCGACATTGTCATGTCTTTTCGAAGAACATGTCTTTTTTAAGGTGTCCCTTGAAGTGTTTCCTCGACTGTTTCTTGATTCTATTTACTGTTAGACAAAGGACTCATGGCACCAGGGCAGTCTTGTCTCATGTTTCCTCTCATCCCATGATGTTGATTTGAGGAGAAGAAACAGGATGGCTGGTTCGATTTCTTTTCTTGTTCCTTTCCTGTGTTATTTTTTTTTCGTTTGCTGGAGTAATACAGTCGGTCATATTCTCACATGTGTCAGAAGCAAACAGGCGTTGTCAGGTGTTAGAGTGGTTAGGTAATGTAATTGGAGCATTATCTTACATTACAATTTTTTTTCTCCATTGAGTGTAACTTGGAAGCAGGGTATTATTATAATGATAATAATATTCGTATCTATCTTCCTCTCTTCGCCGCACTTTGTGCCAGGCACTTAAAAACTTATTCTTCGCCGTTGCGCCTGCCCCAGCATTCTGCCTATCTTACCTATCTATGTCCGTTGTCTAATCCTCGGTCGACTTCAGATCGGAGAGACGGACATGAGGCTACTGCTTACTTTTTTGTTTTTGACATCCACAAGGACTTAATTGCAAGTTGGCCCATATACTGTACATTAAAGGGTGACAAAAAAAAGAAGAAAAGAAAAAGAAAAAAGGAAGAAAAGAAAGAACGAGAATGAATGAATGAATGACAGAGGATAAGAAGAAACCTGGCCTGCAACTACTTACCGTACCCTACATACTTACGGACTTTCATCTTTTTGTTTCTCTAACCTCTCTCACACTCCATACTCTCTCTTCATCAGCTAGGTAAGTTGACTTAACTGGCTTGGCTCGGGTGAACGGACAGAGAAATAGAACTATGGAACTAGATGAGTAAGTATGTACACGTACATGTACATGTACATGTTCAGTAAGTAGTACCACAGACTTGATTGACCTGACTTTGACTGGACCGTCTTCTTTCTTGCTTTCTCTGCTCTCCTCTCCTCTGCTCTCTGCTCTGTTTTCTCCTCTTGCGATTTTGGTCTCCCGAAAATGGAAATTTCAGGCACGTCTACGGATGAATATGTATATGTATATGATATGGATGCTATGTACTGTATATGATATGAAACTATTGATCGATATGCGGATCATACTACTGCACTATAGGTAGATAGATGGACAGAAGCCTACCGGAGACTGTAACCCTCTGGGGATGTACATGCACTCACTGATTGACAATGTTCAGCGGTGCCTATATTATGCTATCCTGTCCTGTCCTGACCTGTATTCTATCTATACGTATGCTATGCTATGATAATGATATGCTATGTACGATGTGCTAATAAGACATACATCTGTCTCACTGCACTTTTTTTTTCTCGCAGTAATGATGGTAATATTAACAGGTCCATTTTTTTTTTCTCACAAAAATGCTTCTCTTCCAAACCGACTAAACTAACTAACGTACAGTACAGTACATACATCCATCCCATGCATCCCTGAAAACAATAACGAAAAAACGCCCGCGCTTGCTTCCTTCCCGTGCACTTTAAAAAGAAAAATTGCTTGCTTGATTGATCGATTCTCCTCTTTTTTTTTCTTTCTCCCTTGAAAAAGTAAAGACTAGAATGGTAATAGTATAGCCCCGGTGGGATGGATCTATAAGGGTCATGAATGATAGCTCGAGTGCGACTCCGGAAGAAAAGGAGAAAAGTGACGAGGTGATGTGATAGAAGATATTACAGCAGGTAGAAATTGCAAGAAAAAGAAACCGTCCTACTTAGTCGTGCCCCATCCCCGTGCTCTCATCCCCTCCTCGATCGCGGTCCAGATGCCCTCGACGACCTCGCGGTCCCGCCAGCGCCCAGCGCCGTTCACGCCACCCTTCTCATCCCACCTCTCGACTGCGAAGCTCTTGACGCCGCGGCCCCAGCCCTTGACCTCGCGCGGGATGTCCTCCCCGCGCCAGCCGACGTAGATGCCCGTGGCGTGTTTGAACAGCTCCGGCGGCGAGGACCACTTGTACGACTTGAACTGCCAGGTCTGCCCCGTCGTGAAGACGGCCACGAGGCGCTGCCAGTAGTCCGGCTTGAAGTTGGCCGTGGAGTCGACGAGGATGAAGCGCGTTGGCTTCTTCGCGCCCGTCTGCGAGCCGATGGGCCCGCCGGCATTGGCCTGCGAGGCGTCTGCGAAGATGCGGAGGGGGCGGGTGATGTGGAGGATGTTGGACGGGGTGGAGGTCGCGAGGGTCGGGTGGTCCGGGGGCACGAAGACGCCGTCCTGGAGGAACGACTTGATGTTCGACATGCGGATGAGGGAGGATGCGGAGGGGGAGAGGAGGATGATGGGGTCGGGGCGGCGGGAGGATGATGAGCCTGGCAGGCCGGGCTTCTTGGGTATGGGGAGACCCACGGACGGAGCAGGAACGCCAGGCGGCCTGGTTCCTGGTTTGACGCCTGGAGGATATTGTCCTGTACGAGAGCGATTGCGGCCGAGGAAAGCTTCTGCGGTCTTTCGAACGTGCGAGAAGTCCTGTTGCAGCTAGTTAGCATAACACAACGCAACTTTCTGAAAGGCGGATATGGACTTTTGCACGTACCGTTGGCTTTATTCCCCGTAACACAGTGTTCCGGTCGCCCATCTTTCTCTCCCCATTGTAAATCTCCTGCAATCTGGGATCAATGACCTTGGTCAACCTCCCCGCCTGCCCCGTCGCGGGCACCGCTCCTCCCGCGCCACCACTGGGGACGGAGGGAACACCGCCAGCGGCCCCGGACGCGATGTTCGCAGAGGCATCCGCAACCTGCGCGGCCGCAGCGGCGGCCGCCGCACCCTCCAGGGGCTTGATGTACTCGCTCTCATCGGAGGCGCCCTCGAGCCAGGTGATGAGGTCGAGGCGCTCGACAAAGACCAGGTTCTGCACCTGCTCCTCCTCCTCGCCCTCCTTGCGCTCCTTCTTCTTCAGGGCCTCGTTCAGCTCCTGCGCCGACGCGATGTACTCGGGGATGGCGACGTCCTTCTTCTGCCAGGCGAAGAAGATGCTGCGGAGGTCGACGCCCTTCTCGGGGTTGCTGGCGGAGAAGAAGCGCGTGGGCGTCGACAGCGGGATGGACAGCGGGATCGGGTGCGTGAAGAACAGGTGCGTCGCCTTGGCCAGGTCATCCGTGGCATGCTCGCTCGAGAGCTCTGGCGAGGTCGTCGGCGTCGGGAGGCTCGACGCCGCAATCGCGCGGCGGAGCGCGAGAAGGGGATCCTGGAGGGCGGGATCGATCGTGCTAGCCATGGTAGCGGCCGTCGAACAGTGAGGTGTCTGCGACCGGATCGGGCTCTGTCAGGTAGACAGAGCCAGCAGCAGGCCGTGCGGTGTTCGTAGTCGCAGCTGTGAGGACTTGGAGAGCGCGGCCTTTGGGACTTTGTTGGAGCTGCAGTCGAGGCCCGCGATGCTTGCACGTGACCGTGATGTCGCCGCCGTCTTAGTGACGTACCGACTTCTTCTGTACACTGTTAGAACAGATTCTTTTTGAGCGGAGAGCCACACTTACCGTCGAATATCTCTCACCGTTCAAATGGGCCAGTTTACTGCTTTACAGAGATCTTGGCTCTCATGCGGTATGCTACTAACACATACAAGACGAGGCATCAGGCAAACCAGCGACTGAGTCTCCATCCAATATCCTATTCAATGTGACCAGAACTATTGTCACCTTGAATTGTTTTCAGTTTGAATCTGCTGGAAAGAGTCCCTGCCAGGTACTTGATTCGATACTTCAACCTGAAGAGGCTTCTTTCAAGTTGACGATGGACGCTCGATGAATCGACAAATCCTCTGTCATTCCCCTCGTCGTTCACTTGACATCATCCATTTGGAAATGTTACTGCTAAACCTGACCACAACCACTCAATCGGTTATTGCGCATGTTTACAGGTATACCGAGTTTCAATGACAAAAAGAACATAACATATCAGATGTGAACCTCGTCCCTGCCCGCCTCCCTTTGCTCCGGCTGTTCCCTCTCTTACCCGAAAATGATGACAACACCAAAAAGCGAAGCCAAAAAGCTCTCTGAAAGGTGTCCGTAATCTCTCAAATATCCTATCTATGTACAGTACATAGATAGATACTTGGTTAAAACCTTGGCTCCGCCTTGCTTCCTCCGGCTGGCACCCCCAACAGATCCGCCACCCCCGGCTCCGCCCTCAACCACCGTTCCATCGCCTCATACATGGCCCGAAACGCCTGACTGCTCTCGTTCCTCATAGTCGGCAGATCGTTCCGCACTTTATACCCCAGCATCGACTGCGCGAGCCCCAGGTACTGGTACCCGACGGGGTACTTGAGCAGGTCGGTCCGGTGGAACCTGGGCACTCCGTGCCCATCTATGGGAATGATCCGGTCCTTCTCGTAGAAGAGTTTCACGTACTGGATCTTCCAGTCGCGGCGGCCGGGGAGGTCGTTGGGGGTGACGGACGTGGAGGGCTTCTTGCAGAAGAAGATGAAGCGGCAGTCGCATTCGACGTCGAAGGTGGACTCGGAGGTAGACTCAGAGTCAGACTGGGGCTTGTTGGTGTCAACGTTGGCCGTGAACCGCTGCGAGATCGTAGCCTTCATCTTGCCGACGGCGCGGTTGGTGACGGGGTCCAGGTCGACCAGGGTGCCGTTCTCGCGGTGCGTGATGAACTCGCCTTTGGCGCGTCCCTCTTTCGAGACCTGGATGAAGTCGTCGATGGGGAGGCCGCCGCTCCATGCTGTGGTCTCTCCGGTCAGCCAATTTCAGGTTAAGTACATACTATTAGTAAGTTTGTCCCGTCCCGCGTGCACCATATCATAAGTAGGTAGATAGGTAGGTACAGGTATATAGGACATACTGGTAAACACCCAAGCCCCCCCTTCCGCGAAGAGATGGCGGAAATGATCCCACTCCGCGGCATCGCGGTAGACGGGCCACCCCTTGCACAGCTCCGCGACGCAGTACCGGTCGAGGATCTCCTGGGGAGAGCCGTTGATGTGGGACCAGGCGGTCGCGGTCATGTGCTTCTGGGTCTTCTCCTCCTCCTTCTCCTCCTTGTTGTTGTCGGTGATGTTATAGGACATGTGGTTTCAGTTCAATTAGTAATAGCACCTCTTAATAATAATCTAATAGCAACGTAACCAGAGAGAGAGAGAGAGAGAAAGCAGGGCCATATATCACCGCAATTAAATTAGATTTACTTGCGAAAGCATATTGGCGATTAATTTGTTGCGATTAACTAGAACTTCCATCGTCATCATCATCGTCGTCGTCGTGAGACTTATTTTTTATCTCTGGATGCAGGTAAACACTATCCTGTCCATCCGTCCGGAAGCTTCGCTTCAGAATGTGTTCTGACGCAGCTACATCGTCATTTCCACGAATCATCCCGACCCATGTACATACAGGAGAGCCGAGAAAAAAAACCCCAAAGTTTACGAAGATCCTACTATACTAGGACTACGATACTAGATATGGGCCCGAAAAAAAGGACTTTATACTGCTGAGGCCTAGATATCTAGATAGATAGAAATAGAAACACACACGGAGCCCAGCCCGCCAGGTCGGTCTACAGTCTACAGCCTACAGTCTACAGATTACATACATGGCAAACAAAGAAGTGGAATGGAAACAACTGTACTGTACCAGAGCCCATGGAGATTGTTCAAGTTCATTAAATTGGAATACCTGTCATATCATAGCGTCCTATCCCAACCAAGGCTATCGATCAACAAGACTCCGTCTGAGCCACTAAGGTTGATTGCTGATATTCATCAACCATAAATAAGACGCGATTTAACCAGTAGAGAGATCGATAGGCGAGCCTATGTACAGGAGGCTTCTATCGGCAAGAAGCTGGAATGCGAACATGTGCAGAGCAAGGACTGGCTTTCCACCTTCCGTTGGAAACCCGCACCTGCCCATCGCACATATGATAGGCTAGGGAATGCAGAAGCCAGCTGTATCGAGAAATGGAGAGGCCGATGCTTGCAGCGTTACACTCCATGGGATTTAGACAAGTCACGGCTACTCTGCATGGTCAAAATAGAGCAGGCCACCAGCCCGGGAAAATACATAAAAGGGCGCCGCAGGGCGCAAAATCGGAAAGAAGACAAGACTCGAAAAGAAATATTCCACATCACCAGATATCCGCCCGAACCAGATCCCTCATGAAACCAGATCCCAAATTCCGTTCCCATGACCGAAATCCATAAATGGCACGTCCATTACGCCTTCGTCCGAAGGAGAAAGAACCCTTTTGGACTGAAACGCCTATTCATCAAGACAGAGACACGACAGACGAGAAAGGATGAAATCTTTTCGGCGAAATTATTGAGAGCAAAATACAGTCCCATCATCGGAATCGACGTCTGAAAGGTACATCATCTCGAAGGTGGTTGGATCTTCGGCTGCCTCGATAACGGCGAGATGGAGGAGACGGAAGGAGAAGACAGAGGCGGCTCAGCAACATCTTTCATGCGTACATCAGGAGTGCTTGGACTCTCACGCTTCTCGGCATTGGCCGTCGCGGTCGCAGGGGTCCGCGTCTCTGCCCCTTTCGCTGACAGTGTAGGACTACTGCCGGCTTGGGACTGAGAGGCAGGTGCCTTGTGCGGGGGAGGCATGGCCGTCACCTGAGCCTGAGTCTTCTCAGAGGTAGGCGTCGTCAACGTACCCCTCCGGCTCAGGTAGTCACCCAAGCTCAACTTCTTTTTGACCGGACTCGGGGCAGCGACGCCAGACCCCGGCGTTTGAATACCGGGCTGCGATAGGGAGGATTCAAAACCAGACGGAGTGGCCAATCCAGGCGTACTGGGCACAGGAAGTGGTCGCATGGGTGTTGGAGGCGGTTGGACCGTTGAATTTTTGGCATCCGGCCGGTCGAGATCGGAGTGGATACCGTTGGGGGCCTGCCCGGGGATTATGGAGTTATGCGCAGCAGTCGAGGGCCACGGATGTGGCGGTGGAGGCTTGGTGACACCGTCAGGAGTACCAGGAGACAAAGAATGTGATTCTGAGCTCACCACAGGACCTCCCGCCCCCGAGGAACCAGACTGGGACGGGTCGACATCCTTCATCTCGACATCGTTGATTTCATTCGCAGCGGGTTTCCCGGCTGTCCCATCTGAACTTGCAGCCGATGAGCTGGGAGGTCGTGAGCCGCCGGACGCTGAACTGGCGAGAGCATCGCGCTGGCGGCACATTTCCTCGAATTTGACCCGATCCTCATGGCATCGCTTCAGCAGCCGCTGTGTGAGTGGCACGAAGCTCTGCCTGCGCGGCGGCGGCGGCGTAGGAGGTACATATCGAACATCGTTCTCATCTGGATCAGTCTGAATCGCAGAATCAACGTATTGCGGACGGCCCAGAGGAGACCGCACTGCCGGAGTGTTGGACTCCGATGTCTTCCGCGGTGAAGCCTTTTGAGGAGAGCTAGGAGACAGATGCGACGGGGGAGACCGAGACTGATGCTCGGTTCCCGTATCCCAGTGCAGGGACTTGGATTGAATTCCGTGATTTGCAAAGTATCCTGCCTGTTTCTGTGACAACACGTTAGTAATGTCGAAAGAGCGAATACACAGCGAATACACGGCTCGATTGGGGGGGAAGGGGGGGGGGGAAAGCTTACCGAACTAGCAACGGTAGGTGTCGTCTGCGCAGACTG
>JGI26058J51888_1000675_pt1 | contig 15841 bp, 14 predicted proteins | sample HigsolmetaSP110D_FD_51888 | JGI IMG/M metagenome (IMG submission 51888) | reverse complement strand
CCCCCCCCTCCGGCACAGTCCGAGCGCAGCCAGGATGACATGTGCCACAACGGGTTTTCCCTGTGCGCGTTATATGCTATCGCTAGCGGTCCCCTTCGCATTGACAGCTTCAAACTGTACAGCTCTCTCTCATGTAGCCAATATTTCTTATCGAGCTCCTTCAACTCTTGCCCCAAGGCTTCCAACTCTGCTTGTTTCTCTGCTGTGGCGCAGGAAAGCTGAACGGCTTTCTGCAGAGCTTGGATCTCCTCTTTAATGTAAATCACGTACTGCGCGATTTTGCGACCCTCGATATCGAGAGTGATGGCCCGTTGGCACCGTTCCCTTGTTTCCAAAGAGTAGTAATTAGAAGAAGTGATGTTCACGTTCACGTACTTGTTGGATGGGTGCATGGTTTCCAGCTTTCTTGGCCTTCCGTTTCTTTCTTCTCAAGATCCAAGATGCAATTAATCCAACGACAATGGTTCATGAGGTCCAAAAGAAAAAGAAAGAAAAAAAATGTATTTCAATGATTATATCGATAACGATTCTGCGCGATGGAGAGATGGGCTTAGAAAGAACAAAAGTGGATGAAATATAGAGGGTAATAGCGAAAGTCGAAGAACTCGAAAAGTTAAGACGATAGATTTATATCCTCGGAATTGACACTTCTCATGATGTCATACTTTAAAATCTGTGTGTCAGATGATGGGTCGGCTAAGCCATGTTGGATGAGGTCTCATGAACTCTATGTCATTTGATATTCCCTGGCTTGATTTATGTTTATTGTACAGAACATGATGAAATACCTAGCGAGAATTATAGATATTCTGACCGTTGGCACAGAGATATGTTGCTCGGTGCCTAGATTGTACAATATCCGTACGATCCCTGGGGTACCTAATGAGGTAAGACAGAGTCGTGGTCTCTGTCATCATGGTGACTGTTGGATTATAATTATCGTCGTGTATCGCGATTGCACCGGCATCCCCTGCAGAGGAATGCCGATCAGACGGGGCCAGGTGTGGAGAATAAAAGCGGCAACGCGAGCACGCCGCCAAACGAGCGCCGAACCCCCGCGGGCTGCAAAAGCGGCGCCGGAGGCCCCCGACCGACCCCTTGCACGTGCTGGACCCTTATCTATCATCGCCCGACGTCGCGACATCCGCACCTCGAACCGCTTCAACGGACGACTGCATCCGCATCCCACACCAGCACTCCTCCCTAGCCTCGGTTCGTGGAGTTGCTTCTGTGCGCGCTTGCGAATGCGGTCGCCATGTTCCGTCCCTGATACAGAATTCGATATCCGTCGGTCTTGATTTAGCTGCTGGAGCTCCTTGAACCGCCCAATCTCTCCATCCGAATCCCTCACTTTACGATGCGTGTCGTTGATTTTTCCACTCATTTACATCTGCCATTGAAGCTTGCGGAGCAGGAAAGCACAATGTCGACAGCATCTACGATGTCGACTGTCAGTCACAGTCCGCACGCGTCTCACTCTCATGGCCACGGCCGTCGCGGGCACGGTCACTCTCGATCCAACCGCTGGGCACCTGTTCCTAGCTCCGTATCGCTGGGTTACACGGACCAACAATCCCAGCAAGACTTTCAGGGCTCGGCTACATCGTCTATTCATGCCAATGGCCATGTGCATCACCACTCGCACCACGCTACCGATAGCTATGTCGCTCACTCCGCTTCGACGTTTGATGGTCTCATGGGGAATGCTGCCTCGAGCGGGAATGAGTGTGGACATCTTCCGCATACAAAGGTGGCATCTGGAGTTTCGACTCATCCTGGATCTTCCTCCGAGTCGTCGGGGCCTCAATCGCAGCAAATGTGAGTTATTCGGTATCGAAGCGGTCGTCCACCCCAACGTCTAACCTGGATATAGTCGCGAGATCGTTGCCGGCCTTCTTATGGCCCTCCCGTGGGTCGTACTGTCCTGGCACTTGGAACAGTATACGCAGTCGATTTCTTTAAACAGTGACGACTGGCTAGAAGCGGCCGCCACAGAATCAGACTTCATGCGTCCTGAAAGCCCCAAGGGTGGTATCGGGGGAGTTGGACAGAAAGTCTGCTCCTTGATATCTACCACAATGCTTGTGATGGGCGTCTGGCACAGACTACGAGGCGGACAGGCAGGTGGAGCTTTCCCCGGCAAATCACCTACAGGGTTACCTCCACTCAATGTGACCGTTGTGTGGACTGCTGTCTTGCGGATGATCTCTTTGGGATTGCCTATCTATGCCGCGATGAAGATTGGTGGGGTGGTAGTTGCCCTCGTGCTACTTCTGGCATTCGCGTCAGGCCTTGCTACGACTGTTGAGAATGGCAGTAAGCGGCGCAGCACGCAAGGGTTCTTGAAGAAGAAGAAGCTGACACTCACGTCACTTTTGATTTTTGTCATCTTTAGCCTCCTTGGTCTGGATGCTACCGCTGATCGAGCGCCGCTCAGGGGATACGCGGCTCTCTTTCTCTCGATCCTTGTAGTTCGGCCGCCGTTTCCGACTCACCGAGGGATGTCCCAGCACGCATCTGAATCCAGTCTGGACTCTCCCCCGGATATGATCGATAGCGCGGTGTCCGGCAGTCAGCAGGGACCGACTGTTCCTATTTCCCCTTTGGTTTCTTCTCCGGAAGATACCATGTTGACTCTCGTCTCTGGAGGACTTCTGGCGTTTTTTACAGCATTAGCCTCCATTTTCCGCGGGAGTTTCTCTTTAGGGATCTTGGAAATAGTATCAATGCTAGCTACTGCTTCTTCTTTTGCAGTATCCCTAACTTCATCACCCGCCAATCTGCGCACCCCCCAAAAGCTTGGTCATGCGGCCGGTTCCCTTTTTGCCGTTCTCCTCGGTGCACTTCCTCACTCTGAGCGCAGTCTAATGGCTGTTGTTTCTTGGCTTTTTCTAACTGCGTTTTCATATGTTGCCGCTCGCTTCGATGATAACTCTCAGGGTTCCCATGACCACCACCACCATCACCACCACTCACACGGCCACTCAGAGGCGGAGCCTTCGAAATTTTCAAAGTTTCTGCTTAGATATTGCGAGCCTTACCCACTGCTGTATAGCATCCTGAAGGAGAGGGACTCTCGTCGGATATTCTATTTTATGAGGTATGAAGTTGTATGTACTTCCGTGTGTTAGCCAAAACTGACAGCACAGTCTCAATTTCGCCTTTATGCTTGTTCAAATGTCGTATGGCTTCATCACAGGGTCGCTTGGGCTGCTCAGCGATAGTATTCACATGTTTTTTGACTGTCTTGCGCTTGTGGTCGGCCTGTGCGCGGCAGTCATGAGCAAATGGCCGCCTAGCCCCAGGTTCCCTTATGGATATGGCAAAGTGGACACTCTTTCTGGCTTCGCCAATGGCATTTTTCTCATGTATGTTTTGCCGGTGCCGAATATCTGACGGTCATCGATGCTCATTTATTCTCAGGATCATAAGCGTGGAGATTGTTTACGAAGCTATCGAGAGGTTGCTATCAGGCAGCCAGATGCATCGGATAGGGGAGCTGCTGGTTGTCAGCGCCGTAGGGCTTGCAGTGAACCTTGTCGGCATAATGGCGTTTGATCATGGCCATTCTCATGGAGGTCACGGCCACGATCACGGGCACTCGCACTCCCACGGAAATGAAAACATGCACGGGATCTTTCTACATATTCTCGCGGATACGCTTGGCTCTGTTGCGGTAGTCATATCGACGATTCTTGTCCATATGTATGGCTGGCCAGGGTTTGATCCTATCGCCTCCTGCCTCATTGCGATCTTGATCTTTGCGTCGGCAGTGCCCCTTGTTAGCAACACCGCCAAGACACTACTCCTTACGCTGCCGGCCGATGTGGAATACAACCTGCGCGACACATTGGCTGGCGTGAGCACGCTGCGGGGAGTCGTCGGGTATACCGTTCCGAAGTTCTGGCTCGACGACACCAGCTCTGCCTCGGGGCACGATCACCACCACGATCACCACCACCACCATCACCATAGCCATTCGCATGGTCATTCGCACGACTTCGATCACTGCAATCACGATCACGGGCACCACCATGATCGCGATGGCCAGCATCAGAAAGTCCTCGGCGTGATCCACGTCATCGCATCTCGCGGGGCGGATCTCGATGACGTGCGCCACCGGACCATAAACTACCTCCGAGAAAAGAATATGGACATCCTCGTTCAGGTTGAGCGGGAGGGTGACAGCCGCTGCTGGTGCGGTGGCGGGAACAAGAACTCTTAATTTGGAATAGTTGCAGGGATGTACAATACATTAAACCTAATATCGACGCTTGCATCTTGCATATCTGGGATGAGGAGCATTTTGGGGGTGCCGTCTGATGTGATATGTTTCGGGAGTTATGTTTCGGAGACGTCTACCTTTTGATTTCGGGGTTGCCATCGCTCTTCTAATGTGTCTTCCTTGTACAGCAGATTTCCCTACTGCATGCACTGTACCATCATCGTCTGCCAAGCTGGCAAACCCAACGAGAGACGCTTGTCTCTATGTCTACCTAATCTATACTGGACTATAGACCAATGCAGTTGATTTTATGACCGTCGTAGCTTATTCCTGATGGGATCGAATCATCCCGATCCCGACAGATATTTGCCATTGATCGGATCATTGCACCCTGTGAGCGTTTCTTCCGCCTCTCTACCTACCCGTTTGAAAGCAGACTTGATGAAGGAAAGCTCGACCACCTTTCTTTCTTAGACTGGACTGACAAGACGTCAAGTTTGATATGATACTCCGTTCCAGGCCAGCCGACTTTTTTGCCTCTTGTCAGTCCAGTCCAGTCCAGTCCAGTCTACCGGTCCAGCGGTCCGTTCCGTGAATGCAAAATGTGGTATTGTGGTATTTTTTTTATGCAAGGGCGGGAACCCGTATTATATCATATCATATCATTATCAATCTTCGTTCGCATCACCAGCTCTCACCTTCTCACCCCACCATCTGATTGATATTCTTATTATTGCCATGTGATTCATGTTCACGGAGTGGAGCGGCGGCCTCTTGCACAGTTAGCTCACTTAGGTACAGTACAGTTACAGTAGAGTAATATAGCAGTATATCGACGGGTGGATTGGTTTCTAGTACAGTGCCTTGGTACCTACCTGAGGTGGTTCCCGTCTCTCTACCTACCTACCTAGGTAAGTAAGTAGGTAAGTAGGTAGGTAGGTAGATAGGTAGATCGGGCAGGGTAGAGGGGTGGGGTGGACAGCAGGATAGGTGGGACAGACAGAAACGCGATCCTCGATAGGAAAAAATGGAAATTGTTTCTCTTAGTCACGATTCGCAAGTGATATCAGATAATCTTTGCGTGCCTATAAGATCTATCCCTCTGTTCTTGAATTCGTCGGTAAGCACAGTGAACTTCAAGCTCGATAATATACTCGGGTCATCTGTACTAATCCCAGCCAGATCTGTCTGCGATCTGACCGAACCCCGACGACTACGGCCAGTCACTTACATTAGGTACGTACATCCTCCGAAGACAAAGATGAAGACAAATAGTCTCCATTGCTCATGCTCATGCTCACGCCCATGCTTCTACTCATACTCACATATACCTACCTAGGCACATACATATATACCTTAGGTAATATGTATTGAGACGCCATGCGCCCAGACGAAAACAAAAGAGACTGAACCAAACAGCCAAAAGAGAAAACAGCAAGAAAATGACCGAGGCACACGCACACAAAATGCAGAGAGTCCACAGACAGGAACCACCGACAGTCGAGTCGAATCGAGTCGAACCAAATCGGATAAGCAAAAGGAAAATAAAATAACCAAGACAGATGCACCGCGTATATGCCCCCACACCATACTTGCTTCGCCATGGCATGGCATGGCATGGCACAGCATATCCCCCATCACATCATATCTAACTAGCTAGCTAGCTAGCCAGCCAGCCAGCCCTAAACCAACCAACCATCCATCCATCTTTCCTTCCTTCCTTCCATCCATCCAAACTCGCTCACCCCTAAGCTCTCTCGTTTCACGGTTAATCCTCCCCCAGACTCTCCCGCACGCACTTGCGCACGCGGCGCTTGAACTCGGCGGGATCCTCGCGCCACAGGCGCGCGGCCTCGACGTTGGCGGGGCTCTCGTCGTTGGGCGACGACAGCATGGAGATGACGGAGAGCAGGATGGTCTCGGGCGTCTGGACGGGCGACCAGCGCTCGGCGGCGGACTCGTAGCCGTACTTGTCCTCCTCGGGGGGGTGCAGGATGGAGATGCAGACCTCGCCGTTGGGGTAGACTGGTCGTCTTGTTAGTGATGCCGGAGGCATAGATGTGCAAGAAGGGGAAGGGAACGTACTGTTGGGGTGGAAGATGGGCGTCTCGAACTTCATCTTGGGCGGCATGTGCGGGTACTCCGGGGGGAAGGAGAGGCGGGCGCGGAAGAAGCCTCCTACACAATCATCTTATTAGCATGGTTCCCTATACTCATATCCAAGTCCCGTAGAAAGAGGGGGGATACGCACCTCCGTACCACTTGACATCATCCGAAATCATCAGCATCACCTCCCACTCGAAGATGTTGTTGTCCACGAGCCCGCAGCTGATGCCCGGGATGTCCTTGTCCGTCTGCATCTGCTGCAGCTGGCGCGCGAGCATCCGGCCTGCTGGTGTGCTCGCCATGGTGTCTTTCTGTTTGTCTTTTTATCTGTCCGGCTGTTCCAGAGCTGTGCTCTCGGAGAGATGTAGGTAGGTAGGTAGGTAGGTAGGTAGGCAGTTGGTGTGGCTCGTGGAGTGGGGGAAACTCGAGCAAAGGCGGTGTCCGGAAGCGTGCGGTGGCGGTGGGCGGTGGAGGACCTTGGAGAATCAGGCTCGCAGAGCACAGAGGCCAGAGGACAAGCAGGAGGAGTGCGGCTGCGTCGCAGACAGGTCTACAAGCTCATGTCGAGGGGAGTTTGCAGGAGGAAGAGAAGAGGCAGGTTTGCTGCCGCGGGGTCTGCTCGGAAGCGATACGTGATACTGCGTTCGCCGCCACAGAGCCTTCGAGAGCCCCTCCACCGCCACGCTTATCGGCCCGCCGATAAAGCGCGGAGGACACTACATCTTGGGGAGATTTCCTGTGTCAAGATGTTCATTCTGACCGTCCCTATGTCTCTAGATACGGTAGCTATCAAGAAAAGTACGTCCGGACGGGGTAGTGAAAATTCTTAAGCACAGATATCAAGTCAAACCACTGGCATCCATCGATCAATCGGGGTGCCCTCCGCTAGCATAGAACCAAAGAGTATTCACACTGTAGGCAGGTATTGCACAGTCTAATAGAATGTAGCAGCAAAGAGGATTATCCCTTCAACACTCCAATGCCGTCTACAATCAGAGTGCCCGCCAGAACACTCGGAACTCCGATAGATGCTCAGATCAACATACGGACGGCCTTGCCCACGCGCTCCTGGGCGAACAGACTCACCTCGCCGACCAGGATCAGCCCAAACAGGACGCCCAGCGCCAGCTGAATCATGAAGGCCTTGACGAGGACCTTCATGAAGCGCGCACGCGAGGCCCAATTGAAGCTCCTCCACGCGTCAAGGAGGCCGATCTTGCCGCTACCGCCCAGGATAGTCGGGACGACCCTGCCGCCGAAGGTGCGGTCGAACGGCACAATGGCCTCGTCTTCCTCCGGAAGCATCGATGCCGCAACGCGGATGAAGGTCACGTTGGCCGGTACCTCGACCAGCACAGCAAGCGCCAGGCCCGCACCGGCAGTAGCAACAATGCCTCCGATGGTCTTGCAGAGAGGCTGAGCAGACTCGCCAACGCGCAGGGACACACCCAATGCCAGGGGCAGGTACAGAGCGATCTGGGAGGCTACCGCGCGGAGGGCCGCGGCTGGTGCGATCTTCGCCCAGCTCCTGCGACCGGGGATGCGCTGGTAGAAGGGCTTCGGGGAGGACTCCGAGATGACGATGTGGATCCAGGCCATCTCCAGGTTGGCCAGGAGGACCTCAGCGATAACCCTGGTGACGATGACACGACCCAGGTAGGTCGCGCCGCCCAGGGGGATTTCCAACAGCGTCATAACCATGGAGCTGGCGATCTGCCAGACAATGTACATCTTCAGGCCACGGAACCGAGACCAACGGCCGGCGCGGGCACGGAGGTGGCGGATGGTGGTGCACAGCTTGCTGGTAATGGGTTTGCGCGGGGTCAGGGGTGCGGCGGCCTCGTCTGCTGCGCCTTTGGAATCATTCTGGTCCGAGTCGATACGGACGTAGACATCTGGGTTCGGGTCCTCGACGGCAGCCAGAGTGGGCACGAGCAGGCCGTAGGTATATTGGAACTGCAGCCATCGATGGTCAGTTTACGGCTCAGAAGATCCGGGTAGGACGCAGGAGCAGCGGCCACTTACGGAAGCAGCCAAGAGGACGAAGACAAAGACGGTGCTGGCACAAACGAAGACGCCCCATGGCGATAGCTGGAGGTCCTTGAAGGGCTTGGGCGCGTCTGGCGCGTTGGCGACCTCCATGCCTCGCCGCAAGAGGCCGGAAGCGAAGGCGGGCGTCCGCATGATGAAGCTGCGCACTCTCGACGGTCGGAGCTTTTGGTGAAACCAAGAGTCGTAAGTGAAAAGAGAGATGACAAATGGAGATGGAAAGGGAATGAAGAAAGGAGGGACCAGCAAACGAGGGACGAGGTTGGCGCTGACGACGGCGAGGGCGCGGAGGTTTATTAAGACGAGCAGCGCAGCAGGCAGCAGGGCCCGTCGCAGCCTCCGCGCCAGACGTCAGCACCGGTGCCGCCGCATCCGACGAGGTGATATTCTTAGATCTGAGATCCGTGCGATTAGCGATTCTTACGCGTCAGAGGATATTATTATTGCTTCCCTTCTCTCCAAGTTGCTCTTCCACACAGGTGCCCCGCATGATCCAAGGAGTAGTGCTCGTATATACTCCGCACCATGCTTGTATGCTAGGACTCTGCTCTGTATCAATTCTTCCGGAGTGAAGAGGATAAGAACATCGTGGTCCAGCATGAAATCATTGTCCTACATCTCGACCCCTCAGGGCCGTTCTCATCCACTCGTTGGCGTCGCAGCCTGATGCCTCCGCGCCTCCTTTTCGATCGGTCTTTTTGACCCCTGCTTCCTCCGATCATCTCGCCCTGTCTGCTCCACCACTTGCGCAGCTTGGAGGCAGAGGACGTCAGCGCTTTGAATGCTACAAATAGGACTGAAATAGGACTGTTGTGATTATCTCTTTTGAAGAGCTCTTACAGGTCAATGGTGATTGCACCATGTCAAACGGTAGTTTCCAGATGCTCTGTACACATTATCACCAACTGTTTGTTGAAGCACCGTATTGATACCAAAAAAATAAGACAAAATAAATATTTAAAAAAATAAAAATAGCCGACAAACCGGTATGGTCTCAAGACGCTACTGCTGTTCTGCTCATAACGGGCGAGTTTTGTATGAAGCACGAGGCAGGCTGCATAAGCCGAACAGAGGTACTTCATCAAGCAGACACAGCCCTCCTCCGATGTTTACTGCACGTACATGCAGATTGCTAGATCTCTCCGCTTGCCTGCAGGCAGCACTGCCCTGGCCATCGCACGCTTGTCTATGGACATTGAAGGGCGTTGGGTCCATGATATCGGACGCCTACATTAAGCGTTCTTCCACCGAGTCGCACGCCGACCGTCCCGTGTAAGACCTGAGCATTCACGTGCGCTGGACCGAGCATTGCACTTCACACTCTGAGTGTCTCTCGACATACACTTGGAAGGGATCGCGAGGCCATCCATGAGCGTACCGCAGGCGCCCTGTCTTGGCTCTGCGTTTTCGAATATCCCTCTCCAGGACGCCCACGCCAGCTGCAGGTCGGGGAGTCTGGGGTAGGGCCAACCTCTCCGAGCGGGAGTCTGGAGGACCTGGGGGAACGCAACGACGTCAGTACCCGCCCGTTCGTCCGGAGTCTGCGTACAGATCCCCATGCGATCCCAGAGAACGGCGGCGATCTTTGCCTCTACACAGCATCGTGCATGAATCATGGGGACTTTCATCTTCCCTTCGACCAAGCTTGGCGCGCTCGCCCGACGGACGGATCACGGGGCACGGTCGGCCCATCTCCCTCGCCGAGCCGAGGTCCACGCGCCGCGGAGCAACGCTGGCCTCGTGGTATGTCTTTCCTCCCCGTCTGCCAGCATTATTCTTTCTTATTCTTCCTTCGAGGGTTGTGATCCTGTGTCGACGGCTGCCTCTTCCTGCGTCTCGTCTCTCCTGGGAGTCCCTGTCTTCTCTCCGTCTCCTCGCGCCTCTCCTGCACTCTTCCCCGCCCCCCGCAGCCGCCATGTCGTCCACGGCCCCGACCAACCCGCAGGAGGTCGCAGACGAGATCAAAACCACCGATGCGAAGCCGGTGAACCAGACCCTTGCCCAGATCCGTTCGTTTGTCGCTGGCGGTGTCGGTGGTGTCTGCGCGGTCGTCGTCGGCCACCCCTTCGACCTGGTCAAGGTGCGGTTGCAGACCGCCGAGAAAGGCGTCTACACGGGTGCAATTGATGTCGTGAAGAAGACGCTGGCCAGAGAAGGCATCGCCCGGGTGTGTAGCTCCTCTCCGGACGGCCTGGGATCCATTGGTTGACAGCAGTAGGGTCTGTATGCGGGTGTGTCGGCGCCCTTGGTCGGAGTCACGCCAATGTGTAAGTCTACACCATAAAAGTAGCAGTCAGAGCGCTTCAAGAGCAATCGACTGACCAAGATCCAGTTGCCGTGAGCTTCTGGGTATGTCGCTGACTTCTGCTTCGAGCTTCGCCATCTGACCTGCCTAGGGTTACGACTTGGGCAAGACGATAGTCAGCAGCCTCTCCACCGTCCCCGTCAAGAATGACACCCCCCAGTACACCATCGGCCAGATCTCTGCCGCCGGTTTCTTCTCCGCCATCCCCATGACTTTGATCACCGCTCCCTTCGAGCGGGTCAAGGTCCTCCTGCAGATCCAGGGCCAGAACCCTCCGCCACCGGGCCAGAAGCCCAAGTATTCCGGAGGCATTGACGTCGTCCGGCAGCTGTACAAGGAGGGCGGAATCCGCAGCGTGTTCCGTGGCAGTGCCATGACGCTCGCGCGAGACGGTCCGGGTTCGGCAGCCTACTTCGCCGCGTACGAGTACATCAAGCGCCGCTTGACCCCGAAGGATGCCAACGGCAATCCGACCGGCGAGCTCTCGCTGCCTGCTGTCCTGACGGCCGGTGGTGCGGCCGGCGTTGCCATGTGGATTCCTGTCTTCCCCGTCGACACAGTCAAGTCTCGGATGCAGAGCGCCACCGGACGGCCGACCATCGGCGGGACCATCAGCTCCATCTACGCCAACGGCGGGTTCAAGGCGTTCTTCCCGGGGTTCGGCCCGGCTCTCGCAAGAGCGGTGCCGGCGAATGCGGCTACTTTGTATGTTGAGCCCCTGTGCTTGCCGGAAGTTCACGATCAGGCCACTAACCGCGGAAACTAGCCTTGGTGTTGAGTTGGCGCACAAATTCATGAACAAGCTCTTTGACCCTTAACGAGTTCAATAGGGAAATGGAGCTTGAGCGACAGCGAACATTGCAGAGTCGCATCTTCCTGATACTCTACCCAGTGCATGCGTTTTGGACTTTGTTTTGACGACCTTGGATGTCTCCGATACCTCTCTGTTTGGTTGGTGTACATATTTCCGAAGTTTCAGGGACTCCTGCATCGGACTGTGAAAGCAAGCGTTTTGTTTTTCTCCGGGCGCGTTGGACGATGTATTCTGACAGGGCTTCTTTCATGCTGCGTACCTGACGCAGGATAGACGTCGAGATACGACTATACATAGAGGCTATACATAGAATTAGAGGAATCCTGCAGAGGACCGGACACTGAATGCTCTCCATCCAGCCCCGCAGTGTTATGTACTGTACAGTACATATGGAGCACTCCGGATGTAGGAAGATGGGTATTTAGCGCAGCGGGGCCTGTGGAGATGTCTGTGTGCATGCGGATCAGATTATTCTCTGATCACTGTGCGGATAATCTGCAGTGCACCAGGCGCACAGTAGTAACCGAAGGAAACTCGCATCCGTGCATCTCAAGTGCACCTGAGCGGACTCGGGGGTACTGTTAGGTGCGACAATGCCTTTCCTCTCCGGAAGGTGTTGAGATGGAATGACTTGTAACTGCCTCATCATTATTGATCTATTAACCCCCCATTCACCACCTACCCTGCTATTTCTCTCCCTTGCATCTTCGTCATTGAAGATTCCTTCTCTCCCTCCATCATAGGAAATAGTGATATCATTGAATCAGAATATTTGGTCCTTTTGATGATTTCCTGGGAGAACCTCTTTCAACTTACTCCATACAGAGTTTGGTACAGTAGTACCCGAGCAGCTGAGCACAGACAACCCACATCAAGTCAATGAGCCATATCACCCGTTTGCCTGGAATCATGGACTAAGGGCATTTATTATTTTGTTGCTTGTATCGGATTCACACACACACGCACACACACACACACACACACACACACACAAAACGGTATACAGCGTCAGACTTGGATGGGATCCTTTTGCGACTCTGGCTGTCACTCACTGCTCTGCTCCTAGGTAGCAACTTAGGGCTGAGTCGGCTGGCAGTGGACAGAGGACGCACAGACCTTGATTGTGGCAGTCCCATGCCATTATAACAATGATATTATGCTGATCTGACCTCTGGTGAGATGGGATCCCTGCCTAGGTGACTGGCTGCTGAGTCCGGGCTGCTCCGTGGGCCCGAGATAGATCCGATCCCTGTCGTGAACCGGAGCCACTGTACGCGCTGGCGGCTCGGATACCGATACCGGTCTGGAGGATGGGACAATGGACATGCTACTCCATACGGAGCAATTACCCCAGACGCCCAGACACCTGCATGCATGCGTTGCCCTTGGTCTGTCCATACTACTACTGCGGAGTACTCCACATGTATGTAGCATGTTAGCATGTGAACCCTGATCTTCCATCGACAGCCACGGCCAATTTGACGGCCTCCGGCATCTGGCTTTCTCTGCGACTGGATCCTGTTTCCGACATGACCTGACAGAGTGCGGCTCAGTCCCGGTCCCGGTTCCTGAGGCGCTAGTCTTTTTACCATTTTTTTATGATTTTATTTTTGCATGCCAAGCTTCCAATGGCTTGCCAAGTTGCCCTATTTATTTTCTCCCGCACCGAAGCAGAATGGCAAATACGGATAGACTAAGCGAGCTGTGGCGCGACGGGACACTACCAATTCACTAACTGCTTCGAGTCTTTGACAGGTTTCTAGCGCAAATATCTGTTTCCCATGGGGGTGCCTAATCGATGATGCAAACCTTGCGAAACAGGAAATGCTTCCTTTCGGCTATGCATGTACCCCGTACATACAACCTCCTCGGCACATAGACATCCTGTACAACAAGGGCCGCTTTGACACAATGCAACGTTTGATGCACACACGCGGCGCTGAGGGTCTGACCGGGTTAAGGACCCCTGAACCCTAAATGGGGGGCACTGGTAGACCCTGGGCTGGACCGGGACCGGGGCCTGGGGAAGTGCGTCCCGATCCTCCGCTCCCCGTGGAGGGTCCTGACTCCGGCTCCAGTGGTATGGTCTGGACTTTTTGCGCTTCAATCACGTCAGGCCTCTCTAAGACATCGCACTATCATTGCTTCCAGGTCTAGCACGGGCGAGTACCACGTTCCTGGATGGGTGGAGCAGCAAAAAACCGGGTCACTGTGGCGCTTCCATGGTGAATACAATTAGGGCACAGATGAGCCGTGAAGGCCAGAAGAAAAATCACTTTTCTTTTCTGTGGACAACGGCTGCTTCACTTCGTCCGTCAGACTTTTTTCCCCGAGAGTTTAAAGGTCAATGGACTTTGCGCGTTCGCTATCCATCCTATCATCTCCTCGGGGTTCCCGACACAACGGACGGGATTGCGGAGGGGTGTGGATCGAATACGATCTCGTGGGGTTTAACTCCGTTCTTAGGATACTGTACCTAGCCTAGCTACTTGCTGTTACTTAATTACAAGCGCCCAGAGCTGTTCTCTGTCGTAATTGTTTGCTTCCTTTTCGTCGGGCTGCTTGTCAGCTCTTCTCTCGTTTCTTCCTCCCTCCCTCTCTCTCTCTCTCTCTAACAGTGTACTCCACACTCTCTCATCACGCTGCTGGCGTCAACTAGATGTCGTCCTCAGAGCGAGTGACCCGGCCCACCGACCCGGACGGCCTGGTCATCGAGGCCTGGGGCCAGGGCCTGATGGTCGGCTCGCTCGTCGTCATGGCCGCCATCACCATCTCCAACATGCGCAAGCACATCATGCTTCACAAGCTGATCCTAGCCGAAGTGCGTGTCCTCGATACTCTTGCCATATACAATCTATGCGCATGCCATACTCACCTGTTGTGAATAATGAACAATAGCTCCTCCTCGCAATCGGCCACGGCACGTTCATCTTCCTCCACGGGCCCGCCTACGGCTGGTACCTCTCCGTGACGGCGATCGGGCTGAACATCTCGTGGAGCCTGCACAACGTGATCGCGTGGCTCAAGAACCGGCCGTTCCTGTCGCGGCGCGTGTCCATCTTCTACATCGCGACGGTGCTGCTGGTGCAGCCATACTGGGTCGTCGAGATCTACGCCAACTTCACCTACTTCAACAACATCAACAAGGTCTTCCTCAAGACGCGGCCGATGGAGCCGCTGTTCCGGTAGCGTCCTTCCCGACCTCATCTGGACGTTTACACGTTCCACCGTAGAGCCATACAACTGACAGATACGTGCGAAGCGACCCCTGGTGGATCTTCACGACCTGCTCCCTCTTCTACACCATCAAGCGCGAGTACAACTTCAGCATCCTGGAGCTCGTCCGCGTCAGCCCCCGCTTCGGCATCATGCTCATCTCCATGTGTCTGTCGATCGCGTTCATCGTCGTCGACACCTGCACCGTGCTCAACGCCTTCCACCTGCCGCTCCCGACGGGCGTGGAGCCGTTCTGGAAGGTAAGCCGCCCACCTACCTTGACCCTACCAAAATGAAGTGATAAAATAACGAAAGCACAGTTATCATTCATCTTCAAATGCCTCTGCGACAGCGTCATCCTCGACGACTTCAAGACCGCGCTCGACCGCATGCGCCAGTACTGGCTCGAGAAGCGCGTCCGCCTCGACGAGGCCCACCACCTTGACACCTACAACCGCTCGTCCTCCGGCGGCGGGCGCCGGCCCGTCCTGCGCCGCGACTACGGCGTCGAGGCGGCCCTGTCGCAGTCGCAGGACGACCTGAAGCGCGACGCGATGCCGCGGGTCGTGACGACCGAGGACGCCGGGATCGGGACGGGGAAGAGGGGGCTCCGGCCGGCGACGTCGCCGTCGCAGTCGGCCCGGACGCTGCGGTATAATGAGTATCATGGCGGTAATGAGATATGACCTACGATGATGACTGCATAGGGAGTAAGTAAGCAGAATTTTCGGGAATTTTACGTAAATAAGTAAATAATACCTACAGTGCACGGCACCTTTTCTAAAAGAAACATTTCGGGTGAGTTCGGGTCTTGTATGTATGTACATACATCGATTCCTGGGTACTTGTTGCACTTGGTTTCATTAATTTTCATTAGGGGATTTTTTTCTACCCTATTTGTTCTGGAGAAGGGAGGGGTGGAGAGGTCTACTTTCGGGACTGTACATAGTATAGCACAACTATTAGTAACAGTCTACGGGTACTGTACTGTACATCTATCTGCCAAAAGAAAGATACGGATAGTCAGGGGTTCTCCACGACCACATATACATATAACCTACTGTACAGTACAACCGCCAAGATAGCAACTCAACAAAAACGGTCGGCCAGTCGGGGGGGGGGGGGG